>Ga0172380_10001708_pt1 | contig 37361 bp, 25 predicted proteins | sample Leawe162metaG_FD_119747 | JGI IMG/M metagenome (GOLD analysis project Ga0172380, IMG submission 119747) | Leachate microbial communities from a municipal landfill in Southern Ontario, Canada - Leachate well 162 metaG | ecosystem: Engineered > Solid waste > Landfill > Unclassified | place...
ATGGAGTATATTCAGGAATTGATTTTCTTCGCAACATGGAATTAACAGGCCAGAAGTATGATTTCTCAGGTAAGAAAGTAGCCGTCATTGGCGGTGGTAACACTGCTATGGATTGCTGCCGTACTGCTTTGCGTTGTGGTGCCTCTAAAGTTTATATTATTTACCGCAGAACAGAAAAGGAAATGCCTGCCAATCCGATTGAAATCCATGAGTCAAAACTTGAAGGTGTTGAATATATGTTCTTAACCGCTCCTGCAAAAGTAAACGTTAACGGGGAAGGAAAACTTAATTCTTTATCATGCTACAAAATGGAACTCGGTGAACCTGATGCTTCAGGCAGAAGAAGACCTATAAAAGTTGACGGTTCTGAGTTCAACGTTGAACTTGATATCATACTTGCCGCTATCGGTCAAAAGACTGATGTAAACTTTATAGACGATATTAATAATAACTCAGACGAGAAACTTGTAGTAAACAAATGGGGCGATATTGATGCAGATAAAAAGACCTTGCAGACATCAATTAAAACAGTCTTTGCATGCGGTGATGGTGTTACGGGTCCCGCTACACTCATTGAAGCCATTGCACAGGGAAGAAAAGCAGCAAAAAGTTGTCATCAGTTACTATCAGGATTGCCGATAACAGGCGAGAAGTATGAGTTTATTTCTAAACGCGATAATTTTGAGAAACAGATACAAGACGATTATATCGGAAAATACGGAGAACAGCTTAGAGAAGAAATGCCGACGCTTGATCCTGCCAAACGCAGTAACTTTTACGAAGTTGAACTTGGTTACTCACACGATGCAGCGCATGAAGAAACTAAAAGATGTTTAGAATGCGGATGCGCGGAATATTATACATGCGATTTAAAGAAATATTCCACCGACTACGAAGCAGCACAAAACAGGTTTGATGGTGAATTCAAGAAGTATGATGTTGATTTCAGGCATCCGTTTATTGAAATAGATAACAATAAATGCATCCTGTGCTCACGCTGTATAAGAATATGTAAAGATGTTGTAGGTGCAAATGCTCTCGGTCTAGTTAACCGCGGATTTGAATCATACGTTGCTCCGAGCCTCGGTGAAAGCTTGCTCGATACTGACTGTGAATCCTGCGGAATGTGTATTTCCACATGTCCGACAGGTGCAATAACCGAAAATTTCAAATTCAAACTCGGTCCTCTTGAACTCGACTCATTCGAAACAATCTGCAATTATTGTTCAGTCGGCTGTGCAATTAGAATTCACCATAAGAATGGATTTGTTATGAAAGTAACAGGAGCAAGCGGTGAAATAAATAAAGATGAAAATATCTGCCGCTTCCCGAAATTCGGTTACCGATATCTCAACGACGGCAAACGAATAACAAAGCCGTTATTTAAGGTTAATGGAAAGTTCGAAGAAACTACTTTCGATAACGCATTTGATATTATTAAAAAGAAAATTGAATCTGTAAAGCCTGATGAAAATGCTTTCTTTGCTGGAGCAAGACTGACAAATGAAGAATTGTTTCTTGTCAGGAAATTATCAACTACAGTTAAATCAGACAATATCTCAAGTTTCCACTATTTGAATAGGGGAGAGGGTTACGTAAACATTTCTGATGCTAATGTACCTTTCTCTCAAATCACCGATGCTGGGAAAATCTACCTACTTGGTTCTGAGATAAATTATGAGAATCCCGTTGTCGGTTATATGGTCAATAATGCAAGTACTCAAAAGGGTGTTAAGATTAGTGTAATTACTGATAAAGAATTTGATAGAACTCTGAATAAAGCAGATAATGTTCTTAACGTTAAATCATATTTCTACTTTATTAAGGCAGTAAATCAATACATTTTGTCTAATGGTTTGGAAAACAGTGTCTTTATAAATGACCGTGTTAAAGGATTTGATGAATACAGGAAGAATATTCTCTCACAAGATTTTAATAAACTTATTAAACAATCAGGAGTAACTTCCGAAAAACAACTCATTGAGTTTATAGAAGAGTTTAACAATGAACCAAATGCAATACTTATCTTTGCAGAGAAAAACGTATCCTCCGAAACAGCTAAAGAGATTTTTAATCTTATGCTAATCACGGGAAAACTTGGCAAGACTTCATCCGGTCTGATTTCTCTAAAAGAAAAGAATAACTCGCAGGGGCTTTTCGATATGGGTTTTAATAACGTTAATGTTACATCAGAGCTACTTAATAACGTAAAAAATCTGTTCATATTCGGCGAAGATCCATTAGGATGTGCTTATAACAAAGATGAAATTATTTCTACGTTGAATAAATCAGACTTCAAAGTTGTTCAGGATTTTTTCATAACTGATACTGCTTTACTTGCAGATTTAATCCTCCCGGCTTCTTATCCGTTTGAAATTGGTGGAAGCTATTCTAATACTCAGAAATTCATTCTAAATTTTGATGCTGAGCATAAATCTAAACTTGATAAAGATTCACTTTCACAGTTAATTGAATTAATGGTTTTACTTAGTGATAGTAAAAACTCAATTCAGTCTGAGGATATTTCGCTGGAAATAGCATCAATGCTTAAGGATAAAGTCGAAAATAAAGACGACCTGAGATACTCATTAACAGTGACGGCTGAAGATTCAAACATAAAGTTGTTTGATTATGGTTGTGATTATCTCACAAAACGTTTTGAAGAATACTTTGAAAAACAATTGGCTGAATCAAAAGAATTAGTAAATTAAATACATAAAATCATAATGGAAAAATTCAATAACATAGATGATGTCCTCGATTTTGCAATGGACGCAGAGCAGAAAGCAGTTGATTTCTACCACCAACTGGCTGAGAAGATAAAGAACGAGGAAATGAAATCTATTTTTCTTGAGTTTGCTCAGGAAGAGGTCGGTCATAAAGCAAAGCTTAAAAAGATAAAAGAGGAAAAAATGTTTGTTGCTTCTTCGGAAAGCATATCCAACCTTAAGATTAGCGACTATGTCGATTCAGTTATTATAAAACCTGATATGAGCTATCAGGAAGCCCTGACTGTGGCAATGAACCGTGAAAAGGCATCGTTCAATCTATATACACGCCTTTCCAAAAAGACGGACGTTCCCGAATTGCAGAATATATTTAAAATGCTCGCTCAGGAAGAATCAAAACATAAACTTCGTTTCGAAATGGAATACGACGAGTTTGTCCTGCGCGAAAACTAATCTATTTATAGAATATGATTAAAACAAAAGCTCTTTCACCATCAGGTGAAAGAGCTTTCACACAAATAAAACTAAAATCTTTTATCTGCCTACACTGTCTAAATGTTCCTTCTTTGCCATGAGTTGTTCTTTTGTTTCTTCATGGTCAGGATCCATTATAATTGCTTCTGTAGGACATGCTGGAATACATTGTGGTTCATCATGAAACCCAACGCATTCAGTGCATTTATCGGGGACGATATATGTATGTTCGTCAGTAATTGCAGGCTTTGTTTCGCCGCCGATTACCCAGTCTTTTCCCGCTTCATAAATTGCATCGTTTGGGCATTCTGCTTCGCAGGCTCCGCAGGCAATACATTCTTCTGTTATCTTTACTGCCAAAGTTTTACTCCTTGTTTAGAATTTAGTTTGTTAAAGATATACAAATTTAAAAGAAATATTATTAAAATTAAATTCAATTATTCGGTATCTTTAGTGGATTCCGGGGGAAATCAGAGAATTTTACAGTTTAAGTTCCATCTTGATTGTAGGTCTTTCGTAGTGTGTTTTAGTTTTTGAATCGTAATTTACTTCTGCAAAGCCCAGTTTTCTGTATAAATTGACCGCCTTTTCAAGCTTCAAGCTTGTTTCTAGCACCATTTTAGTCGCTCCAAGAGATATTGCTTTTCTTATTGCTTCCTTTGCTAATTCTTTACCTATTTTTTTCCCCTGATATTTCTCTGCTACAGCCATTTTTGACATTTCATATTCATTATCGCTGATTATTTTGACCGCAACCGTGCCGCATACTTTTTCGTCTGCTTTTGCAAATAGAATAAACCCGCCTTTATTAATAATATATTTTTCAGGATTATTTAGAATCAGTTCATCCATTTTTTCCACCTCGAAATATTTGTTCAGCCATTCTAAATTCAAATCTCTAAAATGCTTTTTTAGCCTCGGCGAATAATCAACTATCACGATTTCTTTCTGCCGCTTTACAATTACGAGTGTGTAATCATCTTTATAGAATTCAGATTGTGAAAAGTCTTTTGTTTCTTTGATTATTTTATCTAGCAAATCACAAACCGGCAATTTCAAATTAGATTTAATTACATTAATTAACTTGTCTAAACCAAACTCTTCTTTTCTATAGTTAAATACTTCGGTTACACCGTCTGTATATAATACAATCTGGTCACCCGGATTAAGTTTCGCTTTACCTGTTTCAAAACTAACATTCTCCATTATACAAAGTGATGGTCCGTGTAAATCAAGAAGCTCAACCTTACCGTTCGCCCTGAAAAGCAACGGCGGATTATGCCCGCAGTTCGTGTAATGAAAAGTATTATCCTTCGTATTTAATATTCCGTAAAATGCCGTTACAAAGTCTTTCTTCCTCGTGAAGTCTAAAAGTTGAGTGTTTAAAAACTGCATTAAATCGGAAGGGTCCATATACATTTTTACGTGTGAACGAAGAAGCGCTCTGTATGCTGTCATTATCAATGCTGCCGGAATACCGTCGCCTGAAATATCCGCAACCGTAATTGCTGTATTGTCTTCATCAATCTGTATGTAATCAAAATAATCACCGCCGATTTCACAAGTCGGAATACACAATCCTGCAAATTCATATCCTTTTATTTTTGGAGAACTCTGCGGTAAAAGTCTTGACTGCACTTCACTCGCTATCTGCAGCTGCTTTTCAACCTTCTTTTTCTCAAGTATCTGATTATGAAGCATAGCCTTTTCTATCGACATAGACGCTGCATCCGCAAAGAAACTCAGTATCTCTAAATCAGTTTCGTTAAACGCCCCGAGTTTATCGCTTTCTACATCAAGTGCTCCGATTGCCCTGTTGTTCTTCATTATTGGGACTACTATCTCGGATTTTGTCTGCCTTCTGCCCGGAATGTATCGTAAATCAAGCTTTACATCGGGTATGACAAGGCTTTCTCCTGTATTTATTACATGTCCGACTAATCCCTTTCCTAATGAAAGCATTTCATCTTTTTCAGGCGGCAGATTAAAACCCCTTTGTGCAATCCCTGCAATTATTTGTTTCGGGTAATAGTAATGGGGATGCGAAGAAATATCCTGGCTAAGAATAAAAATTCCCGACGCATCGTGTTTTATAATATTCTTAAGCGCATCAAGAAGATTGTTAAGTATGTCATCCAGCTCTAAAGTGTCTCTCATCTTGTTTGAGATTTCCTTCAGCAATTCATACTTCGTTTTCGCCGTTAATTTACTTTTCATGGGTCATAAGTGTTTTCTCTAATTATTCTAACAATTAATAATTAAAACAAGTCTCACTCCCAAGTGTTAATTCACTATCTCAAATGGTTCATTGAAAGAACTATTAGGCTTTATTAGCAGCTTCTTTCCATAATAATCAAAAACAAGATTAAACCTGCGAAGTGCATCATTCGAAATCACTCCGTCTGCATATTTATCCTTCGACCGCGCATTTCCTTCAAAGAAAGTTGCCGTCACATCCCTGAATTCATATTTCCCGATTTTATAGCTGTGTATTCTTGCGGTTTTTCCATGTACGTCACCGCTCAATCCGAATCCCCCATAATCGGCTATATATTTCTCCGGTAGCCCGAACTTCATACCTTCTTTTATAGTTAATTCGAGCGAAAGACTCGCTGCGTAATCAATATATACATCCAGCTTTACAGGTTCTTCTCCTGCAATCGATAGTGCTATATCAAGATGCGGTTTGTTGTTTCCGTCGAATGTAAGAGGTATTATTTCCCATCCTGCTTCATCAATTGCATCAGTGTTATCATACAAAGTAATTATTTTGTTGTCATAATCAACTTCTACCTTGTGGTGTCCGAAATAAGTGTATCCAATCACACCGTCCGTTGTTGACCCTTTGAATTTATCGTTCTGAAGAAAAATAATCCTTTGATTTTTAAACTCACGGGTTCCTGAATTAAACGTCATCGAATCTGACATTATAGCATTCGAGGGAGGTCCGTCTCCCGCACCCGGTATCTGAACCTGTATCCTGTTATTGAGCTGAATTGAATCAGCCAGTTCACCGTTAAAAAGTATAATCCCGTCAAAACCAAACCCGCTGTCAAGTATTAAATCAAATGTCCTTGACCCCCCTATATTCACAGGCACAAGTACTTTATTATTAACGAGTTTGAAAGGAAATGTATGTTTGACAGCCTTATCAAATGCAGTGCATGTAAATGAGGTGAAAAAAACAATTACCGCGATTGAAAATGCGTATATGTGTTTCATTTTTTACTCCTTCCGGTTTATTATGCTTAATTCTTATACGTGTATATATGCAATAATGTTGTTGTCATATCCTGATATGTAGCCCACGATGAGAAATCTGTTCTATTATTTCATCACATTTTCTATCCATCGCATATATTTTTCAATCGTGGCAGCTCCCGGAAATTCGTGACCTCTGTCCGGTTCGGTTTGTAACTCAATCTTAGCACCCGTCTTTTGCATCTTATCAACAAAATCTAAAGTGGCCTGAAATGATACGTTTAAATCTTTTTCTCCGTGAAAGATAAATATTGGTACATTCTTAAAAGAACCAAGATTCTTTTCGTCAATAAAATCCGGTGCAAGCTCTGCAGGTGCATACCTTGAACCGATGTTCGGTCCTCCGCTGAACACAGCCAGCGCCCTGTATTTATAAGGTGTTTCATAAAACGTTCTGTAAACTCCATATCCTCCCATCGAAAATCCAGTCAAAAGAATTCGTGTTGTATCTACAGAGTAATCTTCGCTCACCGCTGAAATAACTTCTGCAATATCATCCTGTGCATTGTCGCGGGAGTATGCATTCGATTTTCCCCGTCCAAGAGGTCCTACAGCAATAAAATCTTTTGGTATTATTCCGGCCACACCCCGTATGTTATTCTCGTCTGAAGCACTTCCGTGCAGATAAACCATCAGTGGATTTTTCTTGTTCTTATCATAATTCTCGGGAAGATAAACTACATACGGCTGTAATGTGCTGTCAACTATCGAACGGTATGCTTTGCGTATAAAACCATTATTGTTCTCAAATGGGTCAACTCCCATGTTCACTGAATTCATCATTCTGTTTAGTCGTGCAAGATTGACTCGCTCAGTTCTGCATGTCTCGTAAAACTTTAACGCCCCGATTTTATCGCTTATTTCTTTAATCAGAAATTGTACAGTACTGTACGAGCTTTTAGAAAGTACATCTCTGTTTCTCTGCAATACATTGTAAAACTCCTTTTCGTCAAACTTTGGCAGAATCGATAGTCCCATTGCTCCAAGACTTACCTTATTCTGCGATTTCCATTTGAATAAATAAGCTCCTTCAAGCGCCTGCTTAAGGTTTATCCTAAACTCGTGTTTCGTTATTCCGGGTGCGCATTCATATTTTAAAACGTTAACAACCGAAGTCCGTTCACCGGATTCCATCATCACAAAAACATTTTCTTTCGTTGCCTCATTAGAAACTGTTACTGCCTCAGCCTCTAAATCCTCCCCCTCCGTAATATGACCTTTCTTTAAGGATACGAATGTTTGCGGCTTTCCTTCCAGTGGCGGTTTCTGAAATCGCATTAATTCATATTTGCGTTTCTGAAATTCTGCACCCGAATTATCATCCACTGTCTGATACCAGATTTGTCCGTCTGGTTCTGCTGCTTTGCAAAACGTAAGATTAAACCCTATTCCCTCTGAAAGCCATGGATGGTTTGGCCTCACGTCAGTCCAGGGCAATAATAATTCAAATCCTATCTTTCCGTTTCCTTCTGCGAATTCAAGCTTTGTATCTAAACTTGTCGGCACAAATATTTTATCCACATTGTAATTCCAGAAAATATGACGAGTCCATTCTTTCTCAGGTGAGTTCACAGCAGAGCAGGCAAGCTCATAAAATTCATCTGAAGGTTTGTTGCCGGACTGCGGTCTGGCTATTAGTAGAAGAAATCCGTCACCGTTTTGGTAAGCACGGTCGCGGTATGTAAGGTGCTCAGCTTTTGCTTCTATGTAAACGTATAAAAATTCAGTACCGTATGCAATTCTGTAAGTCACGGGAATCGCGGTATCTTTTATCATTCTTGATACATAAGTAAATTTCCGTTCGGGAAGCGATTCCAGATTACTATCAAGCACTCCGTCTATTATTGGTGAGTTAGAAAGGAAATTTATTTCAACTTCGCTGCCGTTTGTATTGTTCTTGAGTGAATCGACAACCCATTGTGCTTTGCTAGTTGAAACACTGCTGAAAAGAATAATTACAATCAGTAATATTCGTATCATTATATTCCTCCGATTAATTGTTAACTTATGAGTCTATTATTAATACGCTTACATTTATGAAAAGTTAAGAACAGTTAAGAACAGATTTCTTTTCTGCTTTGTATTCTTATGAAAATTAATGCAGAAATCAAACATACAATCCCCGTAAGTATTCCTGTTTCGGAAACAATATATGCAGCGAAACCCTTATGAACAGTCATCTCCCAGAACATCCCCATCAGAATAATGTTTCCGCTTGCATGAAGTACCACTCCCGTCCACAAACTTCTCGATTTTTCAATCAGCATAGTCCTTATAAAAGAATATCCTGTTATAACAAGCGTAAATCCCGACAAAGCCACCCACAGTGGAGTTCCCTGTCCGTAGAATCCTCCGAAGATTGCAGGAAAATGCCAAACAGACCAGAACAAACCGACAATCAAAGAAGTAACAGGCACTGAAAATATTTTTAAAAGTTTAGGCGTTAAAAATCCGCTCCACCCGATTTCCTCACCGAGCACTGGAAGACACGTTAATAAAAATCCCAACGTCATTTTTGAAAGCACTCCAACGATGAAAGGCACCGGCAGCTCAAATCCCAGCATCTTAGCCCATTTGTAATTCACGACCTGATTAGTTGTAAATTCCGTAAGACCTAAAAACCATGCTGTTCCGTACGCTATTATAGAAACTGCAAGAGGGAACAAGTATGCGTAAATCAGGAATTTTATCTTGCCGGGTTTCCAACCGTAATTACTGATTTTATCCTTATGTACTAAAGATGTTATTATTGCCGCAATACCGGGCGTACACATCATTAATAATATTACAGCAACATTATCTTCTCCGTCGTTAAACATCCAGATAAAAACCCCTGTCGATATAAAAATTGTAATCCCGAGGAAGGTTATAAGCTGCTTGAAGATATCTTTTCGTTCTTCCATAAAATAAGTATTAAATACTATTCTTTAAAGAAAACTCATAAATGTGTGTATATTTCTTAAGACGTTTAATTCAACATTTGGTTTCAATAAAACAAAATGCGGGATTAAAGAACCCCGCATTTTAATTATCTTAAATTTTAAATAATGTTATTCAAGAAATCATTTCACCAAAACCATACGCTTCACATCTGTAAATTTCCCCGATTCTATTCTGTAGAAATACACTCCGCTTGCAAAATTAGAGCCGTTAAATTCTACAGTATATTTTCCTGCTTGTTTCACTTCGTTGACGAGTGTTTTTATTTCTCTTCCAAGTACGTCGTATATCATCAGCTTAACTTTCCCGTCACCCGGAAGCTCGAAATTGATTTTTGTAACAGGATTAAACGGATTCGGATAGTTCTGCGAAAGACTGTAGCTCAGCGGTAAACTTGTTGTTTCAATTTTCTTTTCTGTTGCCGCTGTTAAGCCTGCAATCAATAAAATGTCTTCTTTGTGTTTCTTAATCTTTTTATCTGTATTCATGGCTCTCAAGCCCCTTAAATTATCCTCCGCTCTTTGCATTAAGTCCGCCCTGACTTCTTTTGAAAGCTGCATAATATTCGGTCGTTTGCTGTTTCCTTTTGAAGTGTTATCCTTCTTTGAAGCATTATCCTTATTGTTCTTGCCTGTGTTTACAGAATTAGAGGACTTAGTTTTATTTGCATAAGTATTATCAATTTCCTCATTTTGTTGTTTAAACATCCCGCTCACAACTCTCATTGTCGAGTCCTTTTGAAGTGCTATTTCTATTTCCGCTAGTACTTTTTCTCTGAATTGTTCAGCGGTTATTTCTTTCTCCGCTCCGCTTTGACCCATTAAATCCTGTACTTCATCGTAATCCCAGCTTGCAAGAAGTCTCATCGCAGCATTAGGGTGGAACATTGCAATAAACTCAAACCCAGTAAGAGCATCATTGTATTTTTCCATGTTTACTTCGCACATGTTTACAAGATAGTATGCTATGTCTATAAATTCTGAATTGTAATACTCGCTCTGTATTTTGTCGTTCAGGAATGTCTTTAAATCGCTGTATAAATTGTCCCTGTATGTTGGACTTGAGCTTGTATCTAATCCCTGATAGCAATCGAATATTTCATACAGTGATGTGTTTAAATATTGGCTTTCGATATGAGTATTAATTAAATTCTTAAAGCCGTTTATTGCATCTAAATATTGTCCGCCCGATATGTAAATCGATGCCTGTGAGTATAATAATTCATCCGGTATTATGTAATAATTTGTTGAGTACGAGCTGGTAAATATTGTATCGTTTATTCCAAATCCCATGTTTTTTACCACACTTCCCGTGTATTGAATAGCAGGCAATTGATTGCATGTGTAACTATCGCTGATATCCGTTATAACGTAAGGATTTTCCGATGTATAAAGATAATTTACCGGATTCGAACCCGAAGAGCACCATGCATTTTCCGCAGCGCTATATGTTTCAACGGTTAAATCAAGAGCACCTGCTATATGGAAATACAACGGGTCTGAATTCTTGCTGAACTGGTTATGCCCGTAGTTTATTGAAGGTAATCCTGCGTCAATGATATTTATGTTTCCAGCGTTTGAAGAAGAAAGTCTGTTTTGTCCTCCATACCAATAGTATGTATTGCTTGTTCTTAAAGGAGATAAATTTGGATAAGAGTGACCGTTTAATATCATCGTAGTTCCGCTTCCGTTTATTAAGTTTCCAAACATATCAGGCGTGCACTGCTGAAGATATATAGGATTGTCTGTATCGGTACCCCAAAATCTGTTGTTCTTTATAGTTCCGGTTATCATTCTTCCTATTATGTTGTAATTCGCTGAACTTCCGTTGAATGTATTTCCATATACATAAACCGGAGTCAGTTCCGATGCATAGCTGTTTAAAACCATCGAACCGAAGCCGTTAGTAAAAGTGTTATTAATAATATTAATTCTTGGCGTAAAGTCATCGCAACTATAGTCTCCGTTGTTTTTAACTTCAAGACCTACTGTCGAACTGTTTTCTCCTGCCATATTGAAATGGTTTCCCTGTATCAATATGTTGAATACGTTCTCTGCATAAATCGCAAAGTCCTGATTGCTTTCGCAGTTGAACACATTGTTCTTAATAATCATTTCCTTATAAGCAGATTCATCGTTTACAATCTTTATCGGAAGCGTTGCATTATTGAAAGTACAATTCTGAATTGTTAAACTTGAATCACAATTTTCTACTTCAATTCCGCCCCACTGCTGTGATGAGTCCAAGCTGTTAAATGTTACACCTTGAACGATGAGCTTTCCGCCTTCACGAACAATGATTTTCTTATCTTTTGCTGCATAGAATCCTATGTTTCCTTCTATTGTCAAACAACCGCCGGACTCAATTTCAATGTTTTCATTGCAATGATATTCATTATTGATAGTAATGTTGTCGAGAACAATCATTGGGGTAGCGCTCGTAAAACCGCTGTAAACTACAACACCCTGACCCGATGTCGCAACCCATAGTTCGTTATCATATGGAAATGGTCTTGCTCGAAGAGACCTAATATAAGGAATAGTCGCAGAGATAGTCTGATTTTCATTCCCCGGCAGTTTTTTCCAATTTAATCCTGAATTTGTGGACATATACAAAGATCGAAACTTTTCTTCAGTGTTATTTATTTTTCTTCTTCCAAAAACTGCTATTCTAGTCTTAACTACTTCAAGATGCGTAGCATCAACAAAATCTCCTCCAGTTGGTAACCAGTTCGCACCGCCATTTGAGCTTACAAATAATCCGCCTTTACGATAATTTGGAGCATAAGACGGATTTCCTTTTATAGCAAGATATAGTTTCCCGTTATTATATTTAATAGAACCTTCGTTTAAATAGTCCACTTGCTGAATGGTAGGATAACCTGCGAAAGAAAATGAGGAACCGTTGTTTGTTGATTTGAAAACCCCGCCATTTTCAAAATAAAGATAGATTATATGATTTATATTATCATAAGTTAAATTAAATTGAGATACAGACCTGTCACCTAAAACGTTATTAAAAGCAGAAGGTAATAGCGACTGTGAATATCTGTCATTTGTTGATATTCCCATAATTGTACTTGGTTCAGTAAATGTACTTTGAGTTACACTTCTACCTCCATTATCTGAATAAAATAATCCTAAAGTATTACTATTAGGTACTATTTTACCGGCATTTTGCCCGACCAGCATAAGTATTCTGTTTGCACCTCCTAAAATTATATTATTTCCCGGACCAACATAATCAACAGTTGTAAACATTATTCCATCTGTTATAAATCGATTATTATCTGTATATATTTCCGGAACTGGTGATATATTATCGGTTCTTGTTATTGTAACATCTGTACCTATTTGACTTCTTTCATATATCATTGCTTTCCCATTATCAGCATTGCCGCCAATTACATAACTTATACCTTGTACACCCGGATTTTCCAGACATCTTGATGCATCTGTCATATAAGTGTTTTGCCAATTAGCATATATCTGTCTTCTGTCATAATGAAGAGGTGAAAAAGAGTGCCCCCAATTTGTACTCCATCCTATAACCCAGTCCATTATTGGAAAAGCTGCCATCTGTGTTCCTGCCGAGTTTCTTATAAAGCTGATGTCATGAACGACCGGCATTGAAATCCCGCTGACTATATACTTCCATCTTGATGTCGCAAAACTGGTGTAACCCGAATTATCAATCGTAACATTCTCCGATTTAAAAGCACCCGCACCACCGCTTGCATACCAGCAGCTTGGATAATGCGGATTTTGTGTAATGTTGTTTAATCCGGTATATGGAAATGGTTCTATTGTTGACGAAAGCTGATGACCGGGTAAATTATGTCCGCTTTCCTCAAACTTAAAAATGATTTGAGTATTGGAACCTGATTGCTGATAATGCCCTCCCCATGATCCTGTATTTCCCGGTATCGTTCCATGAGACTCTCTTATCGGTCTTCCGTAACGTCCTGCAATTAAGTGGGTTTCGTCTATCGTTCCATCAGTTGTTTTTCTTGGAAATATAATCGGTGAAAAATGTGTTGTCTTTTGTTCATTGCTGGCACCTGCATCAAAACCACCGGTCAATTCATCAAATGCAAAATTACCATTGTATGATATCCTTGCAATACCGTATTGAGATTGATTACTGGAATTTAATGTGCCGTAAGTTGCATAAGCTATTCTGTTTGCATCGTTTCCCCACAACACAATTCTTTTCACATGATGAAAAACTGTACCGCAGTACAATGACGACCAGGTATATCCGTTGTTTGTGCTCACATATACTCCTCCTGAAGTTCCAACCCAGATATGACTGCTTCCTTCTTTCATCGCAATACTCGTTATTGTATGAGTATTTTCAGGATAATTTGGTACTCTTCGCCAGGTTAAACCTTCATCCGTGCTTTTGTAAAGCCAGGAGTAGCAGCTTCCTGCCGGTGCGCCCCCTGCGTACATGGGATAAATATTCCCTTCCTTATTTGGTGAAAATATTATGCATTCTCCGCCAAGTTTTTCATAACCTTCGTTTACATTATTATTTCCTTTAAAAACTATTCCGGTAAAATCCATAAATCCGGTATTCAAGGGAATCCAATTTACTCCTCCATTAGTTGATTTTCTTATGTTCTGATAAGGTATTGCATAATTACTCGCATCCTCCATCGAATTACCGCATGCAACAACTATTATGTTTGGATTTTCAGGATGTATCGCTAGTCCTTGAATTGACATTTCTGATGGAGACAATGATATTCCGGTTTGTACTATATCCCAATAATAATTGGTAATATTTGTCCAGTTCTCTCCATTGTTTGAGCTTCGGTACAGTCCTCCTACATCGGTACGAGCATAAAGGATGTATTGATTTAAAGATGGATAGGAAACGTTTTTATATTGCGCGGGAATAATTTCAGTAACCCACCCCCCGCCTTCAAAATTTAGATTTCGGAACCTGCTTGGATGTGTTCCTGCTGAATACGTGTAATTAATTGAACTAACTAAAAACAAAAATAGAATCGTACAGAGAAATTTTTTCATACCACCTCCAAATGAGTTTTACTAAAAAGTTTTATAAATTGTTATTGAATTATGAAGAATTTAATTAACGCTTTTCAATTTATAAAGAACTTGCCTTATAGCTTGTTACCATCTACTCTTGTTGTGAAGTCACGAATTTCAGGATTGATTTCACATCGGTTCTTATAATTTATTATAAATATGAACTTCTAAATTTATTTTACTAATTGCATTATCTTTGTTATAGTGTAACCGTTAGTTATCAGCTTATAAAAATATACTCCGCTTGAATAATTTGCACCGTTAAATGTCACTTCATGAGTCCCGGGGTTTAGTGTTTCATTAACCAATGTTTGTACCTCTCTTCCTATTATATCATACACTACTAACTTTGTATTCCCGGCTTTCGCTGTTATAAATTTTATCTTCGTAGTCGGGTTAAATGGATTCGGATAGTTCTGCGACAATGAGTGTTTCAGTGGAGTTAAATTACTTATGCTTTGTATTCCCGTAATATCTGTAAATGCCCTTCTCCATAAGCCAAGTCCGTGGGTTCCGGTGTAAATGTATCCGTTTTTCTCGTAAAAGGAAGTAATATTATAATTTAACAGTCCTTCATTTTTTGATTCCCAGGTAAGTCCGTTATTACTTGAAATATAGATTCCATTGGATTCAGTACCGGCGAATACATAGTTCCTGTATTTATAAATTGAATTAATTGTTGAAATCGGCAAACCGTTATTCCTCTGTGTCCAGCTTGAACCATTGTCCGTAGAAACATAGACTCCGTAATATCTCAATCCCGCGTAAATATTCATCGAATCGGCTAATAGATAATTAACTATTGGTAAACCTGATGAATCATGAAGTCCGTTATTACACGCCTGCCAGTTTTGTCCATTATTTGTTGTACGACTGATGCCGGAATATCCCCCGCTAAATAGCACATTGCCTTTCTTACAAATTGTTGTTACTAATGACACCCCGGGATTAATAAAATCCCAGCTAATACCGTTATTTCCTGAATATGCAATGCTGCCTTCAGCAGCGGCATAAACTACATTGCCATCTACTAAAAACTGATAAAATGTAGGTCCTGAATTCACATTTACCCAGTTATTTCCAAAATCGGTTGTATAATACGCTCCCCAGGCTGGATTAAACCAGCTGGTTCCAGCTATAATAACATTGTTTATTGAAGCAACACATGTAACTAGTTTATTCGTTAATCCATTCGATTTAACTGTCCACCCTGTTCCGACGTTAGTTGATAAGAAGACACCTTTGTTTGGAACTGCGGCAATTAAATTATTCCCGTAAGATGAGATATCATTTACCGCAACATTGTATAATCCCTTGTTTATCTCTGTCCATGTAGTCCCGTAGTTGGGAATCGAAAAAACTCCGCCGCTTTCACGTGTTCCTGCAAAAACTTTTCCGTTATTTGAGGAGAGGGAAGCAATATATATATTTGTAAGTCCGTTAGTAAGCGAAATCCAGTTTGCTCCGTGATTTGTCGAGCGATATACTCCTCCGCTGGATACACCGGCATAAATACTCTCACTGATTCGGGTTACTTCCACAACATCAACATTCGGCATATCGCCTGATATATTTGTCCAGGTTATACCATCATCAGATGATTCATAAATATCAGTTGTGCCGTAAGTTGCATATAATATGTTGCCGCACTTACTTAAACGAAAAGCCCAGAGATTACAATCTATCCAGTCTGTTCCGTAATTTGTTGAACGGTAAACTCCGTGGCTTGATGGTTTTGAAGCAAGTACTATGCTGTCATAAGCTACTATTGAATAAATTGGCCCGCTCGGAGCTCCGTTTAATAAAGACCAACTATCTCCGCTATTCGTAGAACGAAATATCTGCGAATCCCACGTTCCCGAATAAACATAATTTCCCGATGAAGCTAATGTATTCAAGTAAAGATTTGTTATTCCATTATTGGTTTGAACCCAGTTCAATCCGTAATTCGTTGAACGGAAAACACCACCACCGTATGTGCTTATGAAAACATTATTCCCTGTAATTGCAACAGATGTAACATTAAAACTGGTAATCCCGTTTTTTAACAGAATCCAGTTGCTGCCGCTATCAGACGAATAAAATAAACCACCCTCTGTTGCCGCAAAAACATTATTCCCATCAGCTGTAATCTTGTTCACGCTCGCACCTTCGATACCCGTGTTGACTTGCACCCACTGGGCATTCACGTTTATTGATGCGAAGAGAAATAAAACTACATAAAATATTTTCATATCATTTAAATGAACTGTTTTTATTGTCATCTTTTTAAGTACCCCTTTTTCCCCACCCATAAAAGATGTCAAAATTATTCTATTTAAACATTATAACTCGACTAAACGCACCTGCCTTTCCTTACATGCGTTTTTTTCATAGTAATTTGAAATAATACGAGTGGTAATTATTGGTAAAAGAATTTTTTTAAACGAGATAGTAAACATACTTTTATAATTATAAAATACTTATGTTTTATGTATGTAATATATAAGTTTTAAATTCTTTTTACAATAGCATTTATAGAAGCATTAAAAGTGCTCTGTGAATTTACCCCTTCATCTCTTTCTCCAATTCTTTTACTTTCTCCAAAAACTCATGCATTTTTTCAGAGGGGATTTCTTTGCCGAGCTCGGCAACGGATTTCAATTAAAGAATCATGATTCATAATAATCTTTTGTTAACGATAATATTAAACGACAAATTATTTTATTAAAACCATACGCTTCACATCCGAAAATTTTCCCGATTCTATTCTGTAAAAATACACACCGCTCGTCAGTCCGGAACCGTTAAATTCCACCGTGTACGTTCCTGCCTGTTTCACTTCATTCACAAGCGTACAAACTTCTCTTCCGAGTATATCAAAAATCTTCAAAGTTACAAGACCTTGCTTTGGCAATACAAACCTTATCTTCGTGTATGGATTATACGGATTGGGATAGTTTTGTATTAGCTCATATTTATCAGGCACAGTTTCTGACTCCAAAATTACAGGAACCGTATTTTCGTACGCAATTGTCAATCCCCAGCCGATTAATGTTCCTGTAACTGCAGGGTCTGAGTCATACACCGTTAGTATCCAGTTACCCTGCATGTTAATATTTTTGAATCTCGAAAGAGTATCTCTTCCCTTGAAGTATCCCGTGTAAGGAGCAGTGCCCTGACTTATTGCAAGTAACGCCGTATCAGAAAAATTTGTGTTTATAAAATTTGAGCCGCTGCATAAATTGATTCCAATTAAAGATAACAACACTTCACTTCCTTTTCTTAGTACTACCATCACTTCTGAATTATTAGGATGGTTTATGTTCAGGGTAACCCTTATGTCTTTTATTTTGCCTTCCTGACCTATATAAATACTGTCACGGACTGATGAATTTGCAGGTATTACTTTCGGCACTGTTGTCGAAACAAAAGTATTCGATTTCAAAACGTAATATACATGTACCGTATCAGGCGGTGTGCTGCCCGGCGGGTTTACTCCGCTGCCTCCAATAGGGGATGTGACTGTTAATCCTCCTGACGAGTCCTGCGCTGCTATGTAATAAGAAACTTTTGTTCCTGTTGTTTGCCCGGGTATCATGAACTTGTATTTTCTTCCGCTCACTTCGTATGCATTAATCCAGTTATATTGTCCGTTGTTTATTTTATAGTATAATCTTGGTGAATTTATGCTGGATGCAGTCGGAAAGGGCATTAGTATCTCCGTGCTTGCTGTCCTGCCTGTTTGTTCAAAGCTTGAAGAAAGAGGGGTATGCTGTATCTCACTGTAATAGCCCGTTGCAAGACTTAAAAAAGTGACAATGTTTGCTTTGGCCATTTTCTCGAACATAGCTTGCGTAAGATTAAACCACCTGTCTGTTATGCTGTGATAGTGAGGAGTTAATTCGATTATGAATTCCGAACTTGTGATTGCCATGAATCCTCTGTACCAAAATGCATTATGGTCAGAACCTGCACTGGTAGCCCTGAACGGCAGCAAGTTCAGCTGATAAACAGATACTGCTGAAAGAAATACATTATATAGATTTATTGAATTGTCATTTGAAACAACCGTTACCTTGTTATCATTGTTTCCGTCCCATCCGCACATCTCGCAGTTCAGCACGCCTAAAAGACTGTCGCCCCTTAACTTTGCGCTGTCTGCATAAACATAGCTCCCCATACCCGACGTTTCTTCATCATTGAAAGCAACAAAAGCTATACTGTAGTCTGTGTTAAATCCCTGCAGAAGCCGCGCCAGCTCAAGCATCACGCATATTCCCGTTCCGTTATCGTCTGCACCGTAAATCGTATCAACAGTTGAACCATAAAGAAAATTATCAAAATGCGCCCCTATCAAAAAATACTGGTTCGGATATTTTGTTCCTGTCTTCCATCCGATAACGTCCATTATCATCGTATCAATCATCTGATACCTTGCCGCCAAGCCATACGCTTCAAACTTCTCGCGTATATATTGTGCCGCAAGCTTGTTCCCGCCCGTCATCGAATACCTTGTCACAATCCTTCGAGGTATGCCGCCGATGTTTGTTACCGTATCACCCGTGATTTCTTTGTTAAACTTTATTAATTGCTGTATCGAGACAAGATTCTTTATTGAATCAATCTTATGATTATACACAACCTGTGAATCGGCGCTATGCACTAATCCCCAAATAAGCAAAACTGATATTAAAAATATCTTTTTCATAAAAGAGGTTTTACTAAAATACAGAACATTTGCAATAAAATACATAATAAAACCTTTGCAGAATCCTGTCTCAATCTACCCGTGCTTCAAACACTAAACAGTTTTACATAAACATACATTTATGCCTTCAGATGTTTAAAATCAGTTTTCCGTAGTGTTTTATTTAATTTCACATCAGTTCTTTCTTTTCTTCTCCTTGGTTTCTCCTTAACTTCAAAGTGCGCACAAAGTGCGCATAAAGTGCGCATAAAGTACGCATATTTACGTATTAATTTTGTGTTAGAAAGGTAGATCTGTTGTCTGGAAATTAGATAAAAATCACTATACAGTGTTTTTTATCCATGCCATTACTTATAAGAAATTGACAAAGTATTCTTTAATTATTCAAGAAGAGTTTCGATATTTGCTATAAAATATTTTATGCCTGAGAATAATACACTTATTATCTCTGCTTGCCTGCTGCAGGCCAGACTTTAGGAAGGTATGCTCTGTGATAATTTCAGTTCAACTCTGTGGTAAAATCTATTCCTTATTTGAAGCCTCTATCTACGCCGTGGGCTCTGCGACCTCTGTGGTAAAATTATTTCTTTGCTTGAAGTGCCTGCTGCGCAGTATCATTTGATAATTACAAGCCTTTTTGTACCGGCTAATTTATTATCCGTAAACATCGAATAGAAATATACTCCGCTGCTCAGTGATGAACCGTTAAACGTTACTGCATAAGCTCCCGGATTTAACGTTTCATTCACTAATGTTTGCACCTCTCGTCCAGTAACATCAAAAACTTTAATTGCCACGTTACCCGCCCTGGAAACATCAAAACTAATTCTTGTCACTGGATTGAACGGATTCGGATAGTTCTGATTCAGTCTTGTGGTAACGGGTATATTCTCCGATACCGTGTTTATTCCGGTCGTGAATAAATTAGCATTCTTAAAAATGTAAGAATCCAAAAGTGTTACAGAGTACAAGATGCCGTTCGGTGTTAAATAAGAACCGCTGATGTCGCTGATACTCGATAATAAAAATTTTGGTGACCACGTCAGTCCGCCGTTCGATGTGTAATATCCTGTTCCGTTTGTTCCCATCACAACGCACTCCTGCTGATTCCTTACTTCAACGGTATAATTAGTTATTATTGTCGTGGATGAAAAACTTACATTCGACCATGGCGTTGCACCTCCGTTCGTCGTTCTGTAAACTCTGTTATTCGAACCAACGCAATATCCGGTTTGTGAATTTATCATTTTAATATCATATAAAGCACCTGCAAGATAATTATCCCCTAATAACGTGGAATCCCATACCGCACCGCCGTTAGTAGTTTTCCATGCTCTCGGTCTGCTGCTCAGCAGCCATCCGTTGTTCTCATCCAGCATGCATGCACTGTATATTGTATTACCAGTTGTAGTTGCATTTATCTTTTGCTTCGTCCATGTGACTCCTGAATTTGTTGTTTTATAAATAGTTGAATCATTACCCGCTGTATATCTCGAAAATATCCATCCTGTTTGTGCATTTACAAAATCAACTTTCTGCAATATCAGGTTTGCAGGCATGTTCTGAATTACGAGTGAATCCCAGTTCACCCCTCCGTTTGTTGTCTTATAAACTGCCGAACGGTTTCCGCAAATATAACCTGTGTTATCATCTATCATGTCAATGCTGTAAAACTCAGCATTCGATGTTGCCGATGGCGATACTACCGTCCAGTTATTTCCTGAATTCGTTGACCTTAATATTTGATCTTGTGTAATAGTTGAGACCGAAGGTGCACCAACAGCAATCAGTACTCCCGTACTCGTTGAAGCCCATATATCTTTCATGTTTCCTGTTTTTAAATATTGTCCAAGCGGCACCTTAAAAGTACCAAGTGTTTGATGTATGGAACCTCTCAAACCGACTGTTACCATCGTATCCGCAGTTATAGAAAAATCAGAAGAATAATATGAGTTGCTCCATATTGGCTGTGCGGAAGGCGCCATAAATGCTATCGAATCCCATGTAACTCCATGATTCGAAGAACGGTAAATGTAATTCGAATTTCCCGTAAGATATACCGCATTATTCCTGTACTTAATATCTGTGAAATGAATGTTCCTGTCAAAAAGTACTCCCGCCATATTCGCCCAGGTATAACCGCCGTCATTCGTATAGCGGCACCTGCCCCAGTCTCCGCATGCATAGCCCGTGTTTGCGTCAATGAAAACTGCTTTGTTGAAAGTAACTAAATTACCAATCGGATACGTGCTCCATGAAAATCCTCCGTTAGTCGTTATGAAATTATCTCCAAGCTGATTAAATACTATAAGTTTATTCTCCGTAAAAGCATGCAGTACGGATGGGTTTGAATAGCCCGGGTTCGTACCGATGCTATTCCAGGTAATACCGCCGTTCGTCGTTTTCATCAATCGGTAATCAGTTAAACCGCAGATTACATATCCCGTTAAATTATTTATAAAACTTATTCCTGTAAAAGTAGTATTTGTCGGTGCAGGGTTGTTAGTGCTGTCAAAAGTAATACCCCCGTCAGTTGTTCTGAATATACTTCCAAATGAACCGATTACTATTCCCGTGCTCTGATTAAAAAACCATGCATTGCGTAAATCAGCTTTCTGAATAGGAATCCCCGCTGTTCGACCTGCCGTATGCTGAACGAACCAGTTTGCACCTCTGTTCGTCGTCTTGATGAATGTTCCTTTCCCTCCGATTGCATATATGGTATTAGCATCCCACATCTTTACCCATCTCAGTTCATTACCCTGCGGTGACTGGTGCAGCCATTTCCAGTCCTGATAACTCTGGCTTAATGCACTTGATGCAAACAAACAAATAACGAAGAAAGTAAATATAGTTCTCATTTTAAACATTTATTTCTTATGATTTATTAATTCGATAAATAATAATCAAGAGAAAAATAATTATTATTTATCGCCAATTTGGGATTAGTTGAAATGATTAGCAGTGTGTTCTCAAGACCTTTTGCAAGAGGGGAAAAATATTTACAAATTATAGTTCAGTCCAAGAGAGATTTTGTAGTATGCATTAGAAGAATATGAACTCAGGGTGTGATAATAGTCTTTATAATTTATGGGGTAAAAAATATTGCAAACAGGGCTAAACTCAATTTTAAAATTGTCGTTCACAGGAATTTCTAGGCCGAATCCAAAACTGAAGCCGATAGCCGGTTCGGGGTTTAGTAAGCCAACGTCTTTGTTTTCACCATGATATATCAGAGTATACTTTAAGCTTGAATTGAGATATATTCTTGTTGAACCTCTGTTTAGAAAAAACTTTGGACCAATATCGAGTGAGTACCAGTGTGAAGTGACAGTATAGTCAGCTCTTCCGTCGAACATATCAGTATATTTGAAATCAGAGAATATAATTTCTATGTTTCCTGACAGACTAATGTCTTCGGTTAATTTATAGGAAGCATTCATACTAAAACCGTATCCGACAGAATAATGACTAAAACCTCCTTCGGGGAAAGTGATTGCAGGCATAAGTGCAAGTGTGTATTTTGATTTTTGATTCTTTGCTTTCGTCTTTTCTAAGTCCTGTCCTTGAACACGACCGCACAAGAGCAAAATCAATATCAGTAATTGGATTAGTTTATTTACCATTTAGTGTAAACTGCATGTTTCATAGATATTATTCAATTCGATTATGGTTGCACTGTGAAGGAGTGATTTATAAATTAAAAATGTACACCCGAAAAGATACGGATGTACATTCTTATTGTTTTCTTTCTATTAAACTATCTTCCTGAAAGTGTTTTAGGTATTCTTCCTGTTTTAATGCTTTCAGAACGTAGTCTTTTTCCGACAATTCTTTCCACCATCTTGCCGATGTTCAGAACTTTATCCACATCAAGTCCCGTGTCAATTCCCATTTCATCCATCATTACAACCATATCTTCTATCGAAACAAGTCCGACTATACTGGAATCCTTGTAATAATATTCACCCGTGCCGCTCACTGGTACTCCGCTCACAAAGTTTGCAGGTTGTCCGCCAAGACCGCCCATCGTTGCTTCGTAATTTGTCATTCCTGCCTGTAATGCCGCTAATACATTCGCCATACCCCATCCGCGTGTTGTATGCAGATGAACAATATGCTTATGAGGATTAGTGAACTCATCCATCACCATCGAAAAATATTTATATATTCTGTCTGGTGAGGCAGAGCCGTCGTGGTCAGCATGTTCAACATCGCTCGCACCTATATCAAACCAGCGCTTCGTAAATTCAACTGCTTTCTTCATATCTGTCGGACCTTCAATCGGGCATCCCCATATTGTGCTGACTGTTCCGTTCACTTTTATTCCTGCATCCCTTGCCTGCTTAATATATTTCTCTGCCATCTTCCAGTATTCATCAAGCGAGAGTCCTGAGTTCTTTTGATGATGTGATTCACTCGTAGAAACCATCAGAAGTATCCTGTCAGGTCCAAATCCGTTCTTCCTGTTTTCAATCGCTCTCTCAACTGCTTTCTCACGTATAGTTACGCAGGTTAGCGAAACCGAATCTATAAGATGTGCAATCTTCTTGCTCGTTCTTAATCTCTTCATAAGCTCATCTGCATCCTTGAACTGCGGCATACCTGTAGGATTGCCGAGGTTTGTTACTTCCACATGTTTAAATCCCGCAAGTATGAGCTGCTCTGCAGTCCACAATTTTGCTTCCAAAGGGATGTATATTTCCTCATGCTGAAATCCGTCTCTTACGGTTATATCACCTATTACTACTTTTTTAGGATAATTCATTCTTATTGTTATTTATTTATAAATCTATTTCTGGTATGTCACCTTCTACTATTAGTGTTCCTTCAGTCGCAGCTTTTATCTGTTCAATCGTTACACCGGGTGCTCGTTCCAGTAGTTTAAACCCATTCTCAGTAACGTCTAAAACAGCAAGGTCTGTTACTATTCTCTTCACGCAGTTTACACCCGTCAAAGGCAATGTACATTTCTTTAAGAGCTTCGATTGTCCTTCTTTATTCGTGTGCTGCATTGCAACAACAATATGCTCAGCAGAGGCAACAAGGTCCATTGCACCGCCCATTCCTTTTATCAATTTACCCGGTACTTTCCAGCTTGCAATATCACCTTTTTCAGAAACTTCAAATGCTCCAAGTATCGTGATATCTACATGTCCTCCTCTTATCATCGCAAAACTTGTCGCCGAATCAAAGAATGATGCACCAGGAAGATATGTTATAGTCTGCTTACCGGCATTTATAAGGTCTGCTTCAACAGTCTCTTTTGTCGGGAAGGGTCCCATTCCAAGCATTCCGTTCTCTGATTGTAATATAACTTCAATTCCTTCCGGAACATAATTTGCAACTAAAGTAGGAATACCAATACCAAGATTTACGTAGTATCCGTTCTGCAATTCTTGCGCTATTCGCTTTGCTATTTGATTTTTATCTAATGCCATTATTTATTTTGATAAGGTTAATTGCTCAATTCTCTTTATATAATCAACACCCTGAAATATTCTCTGTACAAATATTCCGGGAGTGTGAATAAAATTCGGGTCAAGTTCTCCTGCAGGAACAAGTTCTTCGACTTCGGCAATCGTTATCTTTCCTGCCATTGCCATCATATTGTTAAAATTATTAGCTGTATATTTATAAATCAGATTTCCCGCAGTATCACCCTTCCATGCTTTTACTACAGCAAAGTCTGCCTTAAACGCATGCTCGAGAAGATGCATCTTGCCGTTAAACTCTCTCGATTCTTTTCCTAATCCGACTTCTGTACCATATCCTGCAGGTACGTAAAACGCGGGAATACCCGCTCCGCCTGCTCTTATTCTTTCAGCCAAAGTGCCCTGTGGTACAAGTTCTACTTCAAGCTCTCCGCTTAGCATTTGTCTCTCAAACTCCGCATTCTCACCGACGTAAGATGAAATCATCTTGCGTATCTGTTTGTTTTGAAGCATGAGTCCCAGTCCAAAATCATCCACCCCGCAGTTGTTTGAAATGATTGTTAGGTTCTTAATATCGGTTTTGGATAATTCAAGTATTATGTTTTCAGGAATACCGCATAGTCCGAAACCTCCGAACATCATTGTCATACCGCTTTTCATTCCTTGAATTGCTTCCTTTGCGTTTTTTACAGTCTTATTCATTCTTATTTATAATTTCAGCAAATTAATGATAAATATTTAATATTACATTACAATAGATAACACTGAAATATGCTTTTCAAGTTCAATTAATACTAAAATCGGTCACATTTAAGTCTTTAATATCATTAAATTTTGTCTTTTCATTGCCCCTTCGTCCGCTTTATCAATATCCCTTGTCTTTATACGGCTAATAACTTATTTTTGAACATCAATAGGGGATTTAGCTCAGCTGGTAGAGCGTTTGAATGGCATTCAAAAGGTCAGGGGTTCGACTCCCCTAATCTCCACAAATAAACTATTTTTAACTCCTTATCTTCATGTATTGATTAAAACCAGCACAATATTAATTCTCAACGGCGATATTCCTTCCCGAAAGATATTTAATAAGTTTTATAAAAAAGGAGATTATGTCATTTGTGCTGACGGAGGTGCGAACAGTGCTGCAAGACTTGGTATCTTACCGAACATCATAATAGGTGACCTTGATTCCATAACAAAATCCAACTTAAACATTTTCAAAAAGAAAGGTGTTGAAATCAGAAAGATTAAGGAACAGGAAACAACCGATTTTGAAAAGGCTCTGATGTATATTGTTGTACATGGTTTGAATAACGTGTTTGTTTTCGGAGCTGTAAGCTGCCGTCCCGACCATACTCTAAACAACTTTAGTGTTTTAAAAAGATATTATAAGCTCATTGATATTAAAATAATAGATAAAGACTTTGAGATATTTTACTTAAATAAAGAGATAAAAAGAAAGTATAGAAAAGGTAAAGTAGTATCATTAATGGGAATGCCAATTGCAATAGGTGTTTCTTCCAATGGTTTAAAATACAAACTTAATAAAGATACACTTGATTACGGTATTCATGAAGGTACTTTAAATGTATCTTCATCTGATAATATATCAATCAGAAAAGAAAAAGGTGACTTGCTTGTATTTCTGAGTATAGTATAAAATCCTGTCCAAATTAATTCTTCAATTCTACAAATCTATCGTGTGTTCCATGTTTTCAGTAATAATCCTTACACGTATATGTGTGTTTTCGTCTGAATGAACCGTACCCCAAATTAGTGCAAGCTGCTGAAGCTGAATATCGGGTTTATATTTTGCAGAAAGACCTATCACAACTTCCCTCACACCAAGCGAGTGAGCAACGTTCATAATCGAGTAGAATGCATTATTCGTCGGTATAACAACAGGAATAACAGGTTTACCAATCTTCTCTGCTATGTTAACAACTTCACTGAAAAGATTAAGCTCATCTGACTTAAGTTCTTTACGTGTATCAGTGTTCAACTTATCCGTAAAGACTCTTGCAATCATTACTATAATATCTTTCTTATCTGTATCAGTTTCATTTATTATTTTCTTCAAATGATTAAGATTATTAGGGTCACGGACTGCAACCATTACCTTATCGGGAAGTTCGCTCTCTATAGATTCAGGTGTAATCTGGGCTTCATCATCTAAATTAAAGTGCTCCAGAACCCTCATATTTTCACTGCTGTGAAATTCAACTTCGGTAAGATTCCTATCCTTCATTATCTTCCTCTTGTTAATATATTCGGATACTACAAATATTATGAAGAAAGTTAATGTAAATATTACCCCTGATATTGTTGCAATCGGTTTTGTGAAAAGGTTTGTTATACCAACAAAAAAGAGTACAAGAAATATTAGTAAAAGTCCAAAAGGTATTTCGTTTTTTCCTATCTTTAAATTCAGCGGTACTTTCCATTCACGTTTGCGTTTATCTTTATACCTGAGTACTATCATTGAAAATCCCATGAAGACAAGGCTCCATACAACACCGAATGCATAAGCCTCTCCGAGTAAAAGTATATTTCCCTGTGATAGAATAATTGTTAGTATCTGAAACAAAGCAATAAGATTTAAAAGCCTGTAAGTCGTTCCGTATTTCTTATGCGGCTTTCTGAACCAGTCGGTAAGTACTTTATCCTCAGCGACTCTGTTCAGAACACTATTTGCACCAACAATTGAAGTATTAACAGCACCTGACAGAATCAAAACACCAACTATTACAACGAAAGCCTGAAATACCAAATTCAGCCAGTGCGGTCCAATCAGAAACATAGCTATACCCCCAATTAGATTATCAATGTATTGCGGTCTCACATCATCAGGAATCAACATTGTACCAAGAAATGATACGCCGGGTGTGAGTATAACACTGAATAGGAAAATAATGAGAGCAGTTCTCTTGAAGTTCCTGAGTTTCGGATATTCGACTTCGCGGTAAACCTGTCCGAGAGTCTCGAGTCCGCTAAGTGCTAGTAGGGAATGTCCGAAAGCAATCAGAATACTTATAAACCCTATAGTTTTAGCCCACTCAGCATTACTAAGCCATCCGTAAGATTCATGTGAAAGATTAATCTCAAAAGGCGGAAAGTGTGCGAAGAATGGTTCTTCCTTCAGAAGTAATGTTACAACTCCCCAAATTATAACCATAACACCCATTATCGCTGTAATAACGAATATTTTTAGAGCTTTAGATGATGACTCTTCAATCCCTTTCACATTTTCCCACCAGAAAAATAAAACTATTACGATTGCTACTGCCATTGATAATATATTCCTGTCGAATTGTATTCCAATGCCAAAAACTTTGAGTGTGTCATTCAAAAGTCCTGCAAGATAATGACCTCCTGATACACTGCTTATAGGTCCTGTAAGAATATAATCGAACACCAGTGCAGAAACCGACACCTTAGCAAACCATCCCCCAAGTGTTGATTTTACCACTCGATAAACACCGCCGCGTGTGAAGAGTGGTGATGATTCCATATATAAAGCCATGACGCAGAAAGCAAACACCATTACACCAAGTATGAAATAAGGTGCAACTTTACCCACGAACTGCTCTGCAATGCCGCCCATGTAATATGCGGTTGACCCCAGGTCGCCAATAACAACGGCAGCAGCACGCCAGAAAGAAATAAAGGTGAACATTACGGTGGTAAGTACAATTACCTTGGTTGCTTTTGCCGTCACTGACGGCTTAAGCATATGTGATTCGGTATCCATTAATTATTTAAAATAATATTAACTATCTATTTTTATGAAGTAATAAAATACAAGAAAAGCATAATATATGAAATAGTATATATTTTGCCTTTAATTTTTAATTTTACCGAATACTTCTAAAAGCTTACTGAACCTGAAATCGAAAATATCTTTTAACTTATTCTTTACCAAAAAAGTGCATATAAAAAGTATTATTAATTCGATAGTTTGAACAAAGATATCAAATAAAATGTTCATAAAATGGGCTATCTGGAAGACTATAATCAGTTAAAGGAAATTTATTCTGAAACAAAAGAGTTAATTCTAATTCCCGGAAGTGATATATCAATTAGGAACTATGGCTTTACTTCCGATGATAACGAATATTATCTTGACAAAAACAGCTTTAACGATTCTATAAATAGAAAACTTCTACTCCTAAACGGTACAGCACCTTTGACAGAATCTTTTCTTAAGAATTCTGAAGAGGCGATAGAATGCAACAGGAGTTTTATTTATCCTTTGTACGGCAATGGTGGAAAGAATAACAAGCTGATAATCCTTTTGCATGGTTTGAATGAAAGCAGTTGGGATAAATATCATACCTGGGCGAAAAAACTTGTTGAATTAACAGGTCAGGCAGTACTGATGTTTCCGATTTCGCACCACATAAACCGCAGACCCGCAAGCTGGGGAGATTCACGAAGGATGAATTCACTTGCAAAAGAGAGAAGGATAAAGTTTAATTCGCAAGAATATTCATTTGTAAATGCTGCTTTAAGCACACGTTTGCAATTTAGTCCTGAATTGTTTTTCTATTCAGGGTTAAGAACATTTAACGATGTACTTAAGCTTATTTCAGAAATACGAAATGGAGATATTGACGAGGTTGAGTCTGACTGCACATTCTCATTATTCGGATATTCTATCGGAGCATTTCTGATTGAGAACCTTATTATGGCAAGAGAAGATATATTTTCTAATTCAAGGATAGTATTATTCTGCGGCGGACCGACGATGGATTTAATGTATCCAACATCAAAATATATTTATGACAGTGCTGCAGAAAAAGTAATGACAGCTTTCTATCCAAAAGATTTTAAGGATAATTTAAATACAGACGAAGTTCTTAAAAGATATTTCGTTGAAAACGAAAGCGATGGAATAGTGTTCAGGTCATTACTGAATAAACACCGGTTCGCTGATTTTCGCTCAAAGAAACTAAAGAAATTTGAGGATAGAATACTGGCAATACCTTTAACAAGCGACGAAGTGATGCCGCCTAAGTCGGTACGAGAGACTCTAAACGTTGAAGGGATGCAAATTAAAATAAAGGAAATGCACTTCCCGTTTGAGTACAATCATATCTCCCCTTTTCCGTTAAACGAAAAGATAAAGAATGAAACAAGTGATTGCTTTGAGAGGGTATTTAATGCGGCTGCTGAATGGCTTCAATAAATTTGTTTAAACAATAAATTTAAAATATTAAATGTGATATGAAGATAATAATATACATGTTTTACTTAGTTTCAGTAATACTGATTGGTGTTGCTTTGTTTGGCGGCACGTTGTCCGAGCCTCTGGTTGAGAATTTTTCTGATGAAGTTATACAGTCAATAGGAATAGACAAATCAAAGATTGATTCGCTTGACTCTCAAATAGACATGTCTTTTTACAACATGAACTTATTCATGTACAGACTGGAGAGATTGAAGAACTTCATTACATTCGGAGATGATGAGCAAAAACCAATAGAATTCAAAAGGCACGCATACATCAGCGATATTGTGTATGAGCCTGTCCTGACTGCAGTTACGTATGTAATCAGGGGAATAATGCTTGCAATCGGAGTAATATTGCTGCTAATAACTGCAATAATCCATACAATAGCGTCGTACATAGAATTAAGAAAAAGAGTAAAAATACTGGAAGAAAAAGTTCTTGCACTGAATACGGGAATTTCTGTGAAATAGATGTTGTTTTAAATCTTAAATTTGAGGAATTAAAACTAAAACTATATGAACAGAAAAGAATGGATTGAAAAAATCGGTGATATAATAGACGCAAAAGATTCAACGGAATTTTCAAACTTATTAACTGAAGATGGAATTTTTAAGTTTGGCAATGCTGACGAAGTAAAAGGCAGAAAAAATATTGCCGATTATGTAGAAGTTTTTTTTAACATGATAAAAGGGAGTCAGCATAAAGTCGTGAACTTCTGGGAACAGGGAGATAACGTTATCTGGCAGGGAGAAGTGCTGTACACCAGGACGGACGGAAAGCAAGTAAACGTAAACTTCTGTAATGTTTTTTACATGGATGGTGATTTGGTTGAAAAGTATATTATCTATATAGATAATACTCCTTTATTTTCTTGACACATTTTGACATAAGCCGGATAAACATCCGGCTTATTGTTTGTATATTAACAGACTGTTTAACTTTTCGTAAAACTCATTCATAATCTCTTCAACTATCTCACCTGCAGGTTTAATTTCATTAATAATTGCAGATACCTGCCCTATTTCGAGTTCACCGTTTTCAAGGTCACCTTCAAACATTCCCTTTTTAGCTTTCCCTTTTCCAAGCAATGCTAAAAGACCTTCTTTAGATACGCATGAATCCTCAGCCTTTTGAATCTCCTCAAAGAACTTATTCTTTAAGAGTCTTACAGGAACAACTTTTTTCATCATAAGTTTTGTATCGCCCTCTGAGGAATTTACAATCAGCTTTTTAAAGTCTTCATGAGCAGATGATTCAACTGAAGCGGCGAAACGTGTACCAATCTGAACACCGTCAGCCCCAAGAGCAAAAGCAGCAAGCATAGATGAACCTGATGCGATTCCTCCTGCGGCAATTACGGGAATATCAACGGCGCTTCTTACCGCGGGTATCAGAGCCATAGTAGTTGTTTCTTCAATGCCGTTATGTCCACCGGCTTCAAATCCTTCGGCGACCACGGCATCAACACCAGCTTCCTGACATTTAACTGCAAACTTTGCACTTGCAACAACGTGTACAACGGTAACTCCTTTTTCCTTTAACAATGATGTGTATTTTTTAGGGCTGCCTGCAGATGTAAAGACTATTTTGACGTTCTCTCTTAATATAATATCTATTACATCATCAATTTGACTATAAAGCAACGGAATATTAACACCAAAAGGTTTATCAGTGTTTGCTTTGCATTTCTTTATGTGTTCCTCAAGTATATCCGTTTTCATTGAACCTGCACCTATAAGTCCAAGAGCGCCTGCATTACTAACTGCTGATGCAAGCTTCCAACCGCTGCACCAGACCATGCCCGCCTGTATAATTGGATATTTAATGCCGAGTAATTTTGTTATAATGTTCATAAAATTTTTGTTATAAGACAATTCAATTTCGAATAATTAGGAATAAAATACCATGAAAAACATAAGCATAATACTGCTAATTATATTTGCAAGTATATCATCTTCTCGATTGAATGCACAAATAAAGATGCTGTATGATACAGAAAAAAGTGAGAAGGAAAGAATTGAGGGGTATATCAATTCAGGATACAGCAATATAAGTATATTCAGAATAGATATTTATGAACAGGAGGCAGAATCGGATACTTCGCTTGTTTTTGATATCAAAATAAGTGATGACAGGAAAACGATTACTGAGAATGATATTAATAATGAAACCGGTACAATAACTAAATTTGATAGTAATATATCTTACAGGGAAATACTGAATAAAGAGGGAAAGTCAGCGGGAAAGACAATTTACACTTATGGTCCGGAGGGATTCATATTAAAGAGGGAATTGTATTTTGGTGAAATAAAGGCTTTGGATGAGGTTTACGAATTCAAGCAAGACAAAACCGGGAATGTTAAATACTATGCTTCCGACGGTACTTTAATGAGTAATTCAGAGTTCAGGTTGAATAGTCAGAATAGTTTGATTGAAGAGTTGAAGTATAATTCAAAGGGCGATACAGAGCAGAAGTATGAGTACATCTATGATTCGAAAGGGCGAATGATTGAAGAGAGGATTATTTTTCAGAATGAACAAAAGACGGTTACAAATTATTCTTATGATGAGAATGATAATATTATTGAGGAGCAGACAAAGGATAATGGCGGAAATATTCTAAGTTATAATAAATTTGCTTATGAAGGGAAGAAAGTAATTGAGGAGTTAAGGGATTCGAGAAATATGAAGTTGAGGAAATTATATAATTATAAGGGTGGGTTGCTAAAGTCAGTTAGGTTTGAGGATTTGATTGATAAAAGTGTTTATGTATGGGTGTATGAGTATAATTAATAAGAGCTCAAGATTATAAAAATGATTTAATTGCCGTTGCCTTTAGGCAACGGATAAATTATAATTAATATAAATGGCTTTAGCCAAATTTATTTACGATATATGTCATTTGTTAAAATATTAGTGCATTTAGTATTTTCAACTAAAGATAGAAGACCTTTAATGTCTAAAGAAGTCAGAAATCTGCTATTTAATCATATTACCGATTATGCTTCTAAAAATGGAATATATCTTGAACAAATAGGAGGTTGGAATGAGCATATTCATCTATTAGTATCATTGGGAAAGGGACAAAGTATTTCAAAGGTTGCTATGCTTTTGAAGGGAGAGAGTTCACATTGGATGAATAAACAAAAGGTATTGTCTGAAGATTTTTATTGGCAGGATGATTATTATGCGGTTTCTATAGGAGAATCCGGTAAAAGTAAGTTGATTGCTTATATCAAGAATCAGGTAGAACATCATAAGTCTCAAGGATACTTGCAAGAAATAAACGAAATTCTTTCAAAGTATAAAATGAATGATTAAAAATAGGTTGGGCTAAAGCCCGAGATTTGATATAATTCATTATCCGTCACCTAAAGGTGACGGTAATTTGAAGAGCAAAAGATTTTAAAAAGTTCAGAGATTTTATTATGGATTGGGCTAAAGCCCGAGATTTGATATAATTCATTATCCGTCACCTAAAGGTGACGGTAATTTGAAGAGCAAAAGATTCGAGTTATATTAATGAATCTATTTAGAGTCTAAGATATTATTTGATTTAACACAAAGCCCCTCGAGAGAGGGGCTTTGTTATTATGTCTGAATATTTTATTTATTGATTTATAAATACTTGTCTCTGTTATCAACGATTTTGGCGTTGTTAGTAAGATTTGTCATCCATTCCTGAACTGCCTGCTGCTTCTTATTTGTAAGGAGCTGCTTGCGCAAATCGGTTGCTTTAACTATATAATCATTCTGGTCAAATGGAGTAATCCAGTTGAGAACCGCTACGTAATAACCGCGAGTACCTTTTATTGGATTTGTAATCTCGCCGGGTTTCATTGTAAATACGGCGTTATAAAGAGGGTAGTCAACACCAAGCTTTGCGTCGGGTTTTGCCATCGAGACGCTGTCTGCAATTCCAAAAACATACTGCGGGAACATGGTCTGAAGACCAAGAATATCGCCGCCCGATATTTTAGAGCGAATATCAACTGCAATCTTTTGTATGTAACCAAATTTCTTTATCTGTGCAACTTTAGGTTTAACGAGTGATACTTTAACTGAATCGAAATTCTTGCTGCCTTCTGAAATTTTATCGGTAATCATGTAAACGCCGTATCCGCCCTGTATTTTAGTGGGTCCGTACAATTTCGATTTCTTGTTTGCGATACCGAAGTCAATAATATTTTTGTTCTGACCTGCGCCCGGAACAAATCCGCCTTTAGAGATTTCCGGTGTAAGGTAAACAGCGATGCCGGAATTCTTTGCGAGTGAATCGATTATTGCACCGTTTTCAACATCAGCCATAAACTCCTGAGCTTTTTTGCGAGCAATATCCTTTGTTCTTTGTCCAGCTGTTACGGGTTTTCTAATTTCAGCAAACTTGAATTCTTTGCTGGATTTATTTTTGATATAAAGAATATGAAAACCAAACTGAGTTTTAATAGGACCGACAATACTTCCGACAGTACCATTCAAAGCTGCGTCTTCGAATTCCTTTACCATGGCACCTTTTGTAAACCATCCGAGGTCGCCGCTATTCTGCTTAGCAGAAGGGTCCTGAGAAAGATCGAAAGCAAGCTTTGCAAAATCCTCGCCGCTCTTAGCACGTTTCAGAATATCCTCTGCCTGTTTCTTGGCAGAAGCTGTATCCGTACCAAAGTTTATTAGTATATGTGAAGCATTGACATAAGATTCATCACCGTCTTTTGATTCAAGCATCTTTATAACTTTGTATCCGTCCTGATCGATTATTAGACCGGAAACTTCTTCGGGTTTTGCATTAAAGAGAAAGCTTAGTGCATTTTTACCGGCGGCTCCTAAAGCGTTAGGTTTTTGGAAATCAGCTTTAAACGGAACTGTTGAGTTGTCGTTTACAAGTTTAATCAAAGAGGAATCTTCCATCTTGGCAGTCTTAATATCCTTTAACATAAACTCCATTTGTTTTCTTACGGAGTTTGTATCATCGATAGTGGGAGCGTCAGAGAAGACAACGTATTTAAATTTGACAGCTTCTTCCTGTTTGAACTCATCTTTATGTTTATTGAAATAATCTTTCATTTCATCTTCGGATACCTGAAACTGCATAGTATCAGTTACTGAGTTAACATCTAGGAAAGCATACTTAAAGCTTGCCTTTATATTATCATCTTTATACTTCTGAAGTACATCTTCTTCGGGGACGATAACAGAAGCGGTAATATAATTCTGAAGTTTTTCTGATAAGAGAACTTCACGCATGTAGATTTCAACCTGATTCCAGAACTGAGTAGCTTCCTGAGTTTTCATACCGAGAGCCTGCTGGTAGAACTCCATATTAAAGACACCGGTGGAATCTATAAAGTTACGTCTAATAGCTTCGGGCAGCTCTTGGGGACGGTTGTATATAAAGTCAAGGATTTCATTATCTGAGACTGTGATGCCGAGTCTATCAATTTCTTGTTTTGTAAGCTTTTGCTGAACGAGTTGATTCCATACCTGTTCTTTAATCTGCTCAAGTGTAGCTTCATCAACGTCTTTGCCGCCATTCTGCTGTCTCATAGCTTCAAGCTGCTGTTGAAGAGCCTGTTCATATTCCTGATATGAAATCTCATTCCCGTTTACACTACCGAAGACAACCATGTCGCCTCCTTTATTGCCTACGTAGTTCATACCCCATTCAAAAACTATAAGACCGACAAAAGCAATGATGAGAAATACGATAATATAAGGCATCTTATCGCGCATCTTATTCATAATGCCTGTACCATGTGAAGCTTTTTGTCTTGTAATCATTACCGAAACAACTCCTTTAAAATGTGTTTAGTGTTATAAAATTAAGTTAAAACAAACATGAAAAATAAGTGATTTATGGGGGAAAATCAATTCAAATGTGAACGAAATAGAGAAAAGGAGAAAAATGTGTGTTGAGGGGTTGAGCCGGGATTAAGGCAAATTTTTTGGGAATATTATCCGGGGAAATTCGGGGTAGTAACAGGTAAAGCTGCGCAAGGGGACGAGGACGGCTTGTGTACGGAGCTACCACGGAGCAAGTCTGTATATAAAGTGAAGTTGAAGTGAATTTGGAGTGGAGATGGAGTGGAAAAGCGATTATGAAGCTGTAATTACAGTAAACAGCTGTAAATTATGCGATTTGGAAAGAAACTAAATGGCGAATTTCGCGTAATTTCAGCTCATACTATTATATGCAATCGAGATTACGTTTTTTTAACAAAGAAATGAAGAAAATAAATCCGTTGAAAAGAAAAATTATTTAGTGTAAGTTGTACGAAATTAAATTGATGAGCATAAAAAAGAAATATGACATAGTCATACTGACTGATTCGAGGTTTTTAAATCCTGAGTCAACGGATGAATATGTACGGAATGTAATATTAGAAGATAATTATGCGAAGGAGGCGCTGGAAAGAAAAGGGCTAAGGGTTGGAAGAACAAACTGGGATAATGCGGATTTTGACTGGACGGAGACGGGGTGTGTTATTTTTAAAACTACGTGGGATTACTTTGTTAAGTATGAAGAATTTTCAAAGTGGCTTGATGATGTAAACCAAAAGACGAAAATGATAAATCGAATTGAAACAATCCGCTGGAATGTTGATAAACACTATCTGCTTGATTTAAATAAAAAGGGAGTTAACATACCGAATACAATTTTTATTGAGAAAGGTGATGAGAGAGCTTTTGCTGATATATTTATGAATTCAGGATGGAAAGATTCAATATTAAAGCCCGCTGTTTCGGGAGGGGCGAGGCACACTTACAAAATTAACAAAGACAATGCGGCAGAGCATGAAGCAATTTATCAAGAATTAATAAAGAGTGAAGCGATGATGCTGCAGGAATTTCAATACAGTGTACCGGAAGAGGGAGAAAAAACATTTATGGTTTTTGGCGGGAATTATTCTCACGCTGTGTTAAAGAAAGCGAAAACGGGCGACTTCAGGGTGCAGGACGATTTCGGAGGAACAGTACATGAATACACTGCAAACAAAAGTGAGATTGAGTTTGCGGAATGGGTTGTATCGTTGTGCAATCCTGTTCCTGTTTACGGAAGGGTTGACGTAATAAAAGACAATGACGGAAACCTTGCGGTAATGGAGCTGGAGCTGATTGAGCCGGAGATGTGGTTCAGGATGAAGCCTGAGTCGGCGGATGTTTATGCGGAGGCAGTTTTTGAAGAGCAGTAAGAGCAGGAAGAGCGGGGAGAGCAGGAAGAGCAGGAAGAGCAGGAAGAGCGGGAAGAGCGGGAAGAGCAGTAAGAGCAGTAAGAGCAGGAAGAGCGGGGAGAACAGGAAGAGCAGGAGACAGTGAAAGAATAGTGACTGAAATATTTTTATAAGATTTAAAGATTAGATCCCCGCCAAAATCATGCGGGGATGACAAGATTTTTTTATTTTGAATGACAAGATTTTTTTTATTTTCCTGTTTTCCGCAAGACAACAATCTTCTAAAATAAATATTTGTATTATTAGTAGTTTATAATTTTGAACTTGTAATTTTGGGTGTCCCGTGGCTATTTTTGAATATGTTTGTAAGGAAAAA
>Ga0172380_10001709_pt1 | contig 37350 bp, 33 predicted proteins | sample Leawe162metaG_FD_119747 | JGI IMG/M metagenome (GOLD analysis project Ga0172380, IMG submission 119747) | Leachate microbial communities from a municipal landfill in Southern Ontario, Canada - Leachate well 162 metaG | ecosystem: Engineered > Solid waste > Landfill > Unclassified | place...
ACAATGAACGGGACAACATCGTCCGGCTTGCCGGTGAGGTGCTTAATCAGCATCCATCTCTGCACATCCTGATTGTAGACGATAATTCCCCTGACGGCACCGGAAGTCTGGCCGACGAGCTCTCTGCCGGTAGCGACAGGATACGGGTGATTCACCGCTCCGGAAAACTTGGCCTGGGGTCTGCATATCGAACTGGGTTCAAGCTTGCATTGGAAATGGGCGCCGATTTTATAATCGAGATGGACGCCGACTTTTCCCACGATCCGGCCGTTCTGCCGGTTTTTCTCGACACTGTCGAGGGATGCGACTTAGTAATCGGGTCTCGCTATTTGAATGGAGTCAGTGTTGTCAACTGGCCGATTCGCCGCCTGATACTCAGTTATTTCGCCAGTGTTTACACCCGCTATGTAACTGGCCTCAAGCTGATGGATTGCACAAGCGGCTTTAAATGCTTTCGCCGGTCCGCTCTGGAAGCGATAGATCTGGATAGCGTCAGATCGGACGGCTATTCATTCCAGATAGAAATGAATTACCGCTGCATGGAAAAAGGGTTCAAAATTGTTGAGGTGCCGATCATTTTCATTGACCGCCACGCCGGCAGTTCAAAGATGTCACGTAAAATCGTGCTGGAAGCGATTGTGATGGTCTGGAAACTAAAGCTTGGAACGATTGTTTCCGACCTGTTCGGAAAGAAGAGGTAGCATGGCAGAAATTATCTGGTCCATTGTTTTGATTGTCGGATTGATTGGCTGGGTGGCATCGACCCTGGTTTTCATCTTCAAGGCATTCCCGGGGGTGGGGCGGTTTGAGATGCAACCCGCGCGGAAATGGGGTCTTGTTGTGGTGATATCGTTTGCCGTCTGGATTGTTGGTCTGCTCAATGCGTGAATTTCACGTCATACGCCGGAAAATGGTGCGGAACGCTGCCCTGGTGCTGTTGGGCCTCATGGCTGTTACCTCTTTGGGGTGCGCTGCCGCCAAGCTGGATCCCGCCGCCTGGCAGGACAAGCGCATAGACCTGGTCTGGCCGCGGGCGCCGGAAAAGGCACGCGTCAGACTGCTCAGGGTAATTAACGGCCCCGAGGATGTGGTTGTCACTGAAAAAGGAAGAGTCGGAAAGTTTTTTGACTTTATGCTGGGAACCAGCAATGAGAATCCCGGTTTTTTTACACCACACTGCATGGCGGCCGACGGCAACGGCCTGATCTATATCGCCGATCCCTCCCTGGGCGTTGTGCACCGCTACGACCTCGCTTCCCGCGAGGTCAGCTATATTTACCAGGCCGGTGCCCGACAGTTGGCCAGCCCGGTTGGCGTGGCCCTGGACAATGACGGCAGCATCTATGTAACTGACTCACAGCTCGGGGCCGTGTTCAAGTTCGACCGCAAAGGGGCATACATCGGCGAACTGGATGGCAAGGGCAAATTCAAGAGTCCGGCCGGCATTGCCCTGACATCCACAGGTGACAAGGTGATCGCCGACATGCGCGCCAACAAGGTGTTCCTGTTCGGCAAGGACGATGTGTACAAAGGCGAGTTTCCGGGTCCAGACTTCCCCGGTACTCTCAGCACGCCTACCTATGTGGCAATAGATAGTGCCGATACCATCTATGTGACCGACTCCATGAACTTTACCGTCAGGGTCTTCGATAGCCAGGGTAAATATATCAGGAGCGTGGGGCAGATCGGCGATGCGCCCGGATCATTTGCCCGCCCCAAGGGGATTGCCGTTGATAGCGATCGCAACCTCTACGTGCTGGATGCCATTTTCGGGGTATTTCAGATATTCGATGCCAAAGGACAGCTGCTGCTGTACGTGAGCCAGGAGGGGACCCTGCCGGGCGAGCTGATGTTGCCGAGCGGCATTTTTATCGACCGGGATGACCGGATTTATGTTGCCGATACGTTCAATCACAGGATTCAACTCTTCCAGTACCTGAAAGAAAAGGTGCAGAAATGAACGGTTATAACAAGTCGCTTGTGGCGGTTGCCTTGGTGGCGTTGCTGGTTCTGACCTATGCGGGCAACGTGCTGTGCGCCGGCCCAAAGGTTTCGGAAGTCGGCAATCCCCACAACCTGTCGTCAGTCGGCAGGGTTGTGGGTTCGACCGTGCTAAACAACAATACAAATTGGTATCGGGCTGAAGGTGATCTCTCCAGTACCACCAATGTTCCCGGCAAACAGGTCTGCATCTTTTGCCACACCCCCCACAGCGCCAATGTCGCCGAGCAGGCGCCGCTCTGGAACCGGGCTTTCTCCACCGTAACAAATTTCCAGCGCTATTCGTCAAACACCCTCCAGATCAGGGTCAATGCCGCTGCCAGAACGCCGGCATTGTACGCCGCCGGGGCCCAGCCCGACGGATCATCCAAGCTCTGCCTCAGTTGTCATGACGGCGTTTCCAAGTTGGGGGCGATATTGCAGGGAGGCACCATCATCATGAGGGGTGGGGCCGGTTCTGCGACCACCGGCGGCGGCGACGTCATAACCGGTCTGGCATCGTTCAATCCGTCCACCAACAAGATGAAAAATGGCCATCACCCGGTGTCGTTTATCTATAATGCGACAGTCAGGGATGCTATCAACGCCGGCAAGGGGACCAGTTACACCTTGCCCAGCGAACCGGCGGTTATCCTGAGAAACAGCAAGATGCAGTGCACCACCTGCCACGATGCTCATCAGAACCAGTCGGATGATACCAAATGCTATCTTAACGACGGCTCGGTCGGCGATTGTACGAATTCGGAAAGCACCGGCAGGAAAGTTGTTCCTTTTTGGGTACTGACAAAGGGTTCCAGCGCAGTAACCGATCATGATGCGGTCTGTACCACATGCCATCCGATGGTTATACCAAGCCCCTTTCAAACGACGCCCTAATAATGGCTATCATCAGGAAAGGCCCTTCTATGTTGCTACGCTTCCTGTTAAGCATGCTCGTTATCCACCTGGCTGCCGCGTTTGCTTCTGCCGCCTCCGGGGTTAAGCCTTACCATCTCGACCGTAACCTGCTGCCCAATGGCTGCGCCTCCTGCCATGTCGGTTTCGATTTCAGCAACGGCGGCGGGTCGTATAAATGTCTGTCCTGCCACGGCCCACTGAACAAGCGTCCCCAACAAATGGTCATGCGCAACATCCAGGCAAAGGATGTCAGCAAGGATTTTGTCAAAAACTACCGGCATCCGGTCTTTGACGGCAAGGATGTCCACAGCGCCCGGGAGGTGTTGCCCGAGACCAGCTCCACGACACCGCGCCACGCCGTGTGTGTTGACTGCCACAATCCCCACTACATTTCCAGTGAAAACGTATATGCCGGGGTCAGGGGGAAAAGGGTCGGCAACTTCAATTCCTCCATAACCAAGGAGTACGAACTGTGCTATCTGTGCCATGGCGACAGTGCTAACCTGCCGATCAGGTCCACCAACAAACGGGCCGAGTTCTCCACTAATAATCCTTCCTTCCATCCGGTGGAGGGTGAAGGGAGAAACCTCCAGGTGATCAGCCTGCTGCGCCCCTACCGCGAAAAGAAAGGGGCCGACAATGACATCTCGATCATCAAATGCGCCGACTGTCATGGCAGCGACGATCCCAACTCCTCGAATGGGCCCCATGGCTCCAAATACCAGGGGTTGCTGGTGGATAACTATGCCACCGGAGACAAGTTGCCCGAGAGCAGTTTCAATTACGCCCTTTGCTATCGCTGCCACAAACGCTCCAGCATCCTGGGGAACGAGAGTTTCCCCTTCCATTCACGGCACATCACCGGAGAGCTCAATTTCAAGGGGGGCGGGACATCCTGCTACACGTGCCACAGTTCCCACGGCAGTGCGGAGAATCGCTACCTGATCAGGTTCAACCGCGATTATGTAACTGAAAGCTCCAGCGGTAAACGGCAATTCGTGGAAAAGGGGACCTACAGTTTTCACGGCGAATGCTGGCTGACCTGCCATGAAGTGGATCATAATCCAAAATCATATTGATGGAGGTTCTGCACCATGAAACCATACAGTTCGTCTACCGTGGTCCTGACACTTTCTTTCATACTGTTCGCCTCGGTGGGTTTTGCCGCAATAGAACCCGAGCAAAAGCCGCTTCTGGGCAGGAATCCTCATAACGACGATGGCGATTGTTCCATCTGTCACGTTGCCCCGGTGGAAAAATTAAAGGGGTGGTTTGTATTCCCATCCACCAAGCGGCAACTAAAGGAAGACCCCAATACCTTGTGCCGGAAGTGCCACGGTCTCAGCTTCGGCCACGGTGTCGGGAAAAAACCGGCCTTGAATCTGGCCGGATTGCCACTGAGTGAGGACGGCACCATCAATTGCGCCCTGACTTGCCATGATATGCATATCAGCGGCGTGGAGGACCTCAGTCAGCAACGCTTACATCTAAGGCTTCCCAATACCAAATTGTGTGTTTCATGTCACGACAAATAACATTGGGCAACAGCTTGGAAACTAGCGCTACAGGCGCATTGCCATAGGTTTTATTATTTTGTTTTTGGGGAGCTCTGTGATAATATCAAAAGATTATGGCGCTCTATAACTGCAAGCTTGGTGCATCAGACGGGAAAATCCTGTACAGGGAATTTGAGGCGGCAGAGCCGGAAATGCTGCAAAAAAACCTGGAAGATCAGGGTTTTTTTGTTTTTGAGGTAAAAAAGAAGCCATTTCAATTCCTTTTGGACAAGGGCTTTAAGCTGCGTCACATCGATAACCGCTCCTTGCTTACCTTTAACCAGGAAATGCTGGTGCTTATCAAGGCCGGTATGCCGATCATGCAGATTCTTGACACCATTCTCGAACGACAGGACAGCAGCAATTTATCGGAGATTCTGCGCCAGGTTCGCGAGGATGTGAAGGGTGGGGCAGCGCTTTCCACTGCTCTAGAAAAACATGGCCGATTCATCCCCCACCTCTATATCGCTTCCATCAGGGCAGGGGAACGTACCGGTGACCTGGTCAACACCATCAGGCGTTACATCCAGTATCTCAAGCGGGCCGATGTCATTCGCAAAAAGGTTGTCGCTGCTTTAATGTATCCGGCAATCCTCGTCATTGTTGCAACCATGGCCGTCACGCTGCTTTTACTCTATGTCGTGCCTACCTTCAGCCAGGTGTATGCCGATGCAGGTTCGCAGTTGCCCGCGCCCACCCAGATGCTGATTGCTTTTACTACTTTTCTCAGGCGTTTTTTCCCGTTTGCCGTGTTGCTGGCAATAGCAGCGGCTTTTGCCTATCGCTCCTGGGTCACGACCGAAGCCGGCAGATACAAGGTTGACAGGTTCAAGTTGACCATTCCGTTGGCAGGCGACGTGTTTACCAAGTACTCGGTTGCCAGCTTCAGCCGTACCCTTGCCACCGTGCTTGGCAGCGGCATTCCGATCATAGAATCGCTGCGCATGTCAATCGGTACCCTCAACAACCGGTTCATGGAGAAGCGGCTGTTCGAGGCGGTCAAATATGTGGAAGAGGGGGGGCGCCTTTCCGCTGCTTTTGAAAGGGCAGGAATCATGCCGCCACTTGCACTGCGCATGCTGGGCGTGGGCGAAGCTACCGGGGCCCTCGTGGACATGCTGATGGATGTCTCCGATTACCTCGAGGATGAACTGGAAGAACGGATCAACATTATCACCACGGCCATAGAACCAGCCATAATGGTCGTCATGGGTGTCGTTATCGGTGGTATTATTATCGCCATGTACCTGCCTGTTTTCAAAATCGCCGGCACTGTCGGATAAGAGGAATCGGATGCAGTCATTCAGGCGCAGAAATATCGGTACCATCCTGGTAGATCGGGGCAGCCTGACCATTGATCAGCTCCAGGTTGTCGTGGACAAGCTGGCGGTCACCAAGCAGCGTTTCGGCGAGATCTGCATCAGTGAGGGGTTTATCAATGAGGCAGAACTTGCCAAGGCCCTCTCCGAGCAGTTCAATCTTGAATATGCCGACCTGAGTGACTTCAGGATGGACGAGGAATTACTCAACGCACTCCCGACCGACGCGATTTATCGTTTCCGGTTTGTGCCGTTGGAGATGACGACCGAAGCCTTGGTTATTGCGGTCTCCGATCCCACGGACGTGGTCAAATTGGATGAGCTGGAAATGTTGCTCGGCCGTTCCCTGAAGATACGAATCGCCCCCGAGTCCGCCATTGCCATGGTTATCAAGACCGGCGAGGGGACCCGCCGGGTGTTGCGCGAGGTGTCCGAGGATTTCATGCTCCAACTGGTCAAGGAGACCGATCGGGGTGAGGAAGTACTGTCGGTCGAGGCCATTTCTGAAGATACCAGCCCCATAATAAAGCTGGTCAACTCTACCATTCTGGATGCCTTGAATCGCCGCGCCAGCGACATTCACATAGAAACCGGCCATGATGGGGTTGATATCAAGTATCGCATCGACGGGGTGCTTTACCGTGCCAACGAACCCATAGACCTGCATTTCCAATCACCGATCATTTCGCGGCTCAAGGTTATGAGCGAGTTGGATATCTCGGAGCGGCGCATTCCCCAGGATGGACGCTTCAAGATCCGTTTCGGCGAAAAGTCGATCGACTTCCGCGTGTCCATCATGCCCAGTGCCCTGGGAGAGGACGCGGTCATCCGTATTCTCGACAAGGAGAGCATTGCCAATGACCTGAAAGGGCTGTCCCTTGAAAACCTTGGCATAAGCGAGCGGGAAATAAAGCGGCTGCGCAGGAAGATTCGCGAGCCGTACGGCATGGTGCTGGTCACCGGGCCGACAGGTTCCGGTAAAACCACCACCCTGTACGCGGCGTTGACCGAGATCCATACCGGCGAGGACAAGATTATTACCATCGAAGACCCGGTCGAGTATATGTTGCGCGGGATACTTCAGATACCGGTCAACGAAAAGAAGGGTTTGACCTTTGCCAAAGGATTGCGCTCCATCTTGCGCCACGATCCGGACAAGATCATGGTCGGCGAGATCCGCGATCCGGAAACCGCTCAGATTGCGGTCCAGTCCGCTCTGACCGGCCACCTGGTGTTCACGACCGTGCATGCCAACAATGTTTTTGACGTTCTGGGCCGTTTCATCCACATGGGGATCGACCCCTACAATTTCGTTTCCTGCTTGAACTGCGTCATGGCCCAGCGCCTGGTGCGCAAGGTCTGTCGCAAATGCCGCCGCCCGATTACTTACAGCGATGAGGCTTTGCTGGAGGCCGGGGTTGACCCGGAGGCGGTTCGCGGCGCGACCTTGTACGAAGCCAGGGGATGTGAAGAGTGCAACGGCACCGGCTATCGCGGCCGTTCCGCCATTGTGGAGCTTCTGGAACTCAATGACGAAATCCGTGATCTGATCATCAGTAAAGTGCCCGCCAGTCAGCTCAAGCAGGCGGCGCGAGCGGCCGGGGTGGTTTTTTTGCGCGATTCCGCCATGGAAAAGCTGATTGCGGGAGATACGACCATCAAGGAGATCAACCGCGTCACCTTTGTGGAATGACGGGAAGGAACTGACTCATGCTGTTTTCCGGAAAATCGCTCGGGATGGAAATCGGACCGTCAGGCGTGGCCTTTGCCTTGCTGGGCGGCACGGTGACGGCACCAAGGCTGGAGCGCGTTTCTTACCGTCCTTTTGGTCCGGGTGTGGTACGCGCATCACTACGCGAACAGAATATCCTTGATACGGATACGTTTACCAGCCATGTCAAGGACGCCTACAATACCTTGTTGCACTCCGGGCCCCGCATCTCGGTTACTCTCCCCGATTCGGTCGGCCATATCCTGCTGTTGGATATGGAAGGGCGCTTCAAGAGCCGTACAGAGGGGCTTGACATGATCCGCTGGAAGCTCAAGAAGAGCATTCCCTTTGAAGTTGCCGATACGCACCTGGATTATCAACAGCTCACGATGCGCGAGAACGGCGACATGGCACTGCTGGTGGCGCTGGTGTCGCGCCGGGTAATCGGCCAGTACGAGGAATCGCTCGTTGCCGCTGGTTTGGTGCCATCCAGAATAGATTTCAACTCATTCAACCTGTACCGGACATTCGAGCAGCGTCTCGCCTCCCTGGAAAATTGTGCCCTGGTATCTTATTACGATAGTATTCTGGCTATTATGATCTTTGCTAACGGCATTCCGGAGTTTGTGCGGGTAAAGGAACTTGCCGGCACACCGGCCGTTGATAGCCGGGTCTTTATGGAAATTACCAACTCTTTTCTGGTGCATCACGAGCGCTTTCCGGAACGGGTGTTGCAAAACGTTGCCTGTATCGCCCCGCCTGACGCGGCAACCGGTTTTTGCGACATGGTGGCCGAGGCCACAGGCAGAGTACCGGTTTTGCTGGAGGCGAAAGCCGCCGTGACACCGTCGGATGAAGCCCCGGCCGACCAGACATCGCTTTTCCCGTTCACGGCGGCAATCGGTGCCGCCTTGAGGAGCCTGTGATGCGTTTTACCATCAATCTTGCCACCAAGACATATCTGGACCACCGGAAGCTCAACCAGGCCTGTGTTGCCGGTCTGACCATACTGGTGCTCCTGCTGGTCTGGAATGTGACCCGCATCTCCTGGAATCTGGGAGACCTGCGCCGTTTGGTGGCCGAAAACAAAAACCTCGAAGCGCGTATCAATGCCCGTCCTCCAGGGGTCTCGGAAAAGGAGTACTCCCGGACCATGGGCAGGATCCATTTCTATAACGAGGTCATAGAACGGAAGAGCTTCAGTTGGCTGGAACTGCTGGACCAGCTGGAAAATGTCACTCCCGCCGGAATCGCCCTGGTTTCGCTTACGCCGGATAAAAAGAACACCGGGCTGCAGATCGAAGGGCGCGCCAAGAATTTTGATACAATGAAAAGTTATCTCGAAAATCTTGAAAATTCCAAGGTTTTTACAAATATTCTGCTTCTTTCGCACCATGACTTGGCCGTGGGTGAAAAAACCAGGGGGGTGCAATTTACCCTGTCATGCCAGGCGGTCATGCGATGAAACAGATTCTCTTGGAAATATACCGCTTGAAGAAACGCAGCCTGAATGCGGCGTTACTGCTGCTGGCGGTGAATATAGCCGTGTATGCCGTCAACTCCGGTTATCTGACGGGCGCGGTCAATGAGGCCCAGCAAAAATGGCACGAACTGCGGCGCAAGGCGGCAGCAGCAGAAAGCGCTGATGTCAGCGTGGTTTATCGGCAGGGGGTAAGCGACCTTGAGAAGCTGAGTGCGGTGATTCCCCCCAAGCGTCAATTTCCCCAGGTCCTGGGTGATGTCCTGGATGCCGCGGCTTCCAACAATGTTGTCACCGGCGCGGTCACCTACAAGCCGCAGGTGGTCAAAAACGAAGACCTGCTTGCCTATGGCATCAACATGTCCGTTTCAGGGAGTTACGCCGCTGTCAAGAGCTTCCTGGCCGACCTGCAGCATAATCGCGAACTGGTTGTCATCGAATCTGTTTCACTGACTAACTCGGATCCGTTCGAGGAAAATGTGGTCATGCACGTCAGTCTGACGGTTTATCTGCGGGAGGGTGCATGAACCGGCAGCGCCTGATCCTCTTCATCCTGTTGGTTTTGCTGGTGGCGGCGGTGCTCTGGAGTTATTTCTCCTATCCCCACCTCAAGACGGTAAGCCCATTGAAATATCCGCCTGGATCGCACCTCAAGGCGGAAAAGACGCGACCGCCACTTGTCAATGCAAAACCACGGGCCTCCGTGGTCGAGGGGCGTTCACTCAGGCTTGACCTGCTTAACCGGGAACAGCCCGCCTTCAAGGGGTACCGCCGCGACATCTTCAAGCCGGTGTTTATCGATGAGCTCAAGGTCATGAAGCAGATGGCGAGTGCCGTAAAGCCGGCCCTGCCTCCTGCGCAGGTGCCGAAGTCGGCACCCGCGCCAACTCCGGTGCCGGTGGTTGCCGCTGCCGGAACCGCCCCAAGGGAACTTGCCCGTTTTACCTTTTTGGGTTTTCTCAAAAAGAATAACCACAAGACTATCTTTCTGGCCAAGGACAAGGATATTATCCTGGTCAAGAAAGGTGAAACCTTTGCAGGGCGCTACCAAGCCGCCTCCATAACCGATCAGGCCCTGACCATACTTGTTACCGACACCGGCGAAGAGATTGTTATACCATTGATTGAAAACCGGCCTCTCAGCATGGCGACCAAATAATCGCCGGGAACATGGAGATTTACCTGTTTGATTACGCTTGAAGCTTTACAGGAGGAGACGCCCAGGATGCGCTACCTTACTCATCTGATCATATTTGTCCTCATGCTGGCCATCATTGGCGGCTGTTCCGCCAGTCACCGGGCCTTTTCCAAGGGAGAACAGTTCGAGTCGGAGGGCAAGTACGAGGAAGCCATGTACAGTTATGCCGATGCCTTCCGCGAGGACCCCGAGGTCAGCGAGTATCGGCTTCGCTTTCTCAATGCCCGCGACATAGCCGCTGACATGCACTACAAGAAGGGTGAGCAGCTGTTTGGGCAGGGGGAATACGCTGCGGCCCTGGCCGAGTACCAGACCGCGCTTGCCTTTGATCCCACCCAAGGGATTTACAATCAGCGGATAGAAGTAGCAACCCGCCTGAAAGATGCCCAACAGGCCTTCCAGGAGGGAATGGAATTCGAGAAGACCAACAAGCTGAAGGACGCGGACCGCAGTTTCGCCCATGCCCTTGAACTGGACTCTGAAAATAAGATGTACAAGGCCGCCCTGGAGCGTGTTAACGGGATGCGGAAAAACAAGCTGGAAGGGTATGAGCTCAGCCTCAAATCAGCGAAACCGATCACGCTTAAGTTCAAGGATGCCAAGATCAAGGATGTATTCAATATCATCAGCCAGTTGTCCGGCATCAATTTCATTTTCGATGATACGGTCAAGGATCAACCGGTCACCATCTATCTTGAGAACGCCACTTTCCAGCAAACATTGGATTTGTTGACCAACATGTTCAAGCTCGGCCGCAAGGTGGCTAACGAGAGCACGGTGATCATCTATCCCAAGACACCGGACAAGATCAAGCAGTATGAGGATATGCAACTGCGCACCTTCCATCTCAACTACATGGAGGCCAAAAAGGCCGTCAACCTGATCAGGACCATGATCCAGGTGCGCAAGATCTATGTCAACGAGGATACCAACTCCGTGGTGGTGCGCGATACCAACGATGTCGTTGACGTGGTCGCAAAGATCCTGGATGCCAACGATGTCCCGGATCCCGAGGTCGTGCTGGATGTCGAGGTGATCGAGGTCAGCGACTCGAATACCCAGCGCCTGGGTCTGCTGCTGAGCAATTACAATGTTCAGCTAGGGGCCTATTCTCCCGGTGGCAACCTGCTGGCAAATACCCTGACATCGGCTACCACAACCGCCGCGGCCAGTACTACCGGCACCACAACCACAACGACAACCGCAACGATCGACAACCTGATCCGGGCCTTTTCCATGAATGGTTACGGCGGCTTTGTGACCGTTCCCAATGCCACCTACAATTTCGGCAAGACACTCTCCAAGGGAGAGGTGCTTTCCAATCCGAAGATCAGGGTCAAAAACAAGGAAAAATCCAAATTCACGGTGGGCACCAGGCTCCCCATCACCACCTCCAACACCACCAACTCTACGGTCAGCGTCAACGTCCAGTATGTTGACGTCGGGGTCAAGGTCAATGCCGAGCCAACCATCCAGCTCAACAACGAGATTGTCATCAAATTGAGCCTGGAGGTGAGCCAGCAGGTAGGCGCTGCCAGGGATGTGGGGGGAGGCACCAGTGTCGTGACCATCGGCACCCGCAATCTCGAAACCGTGCTCAGCCTCAAGGATGGTGAAACCAGCATTATCGGGGGATTGATCCAGAGAACGACCGGCGACGACAAAAACAAACTGATGTTCCTGAGCGATCTTCCGCTGATCGGGCGCCTGTTCACCGACTCTAACTATAGCCGGACCAAAAGCGAACTCATGCTGGCCATTACCCCGCGGTTGGTCCGGGGTGTGGTTGTACCCGAGGGGGACCTGATGTCGTTCTCTTCCGGCAAGGAAGACGACCCATCGCTGGTCAAACCCCTGGCTTCCTTTGAACAGGAGCCGGTATTCGAAACCGCTCCCAAGAAACAGCTGCCGGTTCCTGCGGCACAACACCCTGCCGGTGGCTTGCAACCTGCTACCCAGCCGCAGCGGGCACCCGCCGCACTTCCTGTCCCTTCATCACCGGTTCCGGCAGGCCAGTTGCCGGCAATGGGAAAAGCCGCCCAGGTTCAAAATCCCTTACAGCCAACACCTGCGTCCGCGGCCGCCCCCACAGCCGCTACAACAGCAAAGCCGGCTGCAGCGACTGCCGGGCCTGCTCCACAGCAACGGGGGTTGCTACAAATCACGGCGCCTTCTTCGATCTCGCTTGGCCAGCAGTTCAGCCTGGATATAAAGGCAAACGATGTCAAAGACTTGGCATCATCATCGTTTGTGCTGACCTATGATCCGATCTTTGTGGAATTCGTCTCGGTCGCCCAGGGAAGCTTCCTGAAAAGCGACGGCAAACCGACCACGTTCTCGAACACGGCTGATAAAGCGAGTGGTACAGTGACGATCAGTCAGGTGCGCGGGGCCGGCATCGGCGGGGTGTCGGGCGGCGGCACACTGGCAACGGCCATTTTTCGGGCAAAGAATCAGGGCCCGGCCAGTTTTGGCTTCCGCAACGTCAGTTTTACCGCGACAGACGGTAAATCCCTGACAATGCTGCCGTTCAGCACTGCCGTGGATGTCCATTGATCAATGCTGCCGTTATGCTGACATTTCTTAAAAATCGTAAGGGTGTCTCCCTGATAGAGTTGGTGGTAACCGTCACCGTTCTGGCTATTTTGGCCTCGGTGGCGGTTCCGTTCGTCCAGATGACGGCCAAGCGTACCCGCGAGATCGAACTGCGCCGCAATCTGCGCACCATTCGTACCGCCATCGATGAATACAGGAAAAAATATGACTGGGCTCTGGATAACCATAAGATCAATGCCGTGATCAACAAGAGTTCTGGCTGCCCGGAGACATTGCAGGTGCTGGTGGACGGGTATGATTTCGGCGAAGTCACTCCCCCCACCAGGAAATTCCTGCGCAAGATTCCTCCCGACCCCATGAATCCGCCCAAGCCGGGGGAGGAGCCCAAATGGGGGCTGCGTTCCTATGAAGACAAGCCCGACTCGACCAGTTGGGGTGGAGAAGATGTTTTTGATGTTTATTCACTCAGCGAAGGAACCGCAATTGATGGCACTAAATATAAAGACTGGTGAGGAGGGGGCGCCTCTCTGTATCCTTGCCCCTGCAGGGGGAGATTCGGGATGCGGAGCAGTTTTGCTGCCAGAAACGCCCAAACTGTTGTCGCCAATAAAGGCGGCTCCAAAGGCGAAGTCGCGAAGGCCGCGGATTCTGGCCGACTGCCGCGGTTTTACCTTGATCGAACTGATGATCGTGGTTTCGATCATCGGCATCCTGGCCGCCATTGCCGTGCCCAATTATCAGTGGAGCATCATCAAGACCAAGGAGGCGGTGCTGCGCGAAGATCTTTATAATTTCCGCGATACCATTGACCAGTTTTACGCTGATCAGGGGAAATATCCCGATGCGCTGAACGACCTGGTCGATAAGGGCTACATGCGGGGCATTCCCAAGGACCCGTTTACGAACAAAAACGATACCTGGGTCATTGTGGCACCTCCACCGGAGAGCACTTCGCCACTGTCTGAAGGCGGCATGGGGTCAACGCCTCTTCTGGGCGCCGGAACCTCTGGCACCGGTGAGAGCACCGGGCCGGGCAATGTCTATGATGTGCACAGCGGTTCCAACCTGGTGGGGACCAACGGCACCCCTTACAACGAGTGGTGACGCCATGATCCAACTGCACAACGTATCGCTGGCATACCAGAAGGATGCCACCGCCCTGAACAACATCACCCTGCGGATCGAAAAAGGAGAATTCGTTTTCCTGACCGGTCCTTCGGGTGCCGGCAAGACAACACTATTGCGACTGCTCTACGGCGCCTTGACCCCCACCCAGGGCCAGGTACTGATCGACGGCCAGAATATTTCCCGAATGCTCCCCTCCCAGATCCCTTACCTGAGAAGGTCGGTAGGAGTAGTCTTTCAGGATTTCAAGCTGCTTCCCAACCGGACCGTGCTGGAGAATGTCGCCATCACCCTGGAGGTGCTTGGCTGGGGCAGGGCCGACATCGGTAAAAAGGTCATGCATATCCTCAAACAGTTGGGAATGGAGTCAAAGATCAATCTGACCCCGCAGCGCCTTTCCGGTGGCGAGCAGCAGCGTGTGGCACTGGCCAGGGCTTTGGTGAATGACCCGAAGATCCTGCTGGCGGACGAGCCGACCGGCAACCTGGATGATGCCAACAAGAACCAGATCCTGAACATCTTCAAGGAGGCAAACGTGCGCGGTACAACGGTGCTGGTGGCTACGCACGACCGGCGCCTGATAGAAAACAGCCATAAACGCCTGGTGACACTCAGCAAGGGAGAGATCGTTGAATAGATGGAAAAAGAAGGCAGCGCCGGTAAATCAATCCTATAAGCGTCCTGTCCTGGCCGGCGAGGGTTTTGGCGGGCGTCTGGGCTATTTTGTCAGCCGCGCCCTGATCAATGTCAGACAGAACATCTTTGTCAATTGCGTGACCATCGGTACCATAACCCTGGCACTGCTGATCATATCGCTGTTTCTGTTGGTATTCGTCAACCTGGAAAATGCCGCTGACACCTGGAGCGAGCGGGTCCAGGTCACGGTTTACTTCGATCGTGAACTCGCCCCCCAGGAACAGGCAGCCTTGCGGAACAAAATTTCCGCCATACCAGGAGCTTCCCGGGTCAGCTACGTATCCCGCGATGAAGCGCTCAAGAGATTCAAAAGCAGGCTGCGCGGCCAGGAAACGTTGCTGGAAGGGGTTCGGCCCGAGATACTACCCACCTCCTTCGAGATTGCGTTGAAAAGGGCCAACAGAAATACTGAAGGGGTTGAGGCCTTTGTAACGGCCCTCAAACGCATACCGGGTATTGGCGAAGTCCAGTACGGCGAGGAATGGGTCAGGCGTTTCAATACCTTCCTCAATTTCATTCGCATGCTGGGTGCGTTGTTGGGTGGCTTTCTGGTCATCGCCGTTGTCTTTATCGTGTCCAATACCATTAAACTGACCATCTACGCCCGCCGTGACGAGTTGGAGGTCATGGCGCTCGTGGGTGCTACGCGTTTTTTTATCAAGGCTCCATTTCTGATAGAAGGGATCATCCAGGGCGGTGCCGGAGGGGTGCTGGCCATGGCCCTGTTGACCGGCCTGTATGAGGGTTTTCTCCACAATGCCGGCAGTTTCGTGACTTTCGATCCCACCGCTTCCGGCCTGTCGTTCCTGCCTCCCGAGTATATCGCCGCCATCTGCCTGGCAGGCATAGCGCTCGGCTTTATCGGCAGCCTGTCATCACTCAAAAGATTCATCAACATTTGAATAAATGAGACAATTGTCGTGCATATTGTTGCTTCTTGCTGTTGCCGTTACCGTCTGGGGCGCAAACCCCAATGACGAGCTGAAAGGCGTCAAACAGGCAATCAAAGCCAAGAAGCAGTTGATCTCCAAGACCCGCAAGGTGGAGGCGGTTGTTTCCACCGAACTGCAGGAGATCAATCGTAATCTGGACCGGAAAAAAAGCGACCTCGGCAGATTGGATCATGATCTGCTCCAGGTGGAGTCCAGCCTGGGAAGCACCGGCAAGGAGATCGTCAGGGTTACGGACGAGGCCAACCGCAAGAAAGTCGAGATCGAACGCCGCCTGGCTTCGCTTTACAAGGCCGGAGAACTCGGGGCATTGCGGATGTTCTTCTCGGCAGGTTCATTTCCGCAGATGGCGGAAAATATTCGTTACATGCGTTCCATTCTGGAGAATGACAAAAAAATCTTCGCGGAGTATAATAATAAACTTGATGAATTGAGCAAGTTGAAGATCGATCTGGAACGGGATGCAGCCAAAAAGGAACGCATCAAACAGGGGATTGCCCTCAAAAAACAGGAGATCGAGCAGGAGCAAAGCAAGAAGAGCGCTTATCTGCTCAAGGTCCGCCATGACCGTAAGGGGTTTGAAACATCACTCAAGGATCTCCAGGCAAATGCTTCCCGGCTGCAATCCATGATCGAGCGCCTTAACGCCCTCAGCCGCCGGAAGCTTTCCTCCAGACATGTAAAGCCGGGCAGCAAACTCAAGCCATTGCCCGAGCTGCCGCCAGTACCCGACCGGGGCTTTGCCTCGCAGAAGGGGCGCATGTCGCTGCCGGTGCGTGGTCAGGTCATAGAGACCTTTGGCAAGCACAAGCACCCTGAATTCAATTCCTATACCTTCAGCAAGGGGCTATCCATCTCGGCCGGCTCAGGTACGGATATACATTCCATATACGAGGGCACTGTAATCTATGCCGACTATTTCAAGGGTTACGGCAATATGATTATTGTTGACCATGGTGGCGGTTACTTCAGCCTCTATGCCCATGCAGCGAAAATCCTCAAAAGGGTGGGGGCTGAAGTGGCCCGCAACGAAGTGCTGGCAACGGTAGGGGACCTGGATTCCTCGAAAGGCCCGCTGCTTTACTTTGAAATCAGATATCAAGGCAAGCCGGTTGACCCGGCGGGCTGGGTAAGATAATAGAGAAAGACGAAATTTTACACAATATTCATGCGGAGGCAGAAGATGTTTAGAACAGGCAACAAAAAGAAACGGGTGGTTGCGGGCTTTGTACTTGTAGTGGCAGTCCTGGTGATCTTCATCAGCATCAGTTCGCAGCAGCGTTGCTCGGCCGAGGGTAAGGGGAGCGATTACGAGTCCATCGAGCTCTTTACCGATGTCATGGCCATCATCAAGAAAAGCTATGTGGAAGAGGTGGATACCAAGAAGCTGATCTACGGCGCGATCAACGGCATGCTGGCATCCCTTGATCCACACAGCTCCTTTATGACACCGGACACCTACAAGGAAATGAAGATCGACACCAAGGGCGCCTTTGGCGGGCTTGGCATAGAAATAACCGTTAAGGACGGCATCCTGACGGTTATCTCGCCTATCGAGGACACCCCCGCATACAAGGCCGGCATCAAGGCAGGTGACCAGATACTCAAGATCGACGACCGGTTCACCAAAGACCTCAATATTAACGATGCGGTTAAGCGGATGCGCGGCCAGAAGGGGACCAGCGTTGTCTTGATGATCATGCGGGAGGGGTTGGACAAGCCCAAGGAATATACCTTGGTGCGCGACATCATCCAGATCAAGAGCGTCCGTTCGAGGTTGCTGGACAACGGCTTCGGTTATGTGCGCATAGCACAGTTCCAGGAAAAAACCGATGAAGATCTGAGCAAGGCCCTCAAGTCGCTGCAGGAGGAAAACAAGGGAGCGCTCTCAGGGCTGGTTCTTGATTTGCGCAATGATCCCGGCGGGTTGTTGGATCAGGCGGTTCGCGTTGCTGACCATTTTATTGAGGATGGTTTGATCGTCTATACCGAGGGGCGCGAAAAAGACTCCAAGATGCAGTTCATGGCGAAAAAGGGCGGCAAAGAGCCGAGCTATCCCATCGTTGTCCTGATAAACGGCGGCAGCGCCAGCGCATCGGAGATTGTTGCCGGCGCCTTGCAAGACCATAAGCGCGCCATTATCATGGGGACCCAGAGTTTCGGCAAGGGCTCGGTCCAGACCATTATCCCACTCTCTGACGATTCCGGACTGCGGCTGACCACGGCACTGTATTACACCCCTAGCGGCCGTTCGATCCAGGCCAAAGGCATTACTCCGGATATTGTTGTCGAACGCCTGGAGATCCCCAAGGAAGCAGAAAAGAAGGACCTGCTCCACCTGCGTGAAAAGGACCTGGAGAATCATTTCGAGAGCGGCAACATCGAAGATCCCAACAAAAAAGAAGACAAGAAGGATGAAAAGAAAGAAAAACCGGCTGCCATCAAGATTGACGACAACCTGAAAAATGATTACCAGGTGATGAGAGCCCTGGATCTGCTCAAGGGTTGGGAGATCCTGAAGAAGATCGGGGCACCCAAGTAGATGCGCACCTGAATGCGTGACGCTTTAATGCCATGGCATTAAAGCGTCACGCATTCAGTTCCTATTATGACAACAGGAGGTGGAAGCCGATGGTAGCGATACGTAGCGTTCTTATGGCCATGTTGTTCGCTCTGCTGGTCGGCGGGACGAACGCCCATGCCCTTTCCACCATAACGATCATCCCCACAACGCCGGATGGCGCGGTTTACAATGTTTATGCCGATGACTTTCATACCGTCACAAGCGTAGATTTATATGTCTATTATGACGCGGCCACCCTGGCAAATCCCCTGGTGGTCAGCGGGCCGTTTGCTTCGGGTATGATGATGGAGGCGAATACCGCCACGCCTGGCTCGATGCGGGTTGTGTTCATGACAGGCGGCTCCATTAGCGGTAAAGGGCAATTAGCGACAATTACCTTTACCAAGGCCGGTACGTCGGCGGGACGACTGGTTGGTTCCAAGGCAGAGCTCACAAATACCTCCCTTGTCAAGGTCGCGGCGCAGACGATCATCGGTGCGCTGCCGACAGCAACTGACTCTACCGGTGATTCAGCCAACTCAACGCAATCATCATCTGATGCGCCAGCGACAGCAACCTTCAAGGTCACTACGTCGGTGGCCGGCGGCGAAGGCAACATCAGTCCCTCCAGTGTTCCGAATGTGAATAACGGTTCGATCGTCAGCTTCACACTGCTACCCTTGGCCATCTACGAAATCGGCGGTGCCAACGGCTGCGACGGCACCCTGAGCGGCAACATCTACACCACCGGCCCGATACACAGCGACTGCACGGTAACCGTGACCTACAACCAATTACCGGAGCCTGAGGAGAAAACAGGAGGATCATCGGATTCGGCCCCAACACCTCCGCAGGATGAAACTCCGACACCCTCGCCAACGGGCGGCGGCATGGCGAATTTGATTGATGAGGCTTTGAAACAACAGCAACTGAAGACCGGCACCACCACGGGCGAGCTGAGCGTTGATACGTCCGGCACGGTCCAGCAGCAAACAACGATCCTGCAGCAGCAGACAACAGTGACGACGCCGGTGAAAAAGGAAGAACCTAAAAATGGGCAACCGCGCAGTGAAGACAAACCTCAGGCAGACCTGCCGGATTCGCCGCCGCTAGCCCCACCTCCTCATCAGACCGATAGTAGTGGCAAGGGTGCTGCATCGCCAAGTGCCGCCACGGCCCTGGCCAAGCTGGCAGCCATGGATAGTCCGGTGCATCGTTTCAGCTCCTTCAAGGGCGCACGCACACTCAAAAACCTGGAGCAGTTATTCGATGATGTATCCGCCCGCGCTGCCGGTTTTGCCCAGACGCCCGCAATAGCGGTCTCGGACGGCAAAAACAGGTTTTCCATAAAGTTAGGATTGGCTGTCGCCGGGGTTGTCCCGAATTTCACGCTCAAAGGGGCTAATCTCAAATCTATCAAGCCGTTGACGGATAAGGTCTGGGAATTGAGCGTGCTGCCGCAAAAAGGCAAATCCGATGTTCTCCTTACCGTTCTGGTGGGGAGCGAACGGGCGCAAGTGCCGCTCCTGGTGGTGCCATCTCTGGATATCGTTGTTGCCAAGGATAGCGACGGACTTTCCGAGGCAGGGGTGAACGCCTTGCTGGCCAAAGCGGGAACAAAGACCGACAAGCCGGTTTACGATCTGAACAATGACGGCAAGCAGGATTTTCTTGACGATTATATTCTGGTCGCGCATTATCTGCGGCACAAACAGATGCAGCAAAAAACGGTAAAACCGGCAAAATAACAAGGCACCTCCATCCCCAGTGACCAAATCCAGACAGAACCGCTATAAAAGAAAATCGGGCGGCAGCACCTACGCCGCCCTGGCAATCCTGGCGCTCATCCTCCTCGCTGTCGGTGGCTACCTGGCATTCAGGCCCCGCGGCGAGCAACCACAACCTCCCCAACCCCCGCCTCCGGTCGTACAAAAGTCCCCGTTGCCCGAGAGGATCGAGCCCGAAGTTCCGCCTCGCCCTGAGCTTGCTCCTGTGTTGAAAAACATGACGTCTCCGAAGCCGGCCAAACATCCCCTGGCTGGCCGGTCCCAAACTGGGCAGATAACCGGCAAGGGGGTGCTGGCCATCATCATCGACGACATGGGCACTAGTGTGCAGGAGGCCCGCGCACTGGCCGGTATCGGCGTGCCGCTGACTTTTTCGATCATTCCCGGGCTGCACAGCTATCGTGAGGTTGCCGCCTATGCCGCAGCCAACGGCATTGAAACCATGATCCATATCCCGATGCAGCCCAAGGGGTGGCCCCAACGCAGGTTGGAGGCCAACGGACTGCTACTTTCTATGAACGATGCCGATATCAGTGCCCAGGTGGCTGAGTTCATGCAAGACCTACCCAAGGCGGTGGGCGCCAATAATCACATGGGCTCGGAATTTACCGAACACGAAAGCGACATGAGGGCGGTGCTGGAGGCGCTCAAGACAAAGGGGCTGTTTTTCATCGACAGCATGACCTCGCCCCGGACCGTGGGACCAAGGCTGGCCGCTGAGCTCGGGTTAAAGGCGGCGCGGCGCAACGTGTTCCTGGATAACGAGCAGAACGGCGCCTACATCCAGGGGCAGTTGGATCAGGCCGTGCGCATGGCCAAAAAGACAGGCGCAAGCATTGCCATCTGTCATCCCCACCCGATAACCATCCGGACGCTTGCCGCCCGGTTGCCCGGCCTGGAGCAGCAGGGAATCACACTCGTGCCGGTGTCCCGGCTGGTAAGATAGTTAAACCTATAGCATTTGAAACACGGAGCAACAGAGCAACTGAGTAAAATCAAAGAACAGTTTACGGTATAACCCAAAGTCAACTCTTACCATTGGGGTATTCCAGATGCTGTTTTCAGGATAAATTGGTAGTGCCATGTAATATCTCATAATTCGTATCTAATGTAGGCCGGATGAAGCGTAGTGTATCCGGCAAGGGGTGCGGCCAATGCAACAATGCCGGAACCGCTTCGCTTGTTCCGGCCTACGAAGGAATAGATGTTACAAGGCAGTAGTTTGATTTACTTCACAAAGGAGGGGTAAGAAATGATGAAGTCGAAGATCATCACCATGCTGCTTTGCCTCGCACTTCCGGTGGCGGCCAACGCAATGGAGTTTCAATCTATCGGTGCCCTTGGCATCGGCGGTGCCGGAGTGGCCCGTACCACGGATGCCTATGCCAGCTATTGGAACCCGGCCGGCCTGGCCTTTTACGAAAAGCCCTTCAGCGCCAAGCTGAACGCGGGGGCAGGGATCAACATAAATTCCACCCTGGCGGATGATATTGACAAACTCGGCAAGCTCAATCTCAACGACCTGCAGAACCTGACCTTCACCAATACGGCCAATACCGCCGCCAACGCAGCCGTTACGGCGCAGGCGGTCGAATTTGTCGGTATCATCAATGACCTCAACCATAACCAGGGTACATTGACCGTGACCGCCGATCCTACCCTGGCCTTTCAGTACCGTAATTTTGGATTGGGTGGTTTCGTGAGCGGCGAGCTGGCCTCGTTCGCCAATGCGGATACCACCAATGTGCGCCCTGGTGACCCCACTAATGTATCCATCGTCAGTTTTGGTCAAGGCATCGGCGCATTGGATGCCGTGGGCAATCCAAATCCGACCACCCCCGGCACCCTGTTCAGTACCAGCCAGCGCAGCAATATCGTGGCGGCATTTACCACTGCTAATCCGGCATTCAGCGCACAGCAGGCAACGGCTATCGTCAATACCCTGGAGGCCCAGCTTCAGCAGGGTGACAAGACCGGCCAGACCTCCCAACAATTGGCTGATGCCTTGATTCACATGGCGCAATCGTTCGGCACCGGCAACAGCATCCAGAACAACCTCTCCACCCTGGAATACCGTGGCATCATCCTGACCGATATCCCCATTGCCTATGGTCACAAATTCGATCTGAAGGAGTTTGGCCAGATCGCTATCGGCGGTTCTATCAAGGTCATGCAAGGTCGTACCTTTGCCAGTTACAGCCAGATCGTCAAGGTGAACAGTTCGGGCGACATCGTCAAGAACATCACCGACCGCTACGTGGACAGCACCAACGTAGGTCTGGATCTGGGCGCCCTGTGGCGCTACAGGAACATGCTCAATGTGGGGGTGGTGGCAAAGAACCTCAACTCGCCCGAATTCGATATGCCCCAGTTCACGACGCTGCAGAATACCCGCTTCAACCAGAAGGTTCGGGTTGACCCCCAGGTGCGTATGGGTGTTGCAGTTGACCCGCTCTCCTGGCTGAGCATCGCCGCGGATGCCGATCTGACCCGTAACAGCACCTTGCTGCCGGGGCGCGACAGCCGGAATGTAGGTGGCGGTCTGGATCTGCACCCCCTGAGCTGGTTTGCCCTGCGTGCCGGCATGTACAGCAATCTTGCAGAGTCGTCAACCGGTCCGGTGGGCACCTTTGGCCTGACATTCGGGCCCAAATGGCTGCGGATGGATATCGATGGGGCGGTAGCCTTTGAGACCGCAAAATACAAGGACTCCACCTATCCCCGTGAAGCACGGGTGGAGTTCGGTATGAGCACGATGTTCTGAGGATGGTAAGACCTGAATCCGTGACGCCTCCATGCCTCCGCTTGCCTGGAAGACCTCTGCCTTGGGCCTTCCCACACAATGAAACTCCTCTACGGAGGACCACCTGATCAAACAATCGCAGCAGTACCGGCGGCGTTGTGGCTCCGGTTCTTCCAAGCACTCCGGCATTACGGCATTACGGATTCAGGTAAAAAAAGGCACCAAATGAAAAAGCCCGCGATAGTGCGGGCTTTTTTTAGCTATGCAGGCAGTGTTCAGATGGCGAGCCATTCGCCAATCCTGGCATGTATCTGATGGATCGTTCGATAGCATTCATCGTTGAGGACCTTTTCCGGGTTGCGAGCGTCCACCGGGTGCACGGCCAGCCAACTCCCCTCGCGCAGCTTGCCCTCATAACCCGCCAATGATTCATTCAATAGCAGGTAGAGGCGGTCGTTGATCCTGTTAAACTCTCCCTCAGCAAAGCCAGTCAAGGCAAAATCCTTCTGGAAATGCTGCTCACCGGCAATATCAAACTGCCTGAAATCCATCTGGTACTCCCCGTTGGCACTTCTGGGGGCCAGGACCGAGATCATTTTAGCCGCCTTTTCGGCAATGACCAACCTGGCGGCGCCAAAGGCCTGGGAATCGCTGGTCATGCCGTACAGCGTGGCGCAGAGCATGTCCGCAAAGCAGTTGGAATGCAGAAAACCACGGCTGGCCCGGTCCGATGTTTCGTAGTAAAAACCGCGCTCCGCCGGCTGTTCCGTCAGGGAGGCGCCGCAGATCAGGCAGCGCTCGGCCAACCCTTCCAATCTGGCTTGAAATGCTTCCTTTTTCTTGTCCTCTTTCTCGGCCAGCCAACGGGCATACAGGCAGGAACGGGACTCGGGCGTGGTGTCCAGACTGCGCAGCACATCCCGGGCGATTTCAGTGAATTGGCCATGTACCTCGGTCCAGCGGGCATGGGTCAGGATCGGATAGATCTTGCCGTCCGGATTGGTATTCAGGCTTTCTACCTTAGGACTTTTGGAAATGTGGGTATCCAGGCAGCGGTAGCCGCGATTGGCGGCAAAGGCCCGCAACAGGGTCTTCAGGTCCTTGAACATGCCGTCGAACTTGATGCGCGAATCGATCAGGCAGGGGATCAATGCCAGGGATTTCTTGTCGATGCCGCGCTGGTCGAAGAGGGCAAAGATGTTTTTGCAGTTGTCCAAGCTGGGCATATCCTTGATCGGGATCAGTACCCGGTCGGCGGCATAAAGGGCATTCTGGGTCAGGATATTGAGGTCCGGGCGGGTATCGATGATGACGATGCCGGACAGGCCGGACTCGGCCATAAGGCGCGTCAGGGTCATTGGCCCCTTGAAGCGCTCGTGGATTTCCCCCAGTTCGGTGGAGGAGGGGATGTAGCCGACACCGTACTGGCCGGTATGCACCAGGTCGGCTGCCTTCTCTCCCATCAGCAGGTCGTTGACGGTTTTGCCGGTCTGTTGGCCTTTAAACTCGAACATGCGGTCAATGGTGAAGTGGTTGTCAAAGGAGAGGATGGTGACCGGCAGGTCTTCCCGCATGGCCTTCAGGTAGATGGCCAGGTTGGTCGCCAAAGTGGTCTTGCCGACTCCGCCCTTTTCCGATGAGATGGTGATGACGTAAGGATAATTCTGCATTTGAACATGTCCGCCGTTAGTGAAGGATTGCGGCTGTTCGCCGCTCGGAAACAATGATACTAGTCAATTTGGCGCTGCCGGTCAAGGGTATCGGTTTTGCCTCATGGTAACCGTGCGGATTTTAATTAAACGTTGACACGCCACTTGCCTTTTTTGTCGCCATTTTGGTTGACGCTGAATGGTGCGACCCTTAGAATGACATCATATGGATATCTTCTCCGAAAAAACCATTCTTACTGTCACCCGACTGACCGCGCATCTGCGCGACGTGCTGGAGGAAAACTTCGATCAGGTCTGGGTCCAGGGCGAGGTTTCCAACCTTTCGCTCCCCTCTTCGGGGCACGTCTATTTCACCCTCAAAGACCCTGGAGCGCAGTTGCGCTGCGTGATGTTCAGGGGCTCAGCCAAGAACCTGAAATTCCGTCCCACGGACGGCATGGCGCTGATCGCCCGCGGCCGCATCTCGGTTTATGACCAGCGTGGCGAGTATCAACTGATCTGCGAGTACCTGGAACCCCAGGGAGTTGGCGCCCTGCAGACGGCGTTTGTCCAACTCAAGGAGCGCCTGGCCACGGAGGGGCTTTTCGATGAGGACCACAAGCGGCCGATGCCCCCCTTTCCCCGCCGTCTGGGGGTGGTGACCTCGGCCAGCGGTGCCGCTATTCACGATATCCTGAATGTCCTCAAGCGCCGTTTCGCTTCCCTGGAGATCCTGCTCTATCCGGTGCGGGTCCAGGGGGAGGGGGCCGCGGCCGAGATTGCCCGGGCAATCGACGACCTGAATCGACTGAAGCTGGCGGATGTGATGATTGTCGGCAGGGGAGGGGGCTCGCTGGAAGACCTGTGGGCCTTTAACGAGGAGGTCGTTGCCAGGGCAATATATCGCTCCCATATCCCGGTCATCTCAGCTGTAGGCCATGAAACCGACTGGACCATCAGCGATTTTGCCGCAGACCTGCGTGCCCCGACGCCTTCGGCGGCGGCCGAGCTGGTGATTGCCAGTTCCGAGGAGTTGCGCAGCAAGGTGGAATTCCTGACGCACCGCCTGCGGCTGGTGACGGAGTCCCGCATGGCCGCGCTGGCTGCCAGACTCGATGCCATGCGCCGGGCGTTGCATGATCCGGGCACCATGCTGGGGCACATGGCCCAGCGGGTGGATGATCTTTCCGTGCGGCTGGATTTGGCGCTGCACAATGGCGTTGCGCGCCGCAGGGATCGTTTCGAGCGCCTTTACGGTACCATGCTGTTGCATGATCCTGCACGCCGGATCGGAAGTCTGCAACAACGGGTTGATCTGCTTGCCGCAAAGACAGAGCGGTTATTGATGGACAAGCTTCAGGGGCTCAGACAGGCCTTTGGCGCCAATGCCGCGCGTCTGGATGTGCTGTCGCCACTGAACACCCTGTCGCGAGGTTATTCCATTACCAGGAGAATTGCCGATGGCAGGACCGTGACCGATGCGGCCCAACTCGCCGTGGGGGACCGCGTGCGGCTCGATTTTCAGCGCGGCGCAGCGAAGTGCTTGGTGGAAGCGGTCGAAGAGGCGGAGACTTGACCATAAGCGGCATATCTGTATAATAACCCTTTTCCAAGGAGCCGGCATGGCCACTGAAAAATTCGAAACATCGCTGAAAAAGCTGGAGGAGATCGTGCACCGCCTGGAGGGTGGCTCACTCTCCCTGGAAGACTCTCTCAAGGCCTTTGAGGAGGGGGTGAAACATGCCTCTTTCTGCGCCAAAAAACTGGACGAGGCCGAACGCCGGGTTGAGGTGCTTTTGAAGCAAAAGGACGGCAGCTTCAAGCGCGAGCCGTTTGATGCGGATGATAATTAGTTCAATGAGTTGTTGCGTTCATTGAGTTCACAACTCATAAATCTCAACCCATAAAACCCATAAAACCCATAAAACTCATGAAACACAAAAAAACAAGGATACTCACATGGACTTGAAATCATATCTCAAAGAACAGTGCCAGCGGATTGATAGCGCACTGGACTTATTCCTACCCAAGGAAACTGAACTTCCCCACAGCCTGCACAAGGCGATGCGCTACTCGGTCTTTGCCGGCGGCAAGCGGGTCAGGCCGATCCTGATGCTGGCGGCCTGCCAGGCTGTTGGCGGCGATACCGAGCACGCCATCCCCACTGCCTGCGCCATGGAGATGATCCATACCTATTCCCTGATCCACGACGACCTGCCCGCCATGGATAACGACGATTTCCGGCGCGGCAACCCCACCAACCACAAGGTGTTTGGCGAGGCCATCGCCATCCTGGCAGGTGATGGGCTGCTGACCGAGGCCTTCAAGCTGATCAGCGATCCGCGTCATGGGGTCGGCACCCCGGCTGAAGCCAGGCTGGCGGTGATCCGCGAGATTGCCGTCTGCGCCGGTTCCTACGGCATGGTGGGCGGTCAGGTGGTGGACATGGAGAGCGAAGGGAAAGAGGACATCGATCTCCCCACGGTGCAGTACATCCACACCCACAAGACCGGTGCCCTGATCAAGGCGGCGGTTGTGGCCGGGGCGATCCTGGGCGGGGCCGATGAGCGGCAGTTGGCGGCCATTACCCGTTACGGCGAGGCAGCTGGCCTGGCCTTTCAGATCGCCGACGACATCCTCGACATAGAAGGTACCACGGAAGAAATCGGCAAGGATGCAGGCTCTGACGAGGCCCGGGGCAAGGCAACCTATCCGGCGGTGATGGGGCTGGCGGCGGCCAAGCTGGAGGCCCAGGCCATGATGGACGAAGCCATGCGCGCGCTGGATGTCTTCGGCTCCGAGGCCGATCCGCTGCGTGAGATCGCGAAATACATTGTGCAACGGAAGAACTGAAAAGGTCGATAAATGTCACTACTTGAAACCATAAATTCCCCGGCAGACCTGAAAAAGCTTCCCGTATCCAAGCTTCCGGCTGTTGCCGAGGAACTGCGCCAGCTCATCATAGAGACCTGTGCAGCCAACGGCGGGCACCTGGCCCCCTCTCTGGGGGTGGTGGAGTTGACCATTGCCCTGCATCGCGTTTTCAACACCCCTGCCGATAAGATTGTCTGGGATGTGGGCCACCAGGCCTATGCCCACAAGATCCTGACCGGCCGCCGTGAACGCTTTGGAACCCTGCGTACCCTGAATGGCATCAGTGGCTTTCCCAAGCGCGGCGAATCCCCCCATGATGCCTTTGATGTTGGGCATTCATCGACATCCATTTCGGCGGCAACCGGCTTTGCCGTGGCCCGTGACCTAGATGGCCGCAAGAATAAGGTCCTGGCAGTGATTGGCGATGGCTCCATGACCGGTGGCATTGCCTATGAGGGCATCAACCATGCCGGACACCTGGACAAGGACCTGGTCGTCATCCTCAACGATAACGAGATGTCCATTGCCGAGAATGTCGGTGCCCTTTCCAGCTTCCTCAGCCGTACTGCAACCAGCGAGTTCGTCCATCGCTTCAAAAAGGATGTGGAATCGTTCCTGGGCCGGTTCGACGGGGTTGGGCGAGGTATCCTCCATGTGGCCCGCAAGGTGGAGGATTCGTTCAAGGGGCTGTTTACGCCCGGCATGCTGTTCGAGGCGTTTGGTTTCGAATATATCGGTCCCATCGATGGCCATGACCTGCCGATGTTGCTTGAAACGCTGGAGAACGTCAAAAAATTCGACGATGCCGTATTGATCCACGTTCTGACCAAAAAGGGCAAAGGTTACGCGCCTGCCGAGAAAAACCCGGCGCTGTTCCATGGTGTGGGACCGTTCGATATCAAGAGCGGCAAGGTGCTGAAGGGGAAGGGGGGGGCTGCGTCGTATACCGCCATCTTTGGCTCCACCATGTGCAAAATGGCTGCCGAGGACGAGCGGGTTGTTGCCATTACTGCTGCCATGCCCGATGGTACCGGACTTTCCGGTTTTGCCAAGGAGTATCCGGAACGCTTTTTCGATGCGGGAATCGCTGAACAGCACGCTGTCACCTTTGCCGCCGGACTGGCTGCTGACGGTTTTCGGCCGGTATTCGCTGTTTACTCCTCGTTTCTACAGCGGGCCTACGATCAGGTGTTTCATGATGTCTGTCTGCAAAATCTACCGGTGACCTTTGCCCTTGATAGGGCAGGGGTAGTGGGTAATGATGGCCCAACCCACCACGGAGCCTTCGACGTTTCCTATCTGCGGCATCTGCCCAATATGACCCTGATGGCCCCCAAGGATGAAAATGAACTGCAGCATATGCTGGCAACAGCCATTGAGCTTGGCCGGCCGGCAGCGGTGCGTTACGCACGGGGAAATGGTTATGGCGTGGCTCTCGATCAGCACCTGGTCCCGATCCCGGTTGGCCGTGGCGAGGTGCTGCGCGAGGGATCGGATGGCGTTTTGCTGGCGCTTGGCACCATGGTCTATCCGGCCCTGGCGGCGGCGACCCTGCTTGAGAAGGAGAATGGTCTCGCATTGACCGTGGTCAATGCCCGCTTTGTCAAACCGCTTGATGAAGCACTGATCACAGATCTTGCCCAAAAGTACGGCCGGCTGGTCACGCTGGAAGAGAATGCCTTGCAGGGAGGATTCGGCACCGCGGTGCTTGAATTGCTGGCTGAACACGGCTTCAGTAGTATGCGGGTGTTGCGCCTCGGCTATCCTGACCAGCCGATTCCACAGGGCGAACAACACGAGCTGCGCGCCCTGCTCGGGCTTGATCCCGCCGGGATTGCTGCCTCTGTTCGCTCGTTTCTCTCTTGATGAGCACCACAACCAGCAAGAAGTATTGTCTTGCCCTGACTATATTCACACTCTTCATGGCTGCGTTGCTTCGGCTCGGGCCGACAGCTTGCCTTGCCGCGCCGATTGACAACGATCCCCTCATCCATAGCAGTTATGGCCGCGAATTGCTGCTGCGCGGCGAATATGAAAAGGGCCTGGAACAACTGCGCCGGGCCTACCTGTTATTCCCTCTCAACGAAACCCTCAAGAGAAACCTGGCCGAGGGGTATGCGGCCTTCGGCCATCAGCTCCTGAACCAGAGGCAATACGAGAAGGCCGACGAGAATCTGGTCAAGGCCATGGGACTTTATCCGGAAGAACCAACCTATGCCCTGTTGCGCGGCATCTGCAACTACAACCTCAAAAAATACGATATCGCCCGATACGATCTGGAACAGGCCCTTCAAAAAAAGGCAGATTCCGTAGAGACCATTTATTTCCTTGGTCTGGTGCTGTACGAGACCGAAAACCGCCAGCAAGCTATAGACATGTGGGAGCAGGGTTTGAAGCTTTCACCGGGGCGCAAGGAGATAGTTGAAATTCTGAACAAGGTGCGCAAGGAGACTGCTGTCGAGGCACGCATGGACCAGGGGCACAGCTCGCGTTTTGATCTGACCTATGACCCGGGCGTGGATGCTGACTTTGCCTTATCGAATCTCGATGTTTTGGAAAGCGCCGCCAATCAGGTGGGTGCCGAATTGGGGCATTTCCCCGAAGCGCGAGTGCCGGTGGCCATCTACAAGCGCAACGACTTCAAGACGGTGACCGATTCCCCTGACTGGTCCGGTGGTGTCTATGACGGCAAGATACGGCTCCCGTTCGGCGCCATGAAGGAGATTACCCCTCCCATGCGCGGGGTGCTTTATCATGAATATGCGCACGTGGTGATCTTCGACCTGACCCGCGGCAATTGTCCGCTTTGGCTGAATGAAGGCATTGCCGAGATGTTCGGCCGGATGCAGTTCAATCGGCCTATGTCAGAATTGGGGCGCGCGGCCCGTAAAGGGAGTTTTGCCGATTTCAGGAAGCTGGAGGCAGGCTTTGGCGGGCTCTCCACTGCGGAGGCCTCTTTGGCTTACCAACAGAGTTACGCCATGGTTAATTATATAGTTACTACCTATGGCTGGCACCGGGTGGAGCAGGTTCTCACCGATCTGGGTGACGGCATGAATACCGAGGAAGCCATCGCAGATGCCTTGAAGGACTACAGTCTTACTTATGATAGTCTTGTACAGGAATGGAAGGTATATATGGAGCGTGGCGTGTCGGGTGGCTAATTTTGCTGTTGCCTTTTGGGGAAGATATATGATATAAATTTTTTTTTGTCGGGGAGTAGCGCAGTCTGGCAGCGCACCTGCCTTGGGAGCAGGGGGTCGAAGGTTCAAATCCTTTCTCCCCGACCACAAAATTGCAAAGGCTTGCGAATTTACTTCGTAAGCCTTTTTTTGTGCACATTTGCGGTGCAGTTTTGATATCTTGCAAAATGCACCTGTATGCAAATATAAAGTTCAGGAAGGATTCAGTCATGTCCGATACGGTTCAGTTCTGGCTCGACAACAAGATGTCCGCAGGCATAAAGGTGGCAGAGATCGGCGACCAGCTGCTGGTGCTGTACCGCGAGAAATTTTATGTGGTCGAGCAGGGTGCTGCCCGGATGAATGGCGGAAAATCGCTTCATTACTCTAAGTCGTCCATGCCGACAATCTGGAAAAAGGCGCTACGCGGCGAGACCCTTCCGGCGGATGCCCTCAAGATAACAAACGACGAAAGCCTGCCAGTGGCGACTTCCACCAAAAGGGTGCGGATTAAGACTGATATTGCAGAACCGCCATCCACGTCGCAAGCGGAGGCCTCTTCGTGCTCTCCTGTTCAGTCGCAGACCAAATCCAAGCCTGCTGCTGAAGTAAAAGCACCTTTGACCTCCAATAAGCAGAAATCTTCTCAAGCTGCGCAACAGACCTCAGTCATTGCCCACTGTCCCTATTGCAATCAGAAGCATGACCTGCCCCTGGATAAAGGCAGGAACGGTAAACCTTTTTTTATGGTGTGTGCCAGGTGCAAAACCGATTTTGCGGTGCGGATCGTGCCGGTTACGGCATATCAGGCCCAAGTGGCCGGGTTCCGCTAGGGTGTATGGCGCTGGGACGTGGGGCGGCTGCTATGGAAGGAGGCGTGAGCGACCCTGTGCCGGTCAGGCGGGTCCCAGCGGATTGCAGCTAAACAGGGGATGAATTCTGGTCGGCAATGAGTTGAAGGTTTGCCTCGGAGGGTGCGATTCCTTGAATGTTTTTGGCGGTATCGCCCGGCAGCAAGTCGAGCGGCAGCAGGATATGAAAAGAAGAACCCGGGCATTGCTCCGGATCATGCCCGGGGGATTCCACCCAGATCTCCCCACCGTGCATTTCCACAACCCCCTTGGCAATTGAAAGCCCCAGGCCGGCGCCGCGGGATTTGAAGGCTACCTTGCCGGTACTGTGCTCCTCGATGTTTCCCGCCTCGTAGAATTTATCAAAGATCCGTAACTGGTCGTCCGTGTCGATGCCTATACCGGTATCGGAGATGACGATCTGCACGTAGTTTTGGGATTCCTTGCCGATGTTCAGGGACCAGAGGTTGTTGTAGCTTGCGGCCTGCTTGTTGCGCATGACCTTTTTGACGGATGTGCTGACTGTGATCGTGCCGTTATCAGGCGTGAATTTAATGGCATTGCCGAGTATGTTCGTCAAGAGCTGCATGAGTCTGGACTGATCGCCGCGGACGAGCGGGAGTGCCGGATCCAGCATTGTAATCACTTCCTGTTTGCGCAAGGTGAAGAAAAACCGTAGCTCCCTGATGGCAGCCTCGGCCAGGATATTTATGTTGATGCTGTCATAATTCAGCTCCAATTGCTTTTGATCGATCATGGACACATCGATCATGTCCTTGACAATGTCGTCTAACCGTGAAGCCGCCCCGGAGATATGCTGAATCATTTCGAGCGTCGTGTCCTCGAGCTGGTCCTTCATGTCGTTCAGCAGCAACTCCGTATAGCCCATGATAACGGTGAGCGGCGTCTTCAGTTCGTGGGAAGCCAGCCCCAGGAAAGAATCCTTCATTTTATTGAGCCTGACCAGGCCGGCCGCGCTTTTCTCCAGGTTGGCAAGGAGAGCCCGTTCTTTGGTCACATCACGGATTATCACCTGCAACAGGTTGTTGTCCCCCATCTTGACGCAACTGGCGTGAATTCTTCCGATCAGCTGTTCGTTGTTGCTGTTGGTGAGGGTCAGCTCTTCGGAAATATGCGCTCCGTCGAAGGATTCATGGAAGATGGTCAGGAGATGGGGAATGTTGGATGCCTTGACCAGCAGCAGCAGCGCTGAAATATGCTGGTTAAGTATGCTCGTGGCCGGGTAGCCGAGGAATTCTTCGGCCTTCTTGTTGACGATGATGACGCTTTCGTTGCTGTCCAGAATGATGATGGCATCGCCGGCTTCTTCAAGCAATTTTTTATAGAGTTCCTCTGATTTTTCCAGGTCCAGGCTGAGTTTTTCCAGTTGCTGATACGAATTGTGCAGCTGGTTGTGGGTATTGGATAATTCCTCGTAGTTGTTGCGCAGTTCGGCATCCCGGGTTTCAAGGGCAACGGACATGGCATTGATCTTGACGCCCAGTTCGTTCAATTCATAGACGGCCAATTCGTGGATTGGCGTGATGAAGTTACCTTGGGATATCCTGGTGACTCCATCCAGAAGGGTCGATATAGGTGCTATGATGCTCCGTTTTACGAAAAAAACCACCAAGGCGAAGGAAGCCAGGAAAAAAATGAGGAACACGATGACGGAACGCAGGATGATGGCATGCACCTTCTGATTGATGGTGTCCTGGGGAAAACCGATGTGGATGAACGCTACCGGTTTGCCGTCAAAGGATCTGACTGTGGTTATGGTGTCGTGGTAAACACCTCGCTTTGTTTCGATGGTGGTCGTGTTGAGTTTAGTGGCGGCATTTCCGGATTGGTTGACCGCAGACTGGGAAAAATCAAACGACGTGATATCGCTTTCATTGCTGAACAACGGTTTTGCGTCGACCCCGGTAATGACGCAGAAGGAAATCTCGGGATCGGATTGGACAACCTCCCGGCATTTATCGGCCAGGCCATTCACATCCTTGATGTCGATCCCCAGCGCTAGAACTTTCTCGATATTTGCTTTCAGAGCCGTGCCGAGGCTTTGGGAGCGCAACAGCATTTCCTGGATGTATTCCTTGCGGAATACGGCGATGTCCATGCCGGTGTTGGCAAGGATTGTCAGGGAGAGAATGACAAAGGAGAAAAGTATGATGCGTTTTTCTAGTGATTGTTTCATTGAGTAATGGCGTGGTGGCAAATGGGTTGCTTAAGTTCCTATAAACTATTGCATTCTAGCATGATCTTGATAAAGTTAAACCATTATTTACCGCTGCTTGAAAGTTTTTTGTTTGAATGAAAATCAGATTGTTGTTGACGATTCGTAATTATGTTCTATTATTGAACCCGTTTTGTCTCATGCGCTAAATTCACTAGCGGTTTATAAAAATAATTCACCGGAAGAGGAGGGGTTCATGGCATTACGGGTAGCAATAAACGGTTTTGGAAGAATTGGCAGAATGGTTCTAAGGGCTGCATGCAACGACAAAAACATTGAGTTTGTCGCCATAAACGACTTGACCAGCGCAGCAACTCTCGGTCATCTTTTCAAGTACGATTCGGTGCACGGCGCGTTTCCCGGCACGGTCGAGGTAACCGATAACCAGCTTGTCGTAAATGGCAAAGCCATCAAGATCTATGCCATCAAAGATCCTGCGGAACTGCCCTGGAAAAACGACAATATCGACGTGGTGCTTGAGTCAACCGGCCTGTTTACCTCCAAGGAAAAGGCCGAGCTGCACATCAAGGCCGGCGCCAAGAAAGTCGTTATCTCCGCACCGGCAACGAACGAGGACATAACGATTGTCATGGGGGTCAACGAGCACCTGTACGATCCTCAAAAACACAATATTATTTCCAATGCCTCCTGTACCACCAACTGTCTGGCTCCGGTGGCCAAGGTGCTTAACGATGCCTTTGGCATTGAAAAGGGTTTGGTGACTACGGTCCACTCCTATACCAATGACCAGAACATCCTTGACCTGCCCCACAAGGATCTCCGCCGGGCCCGGGCTGCCGCCTTGTCCATGATTCCGACCACAACCGGCGCTGCCAAAGCGGTGTCACTGGTCCTGCCTGAATTGAAAGGCAAGTTGGACGGCATGGCCATCCGCGTTCCGACACCCAATGTCTCGGTTATCGACTTGGTTGCCACCGTCCAGAAAACGACTGATATCGAGCAGGTCAACGCTGCTCTCAAAAAGGCTTCCCAAGGCCCTCTCAAAGGCATTCTCGGTTTCAGTGAAGAGCCGCTCGTCTCGATCGATTTCAATGGCAATCCGCTTTCGTCCATTGTTGATGCCTCCTGCACCAAGGTGATCGGTGACAACATGGTCAAGGTCATTTCCTGGTACGACAATGAAGCAGGTTTTTCAAACAGGGTTGTCGATCTTTTCCGGTTGATCGCCTCCAAACAATAATACGGTTGCAAGGCAGTATACAGAGGGGGAATCCGATTCCCCCTCTTTTTTTGTCGATAGTCTTCAATTAACTTGAGGAGGAGAATGCGATGCCAATTCGTTATATCGATCAGGTCAAGGATTTGAAGGGTAAGAAGGTTTTTATCCGGGTTGATTTCAATGTCCCTCAGGACGACAAGGGTAATATTACCGAGGATACCCGCATCGCAGGGGCCGTGCCAACGATCAAATACGCCCTGGAACAGGGCGCCCGTGTGGTGCTGGCTTCTCATCTGGGCCGCCCCAAGGGCGAGAAGAAACCCAAATATTCCATGGCGCCGGCCACCAAGCGTCTTTCGGAGTTGCTCGGCAAAAAGGTCAAGCAGGCTCCCGACTGCTTTGGCCCCGAGGTTGCCAAGATGATCGACAGCATGAAACCTGGGGAGGCGGTCATGCTTGAGAATGTCCGCTTCTACCCGGGCGAGGAAAAAAATGATCCGGAGTTTGCCGCACAACTGGCCAATGGTTGCGAGATCTATGTCAACGATGCCTTTGCCGTATCCCACCGCGCCCATGCCTCGGTGGAGGCGATTACCAACGTGATTCCCACCATAGCCGCCGGTTTCCTGATGAGAAACGAGATGACGTTTTTCGACAAGGCCATGCAGAATCCGGTGCGGCCTCTGGTTGCTATCCTGGGCGGAGCCAAGGTTTCCGGAAAGCTTGAGGTGCTGGAGACACTGGTGAACAAGGTCGATAAAGTCGTGATCGGGGGCGGCATGGCATTTACCTTTCTCAAGGCCATGGGCTATTCGGTCGGCAAGTCTCTGGTTGAGGACGAACTGATCGTCACTGCCAAGAAGATCATGGAAAAGGCCAAAAAGAAAGGCGTCACCTTTTACCTCCCCGTTGACTGTGTAGTTGCAAACGCCTTCAATGCAACCGCCACCAGTTTTATCACAACTGTCCAGGAAATCCCCGAAGGATGGATGGCTCTGGACATCGGGCCGGCCTCGGCTACGCTCTTTGCCGAAACCCTGCGCGATGCCAAGACGGTTATCTGGAACGGGCCGATGGGTGTTTTTGAGATGGATGCCTTTGCCCGTGGCACCAATGCCGTTGCCGAGGCCGTTGGCAATGCCTTTGCCACGACCATCATTGGTGGCGGCGATACCGATTCTGCCGTACGTAAGGCCGGAGTTGATTCTAAGGTCAGTTATATTTCCACCGGTGGCGGCGCTTTCCTGGAACTTCTGGAAGGCAAGATTCTGCCGGGCGTCAAGGCTCTCGATATCAAAGCAAAGAAATAGGGGGTATCATGCGTACACCGGTTATTGCAGGAAACTGGAAACTGTTCAAGACGATCAATGAGGCCACAGTGCTGGTAAATGAGCTAAAGCCGCTGGTGGCAGGCGCTAACGGGGTCGAAATTGTCGTTGCCCCGGTATTTACCGCACTCAGTCGCGTGGCGGATGAAATAGCCGGTTCAGGAATCCGGCTGGCAGCCCAGGATTGTTTCTGGGAGGAGGAGGGGGCTTTTACCGGCGAGGTGTCGCCAAGCCTGCTTAAGGACGCCGGCTGCACTCATGTCATAATCGGGCATTCCGAGCGCCGTCAATTCTTCAATGAAACCAATGGGAGCGTTAACAAAAAGGCCAAGGCCGCCATTTCAGTGGGACTGTCCGCCATTGTGTGTGTTGGCGAAACCTTGGCGGAGCGCGAGTCTGATAAGACGTTCACGGTCATCGAGTCTCAGCTAATGGGATGCCTGGCTGGTTTGCCGGCCGAGTCGCTCAAACAGGTTATTGTTGCCTACGAACCTGTGTGGGCTATAGGAACCGGAAAGACTGCCAGTGACGCCCAAGCCCAGGAAGTGCATGCCTTCATCAGGGGGTTGGTGGAAAAGCTCTTTGGCAAGCCGCACGCGGAAGCGATCCGCATCCTTTACGGCGGCAGTGTCAAGCCGGAGAATGTCAAGGGGTTGATGCAGCAGGCCGATATTGATGGAGCCCTGGTTGGCGGTGCCAGCCTCAAGGCGGACTCGTTTGCTGCCATTGTCAATTTCATGGAATGAGTCGGTGGTTCCTTTTCTTCAGCTAGCGCGCCTTACTAATAAACACATTGCAAAAATACTATCCCTATGATAAAAGAAATATTCTTTAACACCAATCAGGGGACATGTTAATGATAATTTTTCTTACAATACTCCATGTAATAGTGAGTATTTTCATGATTGCTGTAGTACTGCTCCAGTCCGGTAAAGGCGCGGAAATGGGCGCATCATTCGGCAGCGGTGGCAGCCAGTCTGTCTTTGGCGCTGGTGGTGGTGCCACCTTTCTCAGCAAGATGACCACCGGAGCAGCGATTATCTTCATGTTGACGTCGCTGACCCTTTCCTATCTTTCGGGGCTGCCATCGTCATCCTCGATCATGTCAGGAAAGGGCAAGCCGGCCGCTGCTGCCAAAGCACCGATCCAGACGTCGCCGTCAGTGCCACAACCAGTCCAGGGGCCTGTGCAGGGCAAGCCTGCGACAGTGCCGGCCGCACCTGCGGTTCCTGTTCAGTCGAAGTAATCTTTTGCTTGATCGAGCAGAGAGGTTATGGTATAGAAATAAACCCTGTTGTTAAAGCAACGCGGGCCGTTGACATCCCAAGTTGCAACATGATGAATTGACATATTAAGGAAATGCGGTGGTGGCGGAACTGGTAGACGCACCAGCTTGAGGGGCTGGCGGGGGCAACTCCGTGATGGTTCGATTCCATTCCACCGCACCATTTAAAAACAACCACTTATG
>Ga0172380_10001710_pt1 | contig 37332 bp, 34 predicted proteins | sample Leawe162metaG_FD_119747 | JGI IMG/M metagenome (GOLD analysis project Ga0172380, IMG submission 119747) | Leachate microbial communities from a municipal landfill in Southern Ontario, Canada - Leachate well 162 metaG | ecosystem: Engineered > Solid waste > Landfill > Unclassified | place...
CCCTCGGCGACCGTGGAACCCTCGGCGGTGATGCGGGTCTGGATGCGGTACACGTCGAAGTCGACGTTCACGCCGTCGGCGACGGCGGCGGTGTGGTCGTACTCCATCACGAGGTTGCGGTTGAAGAAGCCGAACGTCTGGTTCGAGGGCGTCGCCGTCAGCCCGATCAGGTGCGCGTCGAAATACTCCAGCACCTGCCGCCACAGGCCGTAGATCGAGCGGTGACACTCATCCACGATGATGAAGTCGAACTCCTCGATCGGCAGCTTCGGCTGATACACAACTTCGACGGCCTCCGAGGGCTCCACGTCGTACGTCGAACGCTCGTCGTCCTCCTCGGTCATCTCCTCCTCGCCGCGCAGCATCGAGTACAGCCTCTGGATCGTGGAGATGGTCACGTTCGCCACGGGGTCGATGGTGTTCGAGGTCAGGTGCTGCACGTTGTAGAGGTCGGTGAACTTGCGCCCATCGTCCGGCGTCGTGAACTGCGTGAACTCGGTGAGCGTCTGCCGCCCGAGGTTCCCGCGGTCCACGAGGAACAGGATGCGGTGCGCCCCGGCGTGCTTGATGAGCCGGTACGCCATGTTCGCCGCCGCGAACGTCTTGCCGGAGCCGGTCGCCATCTGGATGAGCGCCCTCGGCCGATCCTCTGCCAGCGACGCTTCCAGGTTCTCGATCGCCTGGCCCTGGACGCGACGGAGCGCACGCTTGTCGACGGGCGGCAGCTCCCGGAGGCGGGCGCGCAGCGTCGGCGCGTCGGGGTGCGCCTGCGCCTCGCGCAGCCACCGCGAGAGCGTCTCCGGCCGGTGGAACGTGAAGACGCGCCTCGACCGCGGCTCCGGGTCGAGCATGTTCGTGAAGCGCGTCTCGACGCTCGTCGACTCATACGCGAACACGAGGGTGTCGTACCTCGACGGGATGCCACCGGGCAGGCCCGTCACGTACTTGGCCGACTGCTCCTCGACGCCGGTCAGCGTCGTGCCCTCAGGCTTCGCCTCGATGCTCCCCACGGGCTCGCGGTCCACGAACAGCAGGTAGTCGGCGCGCCCGTGCCCCTCGCGCATCACGAACTCGCGCACTGCCACCCCGAGGCCAGCGCGCAGGTTCAAGTCACGGCGGTCCTGGACGACCCAGCCCGCAGCAGCGAGCTGCTCGTCAATAGACACGCGTGCGCGCGCCTCCGCCGCGAGGTACTGGTCAGAAGGTGAGTCGCTCATAGCATCGCCCCAGCAACCGGGAGCGTACCGGATCGCGGGGTGGCGCGGCAGCGCCTCCCTATCCCCACGCCTTGCCACGCGGCATCACGAGGGCATCAGCCGGCAGGAACTCGCGCAGCGAGGTGGCCACGAGCGTGCGCTGCTCACCGGTACGCACCTCCAGCGTGCCCTCGGCGACCACGAACTGCGCGAGGTGCACGACATCGCGATGCTCGCTGGCTAGCTCGCGGCTCACGAGCACGTTCATGAGTCCGAACTCGTCCTCCAGCAGCAGGAACACGATGCCGCGTGCGGTGAGCGGACGCTGCCGGCAGACGACGAGGCCGGCGACCGTCGCACGCTCGGTGCCGGGAAGTGCCTGCAGGTGACGGCTCGACAGCACGCCCTCACCGAGGCCCATGCGCAGGAACTGCATCGGGTGCGCGTCCGGTGAGAGCGACATCAGCGCGTAGTCGGCAGCCATCCGCTGGTAGGGGTTGAAATCGTGCAGTGACACCTCGTCCTGCTCCGTGGGGAGTTGCATATGCAACTGGCGCTCCTGCAGGGCGGTGAGCGTGGAACGTTGCATGCCGGCGCAGAAGAGACCGAGCTGCCAGAGCAGCTCACGGCGGTTGAGCCCGAACGCGTCGAACGCGCCGATCTGGATGAGCGCCTCCGTCGCACGGCGCGGGAGGCCGGTGCGCTGCACGAAGTCGAACAGCGAGCGGTAGTCGCCCTCGGCGCGGCGCACCTCCTCGACGCGCCGCGCGCCCGCGCCGCCGACGTGCTGCACGTAGCCGAGGCCGACACGCACCGCGCTCTGCTCCACGGTGCAGATCGCGTCGCTCGCGTTGACGTCGGGACGCAGCACCTGCACGCCGTGGCGCTGGGCGTCGCGCGTGAGCACGTGCGGCTGGTAGAAGCCCATCGGCTGACTGTTGAACAGGCCGCAGGTGTACTCCGGCGCGTAGTACCGCTTCAGCCACGTCGACTGGTACGCAAGCAGCGCGAACGCGGTGCCGTGCGACTTCGGGAAGCCGAACTCCGCGAAGCCGAGCAGCGTCTCGAACATTCGCTCCGCGACCGCGTGCGGGACGCCTCGCTGCGTGGCGCCGGCGGTGAACTGGAGGCGGTACGCCTCCATCGCCTGCTTGGAGCGTCGACGCGACATGGCGCGGCGGAAGGCATCGGCCTCTCCGGCACTGAAGCCGGCCATCTGCTCGCACACCTGGAGCACCTGCTCCTGGAAGATGACGACGCCCAGCGTCTCCTCCAGCACGTCGCGCACCGACTCATGCGGCATCTCGATCGCACAGTTGGGGTCGCTGCGGCGCTGCTCGCGGCGGCGCACATATGGGTTCACCGCGCCGCCGACGATCGGCCCCGGCCGCACGATCGAGACCTGCACGGCGAGGTCGTCGAGGCTGCGTGGCTGCGTGCGCGGTAACATCGCGATCTGCGCGCGCGACTCGATCTGGAAGACACCGACCGTGTCGCCCCGGCAGATGTCGTCGTAGACCGCCTCGTCGTCGAAGGGGATGCGCGAGAGGTCGACGATGTGGCCGCGGTGCCGCTCGATAAGATCGACGGAGTCCTCGACGGCACTGAGCATCGCCAGCCCCAGGAAGTCGATCTTCACCATCCGCGCGTCGTCGATGCTGTCCTTGTCCCAGTGGCAGAGGTAGCGGTTCGGCCAGGCGGCAGGCTGGCACGGCACGTAGTCGATGAGCGGCTCCGAGGAGATCACCATCCCCCCGACGTGCTGCGAGAGGTGCCGCGGAAACCCCGCGAGTTGCGAGGCGATCAGCACGAGGTCCTGCCACGCCTTGCCATCGGCAACGTCCGCCGTCCCAGCGAAGCGATGCAGCTCCTCGTCCAGCTTCTGGAGGTCGTCGTACGGCGTCGCCAGCTTGGCGAGGCGATCGATCTCGGTAGGCGGCAGGTTCAACACCTTGCCGACATCGCGGATCGCGCTGCGGAACCGATAGGCAGGGAGCGTGGCGACGAGCGCGGCGTGATCCTTGCCCCACACCTCGTACACGCGCTCGATGAGCCGCGCACGAATGTCGCGCGGGAAGTCGAGGTCAATGTCGGGGAGCGAGTGCATCTCCTCGTTCAGGAAGCGCCTGATGTACAGCCGGTTCTTCACCGGGTCGATGTGCGAGAGCCCGATCAGGTAGCAGACGATCGAGGAGACGGATGAGCCACGGCCTCGCCCCGACGGCAGCTCCGTCACGGAGCGCGCGCGGCTTGGCCCGCGCACCTCGGCGGCCACCTCCGTCGCCAGCTGCATCACCTGGTGGTAGACGAGGAAGAAACCCGTGAGGTCGTGCTTCGCGATCAGCCGCAACTCCTCAGCGAGTCGCGCCTCGGCGTTCGCGCGGTCGTCGTCCGTGAAGCGCATGCGGTCGCCGTACTTCGCACCGAAGCGACGGCGACAGACCTGCTCCAGCTCCTCGATCGGCGTGCGTCCGTGCTCCATCGGAGGCGACGGCAGTCGGTAGCCGAGGTCGGCGGTGAGGTCGAAGGTGCAGCGCCGTGCGATGCGCACGGAGTTTCGCGCGGCCTCCGGGTGATACGCCTCGAAGCGTTGCGCCTGCTCCTGCGGGCTGCGCAGATAGAACTCGTCGTTCGGGCGGCGCTCGCGGTGCGACTCGTCCAGGCTCTTGCGATGGTGGATCGCCACCAGCACGTCCTGCAGCCGGTGCCGCTCCCGCGCGTGGTAATGGACGTCGCCGGTACCGACAACGGGGACGCCACACTCCGTGGCAAGCCGCACGAGCGCCTCGTTGCGCGGGCGGTCGCCGAAGACGAGGTTGTCGACCAGCTCCACGAACACCTGCTCGCGACCGAACCAGTCGAGGTATGCGTGCAACACCTCGCGCGCGGCGGCGGGCCGCCCGGCCTCGACCAGCTGCGCGAGGCGGCCGGTGCGGCAGCCGGTGAGCAGGATCACGCCCTCTGTGTGCGCGCACAGATCCTCGACGGTCACGCAGGGATCGAGGCGGCGCTCCTGCTTCCCCTTCACCGCCGTCTCGTTGATGCCGAAGGCGATGCTGGAGAGGCGGCAGAGGTTGGCGTACCCGCGCCGCGTCTCCGCCAGCAGCGTGAGGTGCGAGCGCATGCCATCGAGCTCGGCGACTGTGATCTCCAGTCCGGTGATCGGGCGTAGGCCGGACTCGGTCGCCGCATGCGCGAACTCCATCGCGCCGAACATGCCATCGTGATCGGTGAGCGCGAGCGCGCGATGTCCCTGCTCGACGGCGGTGTCGACAAGCTCGCTCAGCCGTGACGCACCCTCCAGCAGCGAGTAGTTGCTGTGCGTGTGCAGCTCCACGTACGGCACGCCGTCGAGCGCGTCGAGGGGGATCGGCGCGCCGGGGACGCGCGGCGCCTTCGACCGCGGCGTGTCGAACGCGGATGCCTGCTCCTGCGCGTCGCGGCGCGCCTCGAACGCCTCCCAGGAGTCGGCGGGGGCAAGGGTGGGTCGGCTGTGCATCAGTAGTGCTGCTCGTGCCAGCCGTCGTCGGGCGCTTCCTCATCGTCATGGAAGAGCGTCAGCGCACGGCCGTCGTCCAGTTGTAGGCGCACGTAGGTGCGCTCCAGCGCGTCGTCGCGCCACCACGCCTCCACGACGCGCCAGACCTCGGCGACGTGCATGACGGCCTGCCTCCGATGTTGCCGCGTGACTGCGACGGGGATGCCAGCAGCGTCGACCTCCACCCGGGCGAGACGCGGCAGGCCTAGGGGTCGTAGTCCATGAGCGCCCAACGTCGTTCGGGAATGCGTGACCATCGGTCCACCTCCACCGCGTGCGCGATGGGGGAGTCCCCGAAGCGCACCTTCAGGTGTCGCACCATCTCGTCCATCTGCTCGCGCTGACGGACGCGCTCGGCATAGAGCAGGCTGGGCTGCCGGCCGCTCTCCGTCGTGAGTCCGCTCAACTCCAGTTCCAACTCCGCAATCGGCCCCGGGTACTCGGCGTATTCGAGGAGCGGACGCAGCGCCTGCCAGAGCCGGTTGCGCTCGCCGGTCGGCTCGCGGAGCACCTGTGTACGCTCCCAGAGCCGGTCGTCCTCGGTCGACGCGCGCAGGCGGACGCAGCGCACGAAGTGATGCCGCGCTCCGGGCTGCTGGAGTGCGCGCACCAGCAGCTGCTCCGAGGTACGCAGCACGACCTCGCGACTGACCAGCGGCGGATCGCTGCTCGTGACCTCGACCACCCGCTCGCGTGCGAACGGGCGAGGCCGCACCGGTGTCGGGTCCTCCCCGCGTGCGGCGAGCCACGCGAGGCGTCCGGGCGGCCCGAACTGCGCCTCCAGCGCGTGCACCGGGTGCGTGGCGTACTCGCCCATCGTCTCGATGCCGAAGAGGCGCAGCCGCTCGACCGACTCCTCCGGCAGCGGGAGCCACGACGCCGGACGAGGCGCGAGGAAGCGCGCGGCATCCTCGGCAGCCTCGCCGACCGCCAACACGGTGCCAGGCTCGGCGCAGCGAGCAGCGACGTGCGCGGTGAACCGCGTCCCCGCCAGGCCAACGCGTGCCACCAGCGCCTCGGGTGCGGCGGCGAGCAGCGCCTGTTCCAGCGCCTCGCGACGCGGGTACAGGCCGTCGAGACCGCGTAGGTCGGCGTATACGACACCGGGCATCGCCGCCTCGACCAGCGGAGCAACCGCGCCAACGCCCTCGACCAACGCTTCGGCGACCCGCACGTGGTGTGCAGGTCGCTCCTCCAGCACGACGAGGGCAGGGCAGAGCGCTGTGGCGACGCGAAGCGGCATTCCCGGTCGCACGCCGTACCGTGCCGCCTCGGCCGTGCGGGCGAGCACCCTCGTGCGGCCAACATCACCCAGCGCGACCGCACGCCCTAGGAGATGGGCGCGCTCCGCCAGCTCACATGCCAGCGCGAGCGACGGGATCAGGACGCAGGCAATCCGCGATGTTGACATCTGACACCCCGCCAAAGGGCGTCAGAGAGTATAGAACAAATATTCTATACGAGTAGGAATCGCATTCCTCCTCGCGGCTATGTAGTTGTAAACGTGGTAAAGCAAATATACAATTTTGTGATGGACGTAACCGAGAGTTCTGATCTCAGCATTGAGCAGTCCTTGAGGTTGCTGATCCTACTGTTCATCTTCATTCCGTTACTGCCGTCCACCAGCCCGGCTCGCTACTTCACTTTCGAGCCGCCGAGCGCTTCGGTAACGGACTCGCTGCTCCGAGAACTCGCCTCCATCGGCCGCTCGATCCTCGTCCGCGAGGACAGCGGCGAATGAGTACCTCAGGGAACCCCGTTCGGGCTGCTGGCTACGTCCGCGTCTCGGACGAGAGTCAGGTCGACGGGCTGTCCCTCGACGCTCAGCGCCGGGAGATCGAACGCTACTGCGAGCGCGAGGGGCACGCGTTGATCCATATCTACGCGGACGAAGGTGTGAGTGCGCATACCGACCAAGTCGAGCACCGGCCACAACTCAGCTCTCTCCTGAGCGCAGCGCGGGAGCGTGAGTTCGACATCGTCGTTGTTCACACACTCGACCGCTGGGCGCGAAACGTCGGCGTGCAGCGGCAGGCGTTGCAGAGGCTCGGTGAAGCGGGCGTCGGGTTCGCGAGCGTCACCGAGCGGATCGATTTCACGACGCCATCGGGTCGACTCATGCTCACGACGCTTGGCGCGGTTTCCGAATTCTTCTCGGACCAGCTCGGTGTCCACGTCAGCAAGGCGAAGCGAGAGCGAGCAGAGTTGGGCCTGCCCGTCGGCCCGATTCCGTTTGGCTACGTCGCACCCGACGATCCGAGAACTCCCGCCGCCATCGCTCCTGAGCAGGGATTCCTCGTCCAGGACGCCTTCCGACGTCGAGCGCAGGGGGAGTCCTACGGCTCGATTGCTGCATGGCTGAACACAACCGGAATGTCGCCAAGCGCGAGCGGCAAAGGACAAGTCTGGACGGCACATCGAGTCCGTGACTTGCTGGCCTGCGACTTCTATCGAGGTGTTGTCACCTATAAGGGAGCTGAGTTCCCTGGACAGCACGTGCGCATAGTCGATGACGATCTCTTCACGCGAGTCCAATCCCGCAAGGGCGCACGCGCGCAGAGGCGCACCGTCTCAGGCGATCGAGGCCTACTCCAGGGCCGTATCCGCTGCACGTCATGCGGCCAAACGCTCCAGTCCGACCGCACGCACTACGGCGCGCCGATGTACCGGGAACGCCACAGCAAGCTCTGCCCGACGAACAACCGCTCCATCATGGCGGCAGAGATCGATGACCAGATCGAGACGATTCTGACCTCGATGCAACTACTCCCAGACTGGCTAGAGCGACTTGCCGCCGCGATTAGCCACAAGGTGAGCGGTCCAGCCCCGGCGAAGCTGAAGGAACGGCTGCGAAGGCTCGCTCGCGTCTACTCGTATGGGGACATGCGCGACGACGAGTACGAGGCCGCGCGCTCGGAGATTGAGTCGCAGCTTCGGCAGACTTCAGTGATCCTGCGGCCAGCCCACAACGAGGCAGCGGCGCTATTCGCCGACTCTTCGAAGCTCTGGACGAGGGCGGGCAGCGACGAGCGGCGACGCCTCGTCGCCCTCGCGTTCGAGCGAGTGTATGTCGATCTTGAGACGAAGCTCATCACGACGATCGTCCCGACCGCCGAGTGCGGGCTGCTGCTCCAGCATGCTCTGGAGGCTGCTGAGCGCAGCGATGTGCTGCTCTATCCCGCTGAGCTTTCAGAGGCACTCGATGCTCTGCACGCGTATGCCGATGGTGAGCGCGTGAGGGCATGGGCTTCAGACCATCCGTCTGGCGAGGGCATTCGAGGCTCGATGCCCTCGCCAGCGGAGCAGTTGGAGATGGTGGAGACGGGGGAGAATTGAACTCCCCGTCCAGCGAACGTCCGTCCAGGATCTCCTACGGGTGTAGCCAGTGGTTGATCTCGCCGAACGCTCTCCACTGACAAGAGGTCGTCCGGCCAGCCTCAGCTGTCTTAGCCGCTCGCGCCTGAGGCGCACTGGAGCGGAGCGTCCTGACTAATCGTCGCTTCCATCCGGCCCGTCAGGATGAGGCCGGCGGAAACGTCGCTACCTAGGCAGCGAGAGCGAGCTGAGTGTCGCCAGTTACTTTTTGCCACCTGATTATCGAGGGTGATGGCACCTCGACCCGCAATCCAGGTCCGTCAGTCCCTGTCGATTCCTTTCGTCCCCACGTGTAGACGCGCCATTCAGCGAACCGAGTGGCGCAACGCCCGCTGCATCGTGCGACCGGCCTCGCGCGCGGCGATGACCTGTCGCTTGTCGTACGCGCGGCGACCGCGCACGACACCGATCTCCACCTTCACCAGCCCGTCCTTCAGGTACATCCGCAGCGGGATGACCGTGGTGCGAGGCTGCTCCCGGAGCGTCTCCTCAAGGTCGTCGAGTTGGCGACGGTGCAGGAGCAGCCGGCGCGTGCGACGAGGCTCGTGGTTCACCCGGGCGGGGAGGTACGGCGCGATATGCACATTGTACAGCCACAGCTCGCCGTCCTGGAGGCGCCCAAAGCCCTCCGCGATGTTGGCCTGGCCGAGGCGAATCGACTTGATCTCGGAGCCGAGCAGGGCGATACCGGCCTCCCATTGCTGGAGGATGTCGTACTCGTAGCGTGCGCGGCGGTTCACCGCGACGTTCGAGTCGTGCTGCGCCGTCTGCTTCTTCGCTGCCACCGGCCTCGGTCCTGTCGGCCCTGCCCTCGGCGGGCAGGGGATAGTTACATAACTATGTTAGCGCCGAGGCGTCGCGGTGACGGTGGCCGTCGCCAAGGCGGTCGCGAGCGGTGTCGCGGTCGGGCTGGGCACCGCGATCTTCGTGCCGTTCGCGGTGCGCAGCAGGTCGACGGCACGCGCGGCCTGGACGTCACGACGCTGCTGGATGTCATCCTCGGTGATACCAACCACCACGTCAGGGTCGACGCCATGGGCCTCGATCTGCTGGCCCTTCGGCGTGAGCCAGCGGGCGATCGAGACGTAGACCGCGCCGCCGTTGGACAGGTCGCGGTAGTGGTTCACCGTGCCCTTGCCGAAGGAGCGAGTGCCGACGACGACCGCGCGCCCGTTGTCGCGAAGCGCGGCGGCCAGCACCTCGGAGCCCGAGGCGGAGTTCTCGTCCTGCACGATCACGACCGGCAGCGACGTCAGCGTGCCCTGCTGCGCCTCGGCCTTCTGCGAGCGGCCGTTGCGGTCGACCTGGCTCACGATCACGCCGCTGTCGAGGAAGAAGTCGGCGATCTGCGTGGTCTCCGCCAGCAGACCGCCCGGGTTCCCGCGGAGGTCGAGGACGATGCCCTTCGCGCCGGCCTTGTTCGCAGCCTCGATCGCGTCCTGCAGCTCCTTCGGCGTGCGCGAGGTGAAGGAGCGGATGCGCATGTACGCGAGGTCGGTCGCCTCGTTGCCGGCGGAGTCACGGAGGGCGCCGGTAGGCGGGCTGGTGTCGACCGAGGCCACCTGCACGTCCTCGCGGGTGATTGTGTACGTCTGCTCGCTGCGGTCGCGGTGGCGCACCTTCAGTTCGACCTGCGACCCCTTGGGGCCGCGGATCTTCAGCACCGCCTGCTCGACGGTCCACCCCTCGGCCGACTCGCCGTTGACGCTCAGGATCGCGTCGCCCGGCTGCAACCCGGCCTTCTGCGCCGGGGTGTTGGGGAGGGTCTGCACAACGACGACATAATCGTCCTGCTTCGACACCGTGGCGCCGATGCCCTGGAAGGCGCCCGAGAAGTCGTCGCGGGTGAGGGCGTAGTCCTTCGGGGTGATGTAGGTGGAGTGGGTGTCCTTCAGCGTCTCGAAGATGCCCTCGATCGCGCCGTCGTAGAGCTTCTGCGGCTCGGCGGCCGAGGCGTCGACGAAGTCCTGCTGGAGCACCGCGATGATCTCGGCGATCAACTGCGGGTCGAGGTCGGTCGAGGCCGCGTGCGGCTGCTGCCGCGGCTCCAGCACGATACGACCGAGATAGCCCGCCGTGATGAGCATCGCGGCGATGAGCAGCACGGCGAGCGCGATGCCGACGGTCTGCAGACGTTGCGCACGCATCGGCGAGCCGCTCCTCCACGTGCGCACGTCGCGCGCACCTCTATAGCCAGTCTAGCATCCATTCAGGCGCAGCCTCGCCGGGCGAGGCACCTCCCGCACGCCTGCAGCCGGAAGCGGCCCAGCTAACCCATATTCCTACATAACAAGAATAGTGCGCATAGTGGAGGCGATGGAGCATCGCGCTCCCCTGAGCCTTCGACCGCACCCACAAAGGCTCGAGGTCGGCAGGCCATGAAGGCTGCCCGCCAGCGCCCCGCCGCCGCGCGCACCTGCCGCGACCCAGCCCACGTGGACACGCCGCCGTGGCACACACTCCGAACCCTGGCTACGGCAACCTCGGCGCCGGACTCCTGGCGCTGAGGCACCCGCGCTGACTCCCGCAGCTGCCCCCACATCGCCGCCACGTCGCCCAACCCCCATCAGACCCCGCGTCCCGCCTGGATGACGAGCTGACCGCGGCCTCCACCGCCGTCCACTGACCGTTCCCCGCGATCGTCTCGACATCCCTGCCGGAGTGCGCAGATTCGGCGAGGTTCCGCCTCGGCTGGGCGCTTGACACCATACCCCGCATGGGTATCATGACACTTGTCGATACCCGTACCGGGTACCGGAAAGGAACGAGGGGTACCATGTGGACCATCCGAGGTGAGCTGCGCTGCATCGCCTGCTCCCGCTACCTGGGCGACTTCGAGTCGCACCCGGAGCGGCACGGCAAGGGCGACCTGCACCTCGTCACACCGAAGGCCGGCGCGCTCCCCCAGCACGCGGTCGCGACCGAGGCGGGCCTGCGCTGCTCCCGCTGTGGCGGGCGCGTGGTGACGGAGATGCTGGAGCGGATCGCAGCCTGACGACAGCGCTCGATCGCCACGACACGAAGGGCGGCGCCAGTGGCGCCGCCCTTCTGCATCCCTGTCCCCACCCCGCACTTCGAGGTGCATGACACGCTGCGGTTAGGTTTTCTTGGCAGTCTTCTTGTTTATGTCGCGCATGGCCGCCAGCACGGCCTCGCCGTGTGCAGCCGCCCTCGCGCGCTTCCACACCTTCAGCAGGCGGCCATCGGGGCCGATGAGGAACGTCGAGCGAATCATCCCGACCGAGGTGCGCCCGTAGAGCGTCTTCTCGCCCCACGCGCCGTACCGCTCGGCGACCTTCGCGCCTTGATCGACCAGCAACGGGAACCGCAGCGCGTGCGCCGTGCGGAAGCGGCGGTGCGACTCCGCGGAGTCGGTGGAAACGCCGAGCACGGCGATGCCCATCGCCTCCAGCTCCGCCTCCGCGTCACGCAGCGAGCAGGCCTGCGTCGTGCAGCCCGGCGTCATGTCCTTCGGATAGAAGTACAGCGCGACGATGCGACCCGCGTAGTCGGACAGCCCGTGCATCTTCCCGTCCTGGTCCGGCAGCAGGAACGGCGGCGCGGCATCGCCGGCCTCCAGCGTGACAGCCATGCCCCTGCTCCTACGTGCCGGGGAACGCGACGAGCGATGTCGTCGACTGGATGCCGTCCAGCGTGCGGATGCGATCGGCGAGGATCGGCGGGATGTCGGTGAGCGACTCCGTGACCAGCTCCACGACGATGTCGTAGGGCCCCATCACCTCGTGCACCGTCGCAACGCCGTCGACACCCTTCAGCGTTTCCGCGACGCGGTGGGTCGCCCCCGGATTTGTGACAATCAGCACATACGCCTTGACCATGAATCGGCCTCCACACGTGTGTTTGCCCGCCCTGCGCGGTGCTATCATAGGCACCGCTCCGGGTGCGCGGATTGTTGAACGTAATCGACGGTGCGCAGCATACTCGGCAGCGCGAACGCCTTCGGCCGAGTCCTCAGACACGGTGACGGTGAACGCGCGGAAGCAGGCAGTCAGGATGCGGCCCGCAGGCCGCTTCCTTTTGTCCGCCTCCAGCACCAACGCAGGCCACGGGGGGGCTGCGAGCCTCTGCGCGGCGTTCAGTTGAGGGCGTCACATGGGTGCAGATCTGGTTGTCCGCTTCGCAGGTGAAGGCGGACAGGGGCAGGTAACCGCTGCCGAGGGCATGGCGGAAGCCGCCGCACGCGTCGGCTACCACGTACAGACCTTCGCGACCTACCCGTCGCAGATCGAGGGTGGTCCGGTGTGGGCACAGACCCGCATCTCCACCAACACGATCCTGACCCAGGGTGACCAGCTGGACGTACTGGTGGCGTTGAACCGCCAGGCGTACGAGAACCACATCGCGGACCTCCGCGATGGCGGCATCGTCATCTACAACTCCAAGGACTTCGACACGCCGCCTCCCGGCAACGCGATCGGCCTCGACGCCGAGGCGCTCGCCCGTGAGACCGGCAACCCGCGTGCGGCGAACTTCATCATGATCGGCGCCGTCGCCCAGCTGGCCTCGATGCCGCTCGACTACTTCACGGACTTCGTGAAGGTGCGCTTCACCCGTGGCCGCCCGAATGACGCCGAGATCATCAACGGCAACAACAAGGCGATCGAGGTCGGTGCGGAGAAGGCCAGCGCCAGCGGCTACGCCGTTGAGCCGCTCGACCAGCCCACCCCCTCCGACACCAAGCGCATCCTGGCGCGCGGCAACGACTACCTCTCCATGGGCGCCATCGCCGGCGGCCTGGAGGTCTTCTACGGCTACCCGATCTCACCGGCCACGACCATCCTGGTGTTCATGGAGAACAACCTGAACCAGGAAGGCCAGTTCGTCGGCCAGACCAGCTCCGAGATCGAGTCGATCGCGGCAATCATCGGCGCCGGCTACTCCGGCCGGAAGGTCATGACCTCGACCGCCGGCCCGGGCCTGAGCCTGATGCACGAAGGCATCGGCCTCGCGTGGATCGCCGAGATTCCGCTGGTCATCGTCGACGTGCAGCGCGGCGGCCCGGCCACCGGTCTACCGACGAAGACCGAGCAGTCCGACCTGCTGTCCGCGATCAACCCGGGCCACGGCGACATGAGCGTCCCGGTCATCGCCCCGGGCTCCGTCGCCGACTGCTTCCCGGCCGCCATCCACGCCCTGAACTGGGCGGAGCGCTACCAGGGCCCCGTCATCCTCCTCACGGAGATGTCGATCGCCGAGCGCAACGAAGACGTGCCGATGCCGGACATCAACGCCATCGCGAACGAGCGCCGCACGGTTTCGACCGGCGAGATGGGCAACCGCCGCTACGCCGGCCGCACGATCAGCCCGTTCCCGGTGCCCGGCACCGTCGGCGCCTCGTACGTCGCGAACGGCTCCGAGCACGACGAGCAGGGTGACACCACCCACCAGCCGCAGGTGCACGTCGACCAGACGGAGCGCCGCTTCAGCAAGCTCGCGCTGCTGGAGGACGGCACCTACGACTCCGAGAACACGAGCGCGTCCGTGGCAATCCTGCCGTGGGGCGGCTCCAAGGGCGCGGCGCGCGCGGCCTACAACCGCCTGCGCGCCGACGGCACCGACCTGGCGTGGTACTTCACCATGTTCATCAACCCCATGCCCCCGGCGCTGCTGGAGGAGCTGCGGTCGAAGGATCTGGTGATCGTTCCTGAGCTCAACTACCTGGGCCAGTTCTCCAGCGTGCTGCGCGGTCTGGGCATCAACGCCCACTCGATCCGCCAGTACACGGGCCTTCCCTTCAAGGAGGGCTTCCTGGTCGAGCAGGTGCAGGCCATGATGAAGGCGCAGAGCGGAAAGCTGGTGCGGGCGTGAGCAAGCGCAACCCCGAATACGACTTCAAGTGGTGCCCCGGCTGCGGCGACTTCGGTGTCGTCCGCGGCATTGAGCTGGCACTGGCGGAGCGCACGATGCGCACCGGTGAGCCGATCGAGAAGACCGCGCTCATCGCCGGCATCGGCTGCTCCGGCAACCTCGTGCACCTGCAGGAGGGCCCGCAGCCGTACGGCTTCCACGGCATCCACGGTCGAGCCCTGGGCATCGCCTACGGCATCAAGGCCAGCCGCCCGGACATGAACGTGATCACCGTCGGCGGCGACGGCGACATGCTCTCGATCGGTGCTGAGCACATCGGCCCGCAGGCCAAGCGCAACGTCGACCTGACCGCGGTGGTCATGGACAACGGCATCTACGGCCTCACCAAGGGCCAGGCCTCCCCGACCACGCTCGGCGGCGTTGTCACCTCGACCACGCCCTACGGCAAGCTCGAGGACGCGGTGCGGCCGCTCGACCTGTACCTGGCGCACAACGTCTCCTTCATCGCGTGCGGCGTCTCGTCGAAGCCGAAGGAGCTCGCCGGCCTCATCGGGCAGGCGATGGACCACCCGGGCTTCGCGGTCGTCCACGTCATGTCGCCGTGCACCACGTACAACGACACGTACGAGGCGCTGAAGGGCAACCCGGCCAAGGGCATCGAGCCGCTGGCGCACCAGGTGCCCGACTCGCACGACGCGTCGGACTGGAACGCCGCGCTCGCGCTGGTGAAGCAGCCCGGTGTGCCGGTCGGCATCATCTACCGGAACCCGAACAGCGTCCCGCTGCACCAGCGCTTCGCGGAGGCGCGCGAGCGCATCAAGCCGCGCAGCCGCAGCGTGGAGCAGATGCTGAACGCGCTCGCGATCTAGTCGCGGCGCCCCTCGGCACCCACTCTCGCACGGGGCGCGCCAAGCGCCCCGTGCGCGCGTCTCACGCGATTGCCCGCTCGGTTTGTGAGGCACCCCGATGCCCGGTGACGCTCCGCTCCGCCATGTGACCGTCGAAGGCGGCCGCCTCCGCTTCGCCGCCGCGCACATGGCGACGCTGGGCGACGAGCTGGAGCCGCTGCACGGCCACAACTACGAGGTGCGCTGCCGCGTGGAGGGCGACCTGACGGACGACCGCTGGGTGATCGACTTCTCCGTCCTCAAGCGCCTGGCCCACGAGGCGTGCGAGCGCCTCGACCACCGCTTCCTGCTGCAGGAGCGCTCCACGCGCCTCCAGGTGGCGCAAGAGGGCGCGGAGTGGGTCGTGGCCTATGGCGAGCGCCGATACCGGTTCCCCGCCTCCGACGTCTGCGTGCTGCCGATCGAGAACACGACGGCAGAGCTGATCGCCGAGTGGATCTGGGACGAGGTCGCGGCGGGCCTCGCGCTGGGAGCCCACAGCAACGTCGTCAGGCTCTCCGTGGACGTGGAGGAGATGCCGGGGCAGTCCGGCGGCTATGCGGCCGCTCTGCCCCGCGCCACACGGGCTTAGGGCTGCCGCACGGCGAAGCGCCGTGAGCTGACTCACCCCAGACCCACGAGTGGGGTTTGACACCCCTTCCACCCGCCGTAGGATCGGGTTCGGAGCCTCCTGAGGAAGCGAGCTGATGCAGATCAACTGGGAAGACGCGATCAACCAGATCTTCGCCGATCGGCTGGTCTGCCCGCGCTGCGGGCAGGATCACGACACGGTGATCATCGGGTACTCGCGGAAGCCGTCGCTGAACGCCTACGCCCCGCGCCACCGCAACTGCCCGCGCGGCGAGGAGTGCGAGGCGCGCAAGCTGATCACGCTCTGTGCAGAGTGCGCACGCATCGAGCGGCTGCGCGGCACGCCCGTCGACGCCTCGCAGGCCCTCGAGACGTACATGCTCGACTGCCGGCGCGACCTGGAGGAGTCACTCGACTACCTGGCGGAGTACTGGCGCGACGACATCGACCTGGCGGACGAGGACATCGACCGCCCGCTGGAGGAGGTCGACCCGGACGCGTTCCGCGAGGAGAGCGAGTGGCGCCACCGGCTCGAGGAGGAGTACCTGATGTACCACCACGAGTTCCGGGAGCGGCACCGCCGCATCCCGGCCCCCGGGTGGCGCTCCGAGTACGCCGAGGAGATTCGCGACCTGGGCTACGACACCCTCCTCGGCGACTAGCTCCTTTGCTCGCATGACAACAGACGACCGGCGCTCACGCGCCGGTCGTTTCACGTGCCACGTGGCCGAGGCGGATCAGCCGCCGGCGATGGCCGGCATGATCTGCACCTCGCCGCCGTCCGGCACTTCCATCATCAGGCCGACCTCGCTCGGCTCGCCGTTCACGGCCAGCGCGATGCCATCCTGGATCTGGCCGTCCGCGACCAGCAGCGCCTTCATGCCGGGGTACGCCTTCTCCAGGTTCTCGACGATCTCGCGCAGCGTCCTGCCTTCGATCTCGACCCGATCCTTGCCGCCGGCGACGGGGCGCATGAGCGCCGGAATGAAGACCATGGCCATGTGCGAACTCCCACCACTCCCCGTAGGCCCGCGCCTACGCACTCAGTATGCCTCGCCTCGCGCGGTCGCGCCGCGCACCGTCAGGAACGAGTGAAGCGCCCCGAGGGGCGCTTCACTGAACATCGCTGCAATCGACCCGCAGGCCGAGCCTCGACTAGCTGCCAACCTCGGCGGCGTGCTGCACGGCGCGGACGATCTTGTCGTAGCCGGTGCAGCGGCACAGGTTGCCCGCCAGCCAGTAGCGGATCTCGTGCTCCGTCGGGTGCGGGTTGAAGTCCAGGAGCGCCGTGGAGGCGACCAGGAAGCCCGGGGTGCAGATGCCGCACTGAAGCGCGGCGTCCTCCAGGAACGTCTGCTGCAGCGTGGACAGCTGGCCGTTCTGCTCCAGACCCTCGACGGTCGTGATGTCGGCACCCTCGACCTCGGCCGCAAGCACGCAGCACGAGTTCACCAGGCGGCCGTCCATGATGACGGAGCAGGCGCCACAGTTGCCGTTGTTGCACCCCTCCTTCGCACCGGTCAGACCGATGCGGTCACGGAGCGCCTCCAGCAGGCTGTCGCGGGTGTCCGCCATGAACTCCAACGGCTCGCCGTTGATGGTGGTGTTGATGATGATCCGGTCGCTCATCGATTACCTCTCACTGGTTCCCGTATCGCGGCTGTCGGCGCCGACTCAGTGGTACTCGGTCGCCTCGCCGCGAATGCGGTGGACAGCGTCGCGGATGGTCCGCTCCGCAAGCACGTACGCGAGGTGCTTGCGCTGGCGGATCGAGCCGCGCATGTCGTCGATCGGCGTGGCCGCATCGCGCGAGGCGTTCGCGGCAGCCGCGATCGTCTCGTCGGTGAGGGGCTTGCCCTCCAGCGCGGCACCCGCAGCGGGGACGAACAGCGGGGTCGCCGCCACGGCGCCGATGGCCATGCGCGCGTGCGTCACCGTGTTGCCCTCAAGCGTGAGGTTGGTCGCGCAGTTCACGACCGCGATGTCCATCTCGTTGCGCGGGATGAAGCGCAGGAAGCGGGCGCTGCTGTTCGGCCGCGGGGCCGGGAAGTGCAGCGACACCACGATCTCGCCGGGCTGCAGGACGTTCCGGCCGGGGCCGGTGCAGAACTCCTCGGCCTTGACCTGGCGCTCGCCGTTCGGGCCGATGATGTTCGCCGTGCCCTCCATCGCAATGATGGACGGGATGCTGTCGCCGGCGGGGCCGGCGTTGCACAGGTTGCCGCCCAGGCTCGCGCGGCCCTGGATGGCCGTGCCGCCGATGAGCGACGCGGAGTCGACGAGTGCGGGGTAGACCCGGCGCATCATCTCGTCCCGGTAGAGCTGGTACAGCGGCCGCGCTGCGCCCAGGGTGAGCCCGGACTGGGGGTCGAAGCTGATCCCCATCATCTCCGGGATCGCCTTGATATCCACGAACAGCGAGGTGTCGCGGCGGCGCTCACGCGCCATGACGATGATGTCCGTGCCACCGGCCAGCACGCGGGCCGTGGGGCCGCTCTCTTGCAGGATGCGCACCGCCTCCTGCAGGGACTTCGGCTTCACATACTTGACGTCCTGCAAGTCGTTCTCCTCCCCCGACTGTCGGGCAACGAACGCCGCGCAGCATACAACAAACGCGTGCGGCAGGTGCCCGAACTTCCGCCGAAGTCTGCCACCTTGTTTCCCCTCACGCTAGGGGCCATTCGCCCCTTGAAATCTGCGAGCACGTTCGAGGTGGCTTCACACGCGCTCCAACGGCCCTCACGGCGCCCCGGTGCTGTACGGCTGCAGGCCGCTGCCGGTAGCATGAGTCGCTCAAGAAGGGAGCGCGCCGTGAGCGACCGCAGCCAGCTGAAGTTCGCGCTCGGTGCCTTCGCCGCCGGGCTGGCGTGGGGCTACGTGCGCTACCGCCGGTCGGGCCGCGCGCCGCTGATGTCCGTGCTGCAGGCGCTCGAATGGTTCATCGCCTACGGCGGCGCCGCCGCGCTGGTGACGATGGCGCGCGAGCTCCTGGACCACGACGATGACCGCCCGCCCGAGGGCGAGCGCATCACCCACTTCCGCCAGGTTGTGACTGAGCGCACCGGCACCGAGGGCTAGCCTCGACGCCTCCACCTGCGGCCCCGGCCGCGCGATACCGACGACAGGTGACCGCATGACTGCTGACCCCACCGAGGCGCTCCGCACCCAGACACGCGCCGACTGCGAGGCGCTCCTGGCAGAGCAGCCGTGGGCCGATTTCGCGACGCGCGCGCTGGTGCTGCTGGTGCGCCCACCCGCCGTCGCATGGGCCTCGCCACTGGGCACGCCCGCGCTGTGGATGGTGCTGGACGCCTCCGAGGCGCGTGCGCTCCCGGCGCGCCAGCGTGACCCGCTGGTGACGAGCGGCATCCTGCGCACCGTCGCGCCTCGCGACCGCTACGAGCTCGTGGTGATGACGAGCGAGGCGATCGGCCGCGCCCTGGAAGGCGTGCCGCGGAGCAGTCTTGAGCTGCGCTGGACGGTGCGCCACGCGGAGCCGCTGCACGACCCGCTGCACCGCGCGGAGCAGCTCCAGCGCGCCGCCGGACGCCTCCCCAGCGACGCCGTGGAGCGCGTGGTGCGCCCCCTCTACGTGCAGGCCGCCAACGCGCTGCACGCCCTCACCCGCACCCCGATCGAGGACCACAACGAGACGACGCTGGTGATCGCCGGCGAGGCCGCGTCGGCGCTGGCACGGCTCGCGTGCGTGCTGGCGGACGGCTGCCACCCGCCCACCGAGTACCTGCTGCAGGCCGCGCGCGAGACGCCGCTGGGGCAGCGCATCGGCTCCTGGCTCGACGACCTGCCCGCGGCGGCCTCCGGCGAGGCACGCGCGGCGCGCTGGGTGCGCGAGAGCTGCACGGGCGTGCTGCGCGAGGCGGAGCAGGCGCTCCGCGCCGAGTACGCGGGCCGCGACTGGCTGGACGACCCGGAGGCGTACGCGCTCCGTCCCAGCCGCTAGCCGACTCGATCGTGGACGCCGCCGACCTCGTGTGGCTGCAAACCCCTGCCGGGCGCGCGGCGACGGAGCGCGCCACCACCCTGCTCACCTCGGGTGACGAGCTGCGCGCGCTGCGCGCGCTCGGCCGCGACTGCGCCCCGCACGAGGCACGCGCGGTCGTGACGCTCGTCCTCGGTCGCCGCGCGCTCGCGGGCAAGCTGCCGGACGCCGACGCGCTCTGGTGTGACCGCGAGGCCGCGGAGCAGACCAGCCACCTGCTGGTTGCGCGACACCTCGCGCAGCGGTTCTCGTCGCACCGTTATGTCGCTGACCTCGGCGCCGGGATGGGCGGCGATGCGCTCGCGCTCGCCGAGTTCGCGCGCGTGCTCGCGGTCGACCGCGACCCCGCCCGCCTCGCGATGGTGGCGGCGAACGCCGCGACACGCGGGCTCACGGACCGCATCGACACCGTCGAGGCCGACCTGAACGACTGGGAGCCCCCAGCGGGCCTGGACGGCGCGTGGTGCGACCCCGCGCGCCGCGACGAGGGTGACCGGCGGCTACGGCCGGAATCGTGGTCCCCGCCCCTCTCACGCGCGCTGGCGCTGGTGCGGCATGCGCCGGGCGGCGGCGTGAAGCTCGCGCCGGGGATCGACCTCGACGCCCTCCCAGCGGATGCGGAGGTCGAGTTCGTCTCGCTCGGGCGCGGGCTCCGGGCGGCGGTGGCGTGGGTGGGCACGCTGGCGCGCGCTGCGCGCACGGCGACGGTGCTGGACGAGGCCGGCGGCGCGGCGGTGCTGACCGGCGACCCGGATGCCGGCGATGTCGAGTCGCGCGAGCCCGGGACGTACCTGTACGACCTCGACCCCACCGTGGGGCGCGCCGGGCTCGTGGAGCGCCTGGCAGCCGACCTCGGCGCGTGGAAGCTGGACGAGACGATCGCCTACCTGAGCGCCGACGAGGCGCGCTCGACGCCGTTCGCGCGACGCTACCGCGTGCTCGCGTGGCTACCCTTCGCGGAGCGGCGGCTGCTGGAGGTGCTGCGTGCGCACGGTGCCGGCCGCGTGGAGGTCACGCGCCGCGGCTCACCCGTCGACACGAACGCGCTCGAACGGCGCCTGCAGCGCGCCCTCGAGGGCGACCCGTCCCGCCCGCCGCTCGTCATCGCGCTCACGCGCGTGCGAGGCCAGCACGTCGCCATCGTCTGCGAGCGCGACGAGAACTGACCCGCGCCGGTCGCGACGAGCGTGCTACTCCGCAGACTCGTGCGCAAAGGTCGGCACGCGCTCGCCGAACAGCTCGAAGGCGAGCCGTCGACGCAGCGCGGCCAGGCCCCAGCCCTCGGTCGCGGAGACGAGCAGCGCGCCACCCTCGGGCGCGGGGCTCACGATGTCGACACGCGCGAGGTCGGCCTCAGCGGCGACGGGAGTGCCATCGGGCAGCAGCAGGCCGTCCGCCTTGTTGAGCACGGTGAGCATCGGCTTCTCGCCGAGACCCAGATCCTGCACCGTCTGCATCACCGTCGCCCATTGCGCGGTGATCGCGGGCGACGTGGCGTCGACGACGTGCAGCAGAAGGTCAGCCGACTCGAGCTCTTCGAGCGTCGCGCGGAACGCCGAGATGAGCTGCGTGGGCAGCTTCTGGATGAAGCCCACGGTGTCGGTCGCCAGGAACGCCTCGCCGCCCTCCACGCCGACGCGGCGCGTCAGCGGGTCGAGCGTCGCGAACAGCGCGTCGGCGGCGAACACGTCGACACCCGCCATCGCGCGCAGCAGCGAGGACTTGCCGGCGTTCGTGTACCCGACCAGCGCGACCACCGGCACGCCGTCCCGCTCACGACGGCGGCGGTGCAGCGCGCGCTGGCGGCGCACGTCATCGATCTGTCGCTTCAGCCGCGCGATGCGCAGGCCGATCAGGCGGCGGTCGGTCTCCAGCTGCGTCTCGCCGGGGCCGCGCGATCCGATCGCGCCCTCCATGCGCTCCAGGTGCTGCCACTGGCCGCGCAGCCGGGGCAGCAGGTACTCGTGCTGCGCCAGCTCCACCTGCAGCGAGGCCTCTCGCGTGCGCGCGCGGCTCGCGAAGATGTCGAGAATGAGCGCGCTGCGATCGAGCACCTTCACCTTCAGCGCGGACTCCAGCCGGAGCTGCTGCGCGGGCGAGAGCTGCTCATCGAAGACGACCAGCGTGTAGCCCGTCTCCTCCCGTGCGCGCTGCACCTCCTCCAGCTTGCCGGAGCCGATGTAGGTCGCGGGATCGGGATGGTCGCGACGCTGCGTCGTCTCGCCGACGACCCAGCCGCCCGCAGTACGCACGAGGCGTGCGAGCTCGGTCAGCGAGTCCTGCGCGCTCATCAGCCCGCGCGGGCCATGCTCCAGCCCCACGAGGTACGCGCGCTCCTGCTCCGGCGCGGTGTGCTCCGTGCGATGGGCGCGGGGCTGGCGAGTCGCGGCGTCTTCCGAGGCAGATGCGGACGGGTCAGTGGGGAACGGGCGTCGACGCGGGATGCGGGCCTCCAGGGCGAGCGCGTGGCTGACTTCGATCGTAGCGCACGCGGCACGCCTCGTGGGCCTTCGTCAGCACAAACCGTGGGACGAACGCCTCTGCAACTCGCGGGGGCGTCGAGGCGATGATGAGTCGTCCCGCTCCCGCGGTGGATGGAGTACATCGATGACCGTAGCCGGGCTTCCCCTGCATCCGCTGGTCGTGCATGCGGCGGTGGTGCTGGTGCCGCTTGCGGCGCTGGCGCTCATCGCAACCGGTTGGCGCGCCTCTCTGCGCGCGCGGTTCGGCGCACCGCTGGCGATCGCCGCGGTCGTCGGCTGGATCGCTGCGTTCATGGCCTCGCAGAGCGGTGACGCGCTCGCGGAGGAGCTGGAGGACATCTCGCGCAAGGCGCACGACGCGATCGAGGGCCACGAGGAGTCCGGCGAGCTCGCGATGATCACGACGCTGCTGTTCACCCTCGGCGCGATCGCCCTGTGGGCGGCGCAGCGCTACGCCGGGCGGCTCCCCACGTGGGCGCCCACGGCGGTGTACGGGCTCGCCTCGCTCGCCGGCGTCGGCGCGACGGTCGCGATGACGCTGGCGGGCGACAGTGGCGCGCGCCTCGTCTGGCAGGAGCTCGGCACGTTCGTGCCGCGCTGAGGCGCGGCGCGAACGCCTCGACGGCTACGCCTGCGGTAGCACCTGCTCGCCGCGCGCGAACGCGGCCAGGCGGCGCAGGCCTTCCTCGACGCGCTCGTCCGGGATCGTGAGCGAGAGCCGAATGTAGCCCTCGCCCGCCTCGCCGTAGGAGACGCCGGGGGTGACCACGACGCCGGTCGCGTCGACCAGCCGTGCCGCGTAGTCGGCGGAGGAGCGCTCACCCTCCGGCAGCCGCGCCCAGACGTAGAGCGAGGCCTTCGGCGGGTCGACGTGCAGGCCGAGCGCGCGCAGCACCTCGACCGCGCGGTCGCGGCGGCGCAGATAGATCGCGTTGTGCGACTCGATCGCCTCGGACGGGCCGTCGAGGGCGGTGATCGCCATCTCCTGCACGGCCTGCGGGACGCCGCTGTCGATGTTCGACTTCACGCGCCGCAGCGCGCCAACGAGCTCAGCGTTGCCGACCGCCATGCCGATCCGCCAGCCGGTCATGTTGAAGGACTTCGAGAGCGAGTTGAACTCGATCGCCACGTCGCGCGCGCCCGGCACCTCGAGGATCGAGGGCGCGACGTAGCCGTCGTACGTCACCTCGGAGTACGCGAGGTCGTGCGCGATCACGACGTCGTTCGCCTTCGCCCACGCGACCGCGCGCTCGAAGAACGCGAGGTCGCACACGGCGCCGGTCGGGTTGTTCGGGTAGTTGAGCCAGATCATCTTTGCGCGCCGCGCGAGGTCCGCCGGGATCGCGTCGAGGCGCGGCAGCCAGCCGTCCTCCTCGCGCAGCGGCACCTTCACGGACTCGCCACCGCAGAACATCGTCCCGATCTCGTAGACCGGGTAGCCGGGGTCGGTCATCAGCGCGACGTCGCCCGGGTCGATGAGCACCAGCGGGAAGTGGCCGATGCCCTCCTTCGAGCCGATGAGCGAGACGATCTCGCGCTCCGGGTCGAGCGTGACGTTGTGCCGCCGCTGGTACCAGCGCGCGACCGCCTGGCGGAACTCCGGCAGGCCCTCGGTCTCCGGGTAGCGGTGGTTCGCGGGCACGTCCGCCGCTCGCTTGAGGCTGTCGAGGATGTACCCCGGCGTCGGCAGGTCGGGGTCACCGATGCCGAACGAGATCACGTCGACGCCGGCGGCCCGCTTCGCAGCGATCATCTCGGAGATGCGCGCGAAGAGGTACGGCGGCAGCTGCTGCACGCGCTGAGCGAGTTGCATCGGTCGGACTCCCCTACTCGAACGTTCGTCGCGCGAGTGTCGGGGATCGAGGGCACGACGCGCCAGCGGCGCGCATGGGATCCCGTGGCGCCAGCCTCTCGGAGCGGGGCCTAGTGCCAGCGGCCGAAGCGCACCTTCACGCCGGCGACCCGGCGCTCCTCGATGCGGTCGGCGATCTCCTGCTCGTCCGTCGTGCGACGCAGCTCAAAGCCGGAGCGGCCCGGGCGGTAGCCGCAGGCGACGGCGGTGGGCACCGAGCGAGGCACGTCGGGACGCGCGCGCACGATCGCCTGCTTCGCACCGGTCGCGGCGAGTTGGTACGTCGCCGCACCCAGCATCACGACGCCGAGCTTGCGGCCCCACTGGTCGGGGTCGATCGCGCACGAGACGACGCGGCCGACGCCCTGCGCGTCCGGCGCGTTGTTGATCGCGTAGCCGATCACCTCGCCGCCCTCGACGAGCACACCAACCCACGACGCTTCCGCGAGGCGTGCGCGCGTGGCCTCCTCGCCGTCGGCGCAGTCCTCGTAGGCGTCCGCCTCCAGCGCGACGATGCGGTCGAAGTCGGCCTCGGTGGCGCGGCGGATCGAGACGCCCTCCGGCAGCTCCGGCGGCGTGACCGAGGCAAGGTCGCGGTGCTCCAGGTCCATCCACTCCGGGAACGACAGGAAGCCCGCCGCGTCCAGCATGTTGTCCAGCCACTCGCGGTTCGTGAAGGCGACCAGGTCGAGCTTCACGTACGGCACGTCAAAGTCCTCCAGGCCCTCCTGAAGCGCGCCCCACATCGGGTTGAAGGCGGTCGTGAGCGCCTCCTGCGACTCGAAGGCGAACATGAGGTGCAGCTGGCCGCCCTGCAGCACCAGCGCCATGTCGGCACCGGCGGTGCGGAGCGCCTGCGTGTCCTCCAGCGCCATCAGGCGCTCCCACTCGCGGGGACGTGTGGGGACGTTGCGAATCGCCGCGTCCCACTGCTGCAACGCTCGGCGTTCCTGGGTCATGGCGTGTCCTCCCACCGCGAGGCAAAGACGAATGCGGCCGGGCCTTCGAGGTACACCTCGCCGGCGCCGTCCCACGAGATGCGCAGCGTGCCGCCCGGCACGTTCACGTCGACGTGCTCGTCGGCGCGGTCGTGCAGGCGCGCGGCGACGACCGCCGCGCACGCGCCGGTGCCGCAGGCGAGCGTCTCGCCCGCGCCGCGCTCCCACACGCGCATGTCCATGTGCGTGCGATCGCGCAACCGCACGACCTCGAAGTTCGTGCGGTTGGCGAAGAGCGCGTCGTGCTCGACGGCCGGGCCGATGCGATGCAGGTCGAAGTCGTCGGGCGACCCGCCGAGGAAGTGCACCGCGTGCGGGTTCCCCATCGAGACGAGCGTCAGCGCGAGCGGCTCACCCGAGGCGGTGAGCGGCAGATCCTGCACCGGCCCCGCCTGCTCCACCCGCGCACCGATATCGGCGGGCTGCAGCCGGGGCGCACCCATCGCGACGCGAACGGTGGCGACCCGCCCCTGCGCGTCGCGCGTCGCGCGCGCCTCCAGCACGCCCGCAAGCGTGTCGACGGTCAGCACGCCCTCGGGAGCCGCGACCGCACTGCGGTCGAGCAGGTACTTCACGAAGACGCGCACGCCGTTGCCGCACATCTCGGCCTCGGAGCCGTCGGGGTTGAAGATGCGCATCCGCCGGTCGGCGACCGCCGAGGGGAACGCGACGATCAGCCCGTCCGCGCCCACGCCGAAGTGGCGGTCGCAGACGCGCACCGCGAGTTCCGCCCAGTTCGCGTCGAGGTCGTCCGACTCCGTGAGAACGAAGTCGTTGCCGGTGCCGTGCATCTTCCAGAAGTCGAAGTTCATCGGATCATCCTACGGGCGGCGCGCCAGCCGCCTCAACCGTCGCCTCCACCGCCCCGACGACAGCGTCGAGGTCGCCCCCCGGCACCCAGCGGATGCGCGGGTCGTCGCCGCGGAACCACGTCGCCTGCATCCGGATCAGGCGATGCGTCGCGATCTTCGTACGCTCGATGGCCGTGGGCAGATCCCACTCCCCGCTCACGACGCGCGCCGCCTCCGCGTAGCCGATCGTGTGGAAGGCCGGCAGCGCCGAGTCGTAGCGCGCGAGGAGGCCGCGCGTCTCCTCCACAAGCCCTGCGGCGTACATCGCCTCCACGCGGGCGTCCGCACGCGCGTGCAGCGCCTCGCGCGGCCAGTCGAGGCCGACGACGCCCCAGCCGAAGTCGGGCGGCTCCACCGTCGGCGGCGGCGCGTCGGCCAGCGCGACCTCGATCGCGCGGATCACGCGCCGAGGATTGTGCGGGTCGGCCAGCCGCGCGGCGGCGAGCGGCGCGAGGTCACGCAGCCGCGCGAACAGCGCCTCCACACCCTCGGCGGCCAGTTGCGCCTCGAGCTCCGCGCGCAGCACGAGGTCGGGCGCGACGGCGGGCGGCTGCCAGCCCTCCAGCAGCGCCCAGACGTACTGCCCGGTACCCCCGACGAGCAGCGGCAGGTGTCCCCGCGCCCAGATGCCGTCGAGCGCCTCGCGCGCCTCGCGGAGGAAGTCGGCGAGCGTGTACGCGGCATTCGGCGGCACGTGCCCGACGAGGTGATGTGGGACGGCGGCCTGCTCCTCGGGCGTCGGCGCAGCGGTACCGATCACCATGCCCGCACGCACCTGCCGCGAGTCGGCGGAGACGACCTCAACCGGCAGCCGGGCGGCGACGGCGACCGCTGCAGCGGTCTTCCCGGACGCGGTCGCCCCGACGATCGCGACGAGGCGCCGTTCCGGCATCGAGGGTGGTGAGGTGGCTACGAGGCGACCGCGGCGGCGGCCTGGCAGATCTTCGTGAACGACTCGGCCTGCAGCGCGGCGCCGCCGACCAGCAGACCGTCGATGTCCGGCTGCCCGACCAGCGAGGCGGCGTTGTCGGCGTTCGCGGACCCGCCGTACTGGATGCGGCACGCCTCGGCCGTCGCGGCATCGAAGCGCTCCGCGAGCATGGCGCGGATGTCGGCGCAGGTCATCTGCGCGATCTCGGGCGTCGCAGTCAGGCCGGTGCCGATCGCCCAGACAGGCTCGTAGGCGACGATGAAGCCCTCCGGCAGCCGCTCGATGTCGGCGAAGGCAGCGGTGAGCTGGCGGCGGAGCACGTCGTTGGTGCGACCGCCCTCGCGCTCCTCGCGCAGCTCGCCGACGGCGAGCATCGGCTGCATGCCAAGGTCGAGCACGGCACGGAGCTTCCGATTCGTCTGCTCGTCGGTCTCGCCGAAGACGTGGCGGCGCTCCGAGTGCCCAATGATCACGTAGTCGACGACGCCCGCGAGCATCGCCGCGCTCACCTCACCGGTGAATGCGCCGTGTGACTCCCAGTAGACGTTCTGCACGCCGACACCGATGCGCGTGCCGCGCAGCACGTCGGCGGCGTCCGCGATCCACGGCGCGGGCGGGCACACCGCCATGTCGATGCCCTCGATGCCCCCGAGCGAGTCGCGGAGGGCGGTCAGCAGCTCGTGGGCCGGGGTGCGGCCCAGGTGCATCTTCCAGTTGCCGGCGACGATCGGGGTGCGGGCCATCGATGTGCTCCTGTCCGCCCTCGTGGGCCTCGCTATGCGCCGAAGCGCGAGAGCCGCCGCGCGTGCGCGAACGCGATCGGCAGCAGCTCCTTCGCGGGGAAGATGCCGAGGCCGCCGTTCAGCGTCTCCGGCTCGTTGAAGCGGTGCACGGCATCGGTGCGCGTGTGGTCGCCGTGGATGACCGTCGGCACGGGGTGCCACGAGTGATCCGCCATCACCGCTGGCGTCGAGTGGTCGCCCGCGATGACGAGGACGTTGGGGTTCAGCGCCAGCAGCTCCGGCACCTTCGCGTCGAAGTCCTGGATCGCCTTCACCTTGCGCGCGAAGTCGCCGTCCTCGCCCGCGCTGTCGGTGTACTTGAAGTGCATGAAGAAGAAGTCGTAGTTGTCCCAGTTCGCGCGCAGCGTCTCGATCTCCGACTCGAACGTGGTGCCGGTCGGCAGCACGTCCATGCCGACGAGGCGTGCGAGGCCGCGGTACATCGGGTAGACGGCGACGGCGGCCGCGCGCAGCTTCCACAGCTCCGGGAACTGCGGCAGCGAGGGCGGCGTGGCCCAGCCGCGCAGCGTGAGCGCGTTCGCCTGGTCGCGGTCGCCGAGCAGGCGGCGCGCCTGCGCAACGAACTCGCGCGCGAGCGCAGCGGTGCGCTCGGCGGCGGGGTCGGTGGCAACGATCTCGAGCGGGGCGACGCCCTCGCGCTGCGGGTCGGTCTCGTTCAACTCGGGGCGCAGCCCCTCGCCGCGGAAGACGAGCGCGAAGCGGTGCTCGCGCACCGGGCGGATGAACATCTCGACGCCGTCGAGATGCACCTCGCGCTGGAGCAGATCGCAGATCTCGGCGGTCTTCTCGGTGGCGATGCGGCCCGCGCGGCGGTCGGTGATCAGGCCGTCGGCGCCGACGGTGCAGAGGTTGCCGCGCGCGGCGAGGTCGTTCGGCCCCAGCGGGAAGTCGATGCCCGTCGCCTCCAGCACGCCGCGCCCGACCTCGAACTGCAGCGGGTCGTAGCCGAACAGCGCGAGGTGGCCGGGGCCGGAGCCGGTGGTGATGCCGTAGCCGACCGGGATCGTCTGCCCGGAGACGCCTTCCTCGGCGAGCCGGTCGAGGTGCCTCGGGTGCGCCTCCTCCAGCTCGGTGCGACCGCGCGGGCCGGGCATGCCGCCGAGGCCGTCGAGGACGCAGAGCAGCACCTTCGTGGTGTTCGGCGCGGAGAGGCGACGAATCAGGTCGAGTTCCATGCGGTTACGGCTCCGGTCAGTCCCGCGCGAGGCGCGGCTAGGCGTCGAGCAGGGCGTCGACGGCGGGCAGGGTCTCCCCCTGCAGCATCGCCAGCGAGGCGCCACCGCCGGTCGAGATGTGCGAGATGCGGTCGGCGATCCCCGCGCGGCGGACGACCGCGACGGTCTCGCCGCCACCGACGACGGTGGTCGCGCTGAGCTGGCCGACGATGCGCGCGACGGCGAGCGATCCCTGGTCGAACGGCGGGCGCTCGAACAGGCCGACGGGGCCGTTCCAGACGACCGTCCGCATCGGCTGGAGCGCGGTCGCGAAGGCATGGATCGTGCCCTCACCGATATCGAGGACGCGCCAGTTCACCGGGATCTGCGCGACGGAGACCGTGCGCACATGCCCCTCGGCGGCGTCGCCGAACGCGGCCACCACGTCCGAGGGCAGCACGATCTGCGGCCGCTGCTGGTGCTCCGCCAGCGCCATGATGTAGCGCGCGCCCGCCAGCCCCTCGTTCTCCACCAGCGAGTCCGCGACATCGATGCCGCGCGCCTTCAGGAAGGTGTTCGCGATCGCGCCGCCGATGCAGATCACGTCCGCGTTCGCGACGAGGTTCTCGAGGATGCCGATCTTGTCGGAGACCTTCGACCCGCCCAGGACGATGCCGAACGGGCGGTCCGGGTTCTCCGTGACGCGCGACAGGTAGTCCACCTCGCGCTCCATCAGGAGGCCGGCGTACGCCGGGAGGTGCTTCGTCACGCCGACGGTCGAGGCGTGCGCGCGGTGCGCCGTGCCGAACGCGTCGTTCACGTACACATCACCGAGCTTGGACAGTGCCAGCGAGAACGCCTCGTCGTTCTCCTCTTCCTCGTCGTGGAATCGGACGTTTTCGAGCATGAGGATGTCGCCCGGCTGCATCGTGCGCGTCTGCGCCTCGATCTCCGGGCCGATGCAGTCGCTCGCCGTCTGCACCGGCACACCGAGGAGCTGCGTCAGGTGGCGCGCGACCGGCGCGTTCGTCAGCTCCGGCGTGACACCCTTCGGGCGACCACGGTGCGAGATGAGCACGATGCAGGCCCCCGCCTCGCGCAGCGCGCGGATCGTGGGCAGGGACTCGACGAGGCGCAGGTCATCCACGATGCGGCCATCGCTGACCTGCACGTTGTAGTCGACGCGCAGCAGGACACGCTTCCCGCGCAGGTCGACGTCTCGGATCGTCTTCTTCTTCAAGGCAGGTCTCCGATTACCGCTGTTGTGCGGCTCGACTGTACGGCGGGCACGCTACCACAACCTCCCACACCGACCTAGCGGGCGCCGGTCGCGACACGCAGGTACTCCTCAAGCAGCGCACGAGCCTCCGCCGGGAGCGCAGCGCGGTCGAGCGCGGCCCGGGCGCCCTGCACCTGCTCGTCCGCCCACGCCTGCGCGGCGGCACGCCCCCCGGCCGCCTCGACGAGGTTCGCGAGGGCGCGCACGTCCTCGCCCGCCACCGGCGGCGAGGCGTACGCGACGGCGAGCGCGTCCCGTGCCGCGCTCGGTGCTGCCCCCAGCGCGGCGAGCACCGGGTAGGTCTTCTTGCGCGCTAGCAGGTCGCCGCCGGGCTCCTTGCCGAGCGCCTCGCGCGTCCCCCAGCAGTCGAGGAGGTCATCGAGCGCCTGGAACGCGAGCCCCACGTGCCCGCCGAACGCACGCAACGCCGCAACGACCTCGCCGCCCGCACCGCCGAGCAACGCGCCGATCGCGAACGGTGCGGCGAACATCGCGGCGGTCTTGCCGGCGGCCATCGTCACGTACTCATCCAGCGTCACGTCGCCGCGCTGCTCGAATGCCATGTCGAGGTACTGACCCTCAACAAGCCGCAGGCACGCCTCGTCCAGCTCGCGCATCGCCTCGACGACCCGGCGCTCCTCGGCGCCCGCCTCGGGCAGCCGATGCATCGCGAGCCGCGCGAGCGTGAACATGCCGTCGCCGGTGTTGATCGCCTGAGGCACGCCCGCGAACGTCCATACCGTCGCGCGCCCACGCCGGGTCGCGCTGTCGTCCTCGATGTCGTCGTGAAGCAGCGAGAAGTTGTGAACCAGGTCGACCGCGGCGGCGGCGGGAGCAGCGGCCTCGGCGCTGCCGCCCAGCACCTCCGCCGCGAGCAGCACCGCGGTGGATCGCAGCATCTTCCCGGGCGACGCCTCCACCGCGCGCCCCGCCGCGTCCTCCCAGCCGAGGTGGTAGCGCATCCACGCGAACAGCCCCGCACCGCTATCGCCGACGACGGTGCGCAGCTCCTCGACCACCAGCGGCCGGTACCGCTCGATGCGCGCGTCCAGTGGTTCGCCCAGGGCTTCGAGGGTCATGCGGGCTCCAGCGTCAGCGTGTGCTCGGCGGCGGCCTCCACGGCCGCACGCGTGAAGAGTAGCGGGCGATACGCGCCCGTGCGGTACTCATCGATGCAGTCCCCGTAGCGCGGGTGACCGGGGATGCCGGAGTTGCCCGTCGAGAGCTGGAACAGCGACCGGTCGAAGTCCGCGAGGTCGACGACCTGCCGGTAGCCGGGGACGATCGAGACAGTGTCGGTCTCCCGCGTCAGCGAGAGCGCCGCCTGCCACACGGTGTTCAGGTCGCCCCCCAGCGGGTACGGCCCGCGCGAGAACCACCGACCGAGGCCCGGCACGGCGTTCAGCGGGTGCGGCAGGTTCCAGCGGTGCAGCGCACCCCAGCGCCACGCCGCGGGCCGCGTGCCGAGCCGGTCACGCAGCGTCGCGACGGCGCGCGCGACCGAGGCACGCAGCAGCCGGTCGCGCTCCTCGACGTCCGCGAAGCACGGCGGCTCCGGTGTCGCGAGCGCTCGCACGATCCACCCCTGCGACCGCAGCCCGAACGAGGATCCCGCGAGCGGCGCGCCGAGGTTCGCACCGAGCAGCATCGGCCCGTGCTCCCCCGCAAGGCGGCGCGCGACGGCGTGAGCGGCCTCGCGGAAGGCCGTCTCGAGGAGCGCGGCCGCCGCGCTCTCGGCATTGAGGTCGCCGTCCCATGCGCGGAGCAGCGCGAGCAGTTCGGCGTCCTCGGTGGCGCGCGCGGTGATCAGTGTGTCGCGGAACTCGACCATGACGTGCGATCGGCGGTCGACCTGCATCGCGGCGAACGAGGAGAGCGTGTGGCGCTCCTGCGCCTCGATGAGCGCGCGGATGCGCTCGGCACGCTCCGGCTCGCAGAAGTCCTCGCCCAACTCGGCGGCGACGCCAGGATCCTGGTTCGCAGAGACGACGAAGCCGCGTGCCGGGTCGAGCAGGTGCGGCATCTCGTCGGAGCCGAGGTAGCCCGGCACCTCCACGGTGCGCGCGCCGTCCTGCGGCAGCAGCCCCTCGCCCTGCGCGCGGCGCGGGATGCTCCCCGACATGCGATAGCCGATGCGGCCCGCGCGGTGCGCGTAGACGTAGTTGAAGGTCACACCCGGGCGCCGCGACACCGCCTCGTCGAACGCCTCGACGGTCGTCGCGCGGCAGAGGTCGAGGACGGGGCCAAGCGGGTCGCCGGGTTCGAGCCCCGTGCAGCGGAGCGCGATCACCCTCGACTCCCCCGGCACCACCGGGCCGATGACCGGGCCGTGCCGCGTCTCCAGCACGCGCTCCTCGACCGGCTCACTACCGCGCACCTCGATGCGCTCGATGCGGCTCCGGCCGGCGCGCCAGCCGTCGGGCGTGCGCGTCTGCGTCGGCTGCTCCGGGTTGAGCGTCTCGAGGTAGAGGTCGCTCACATCCGCGAGCCCCGCCGTGATCCCCCACGCGAGGTCGCGGTTATGTCCCATTGCGACGAGCGGCACACCCGGCACGTTCGCGCCGATGACGTCGAATCGCCCGCCGACGACGTGGTTGACGTGCAGCAGCCCCGGCATGCGCGAGTCGAGGTGCGGGTCGGAGGCCAGCATCGGCGCGCCGGTGCGCGTGCGGTCGGCGGTCACCGCCCACGCGTTCGACCCTCCCCCGCTCGGGATGCCGAGGCGGAGCGCGGCGCGGTACGCCTCCAGCAGCCGGTCGGCCTCTGCGGGAGGGACGCCGGTGACGGTGTGCGCGTCGGCGCGGGTGACAGGCTCCAGGCTCGCCGCGTGCTCCGGGCCCAGCGCGCGCAGCAGCCGCTCGCGGATGAGCTCGGTGTCCCAGTTCGCCGCGAACGAGAACAGCACGAACCGCCCGAGCATCATCGTGTGCTCCGGGTGCCACGGCTCGGGCGTCGCGCCCAGGAAGACGTACTCCGGCGGCAGCGCGGGCAGCGACGCGATGCCCGCGTTCACGCCCGCGGTGAACGCCACCAGCAGCTCGCGCTCGCCGGGGTCGGCGGCAGCGAGGTCGCGCCCCGCGATGTCCACGAAGCCGAGGCGGCGCAGGAGCCGATCCGCCTCGACCGCGCCCGAGCCCGCCCACTCCGAGATGCGCCCGGCACCCGCGCGCCGCAGCGAGTCCATCTGGAACAGCCGATCCTGCGCGTGGACGAAGCCCTGCCCGAACAGCGCGTCGGCCTCGGAGGCGGCGTAGATGTGCGGGACGCCGTAGCGGTCGCGGATCACCTCGACCCGACCGTCGAGGCCGCACACGGTCAGCCGGCCGTCCTCGATGGGGTGCGCGCGCTTCGCGGCGGTGTGGGCGGCGGCGAGCGCCGCACGACCGGCGATGCTCGCCGACTCGCGCGCCCGCCCTGCGGCGGCGAGGAGCCTCGCGGCGGTGGTTCCCGGCATCGTCACTCCCCGCTCGCGTCGTCTGATGGCCGGATCGTACGAGGTCGCGCGCCTGCGTGCCGCGCCGCTCAGCCCTCGTTCGCGGCGATACCGAGGTCAGCGGCGGTCAGCGGGCCCTCTCGGAGGATGCGCGGCTCGTCATCCGTTACGTCAACTACCGTGGACGCCGCCTGCGCAGCCCGCGGGCCACCGTCGAGCACCAGCAGCGCGGGGCCAAAGGCGGCGGCGACCTCCTGCGCAGTCGTGGCGGGCGGCTCGCCGGTGAAGTTGGCGCTGGTGACCGCCAGTACGCCCCCGACCCGCCGCAGCACGGCCCGCGCGAGGTCGTCGGCGGGCTGCCGCACCCCCACCGTCCCCTCGTCGGTCGCCAGGAAGCGGCGCGCCGAGGCGTGCCGCACCGGAACGATGAGCGTGAGCGGCCCCGGCCAGAACGCCGAGAGCCGCACGAAGGCGTTCGTGGGCCGGACGTAGGCGTCGATGTCCCGCACGTCGTCGAAGAGCACCGCCACCGGCTGCTTCGCGGCGCGCCCCTTCAGCTCGCCCAGGCCGCGCACCGCATCGGCGTCGTTGGCGCGGGCGGCGAGGCCGTACACGGTATCGGTGGGGATCGCGACGATCCGGCCGGCGTTCAGCGCCTCCACGACCTCGTCCAGGCGATCCGGGCCAACGATGGTCATGCAGCGGCGCTCCTCGGCAGTCGCGGACGGCGGCGGGACGGGATTCGTTGACCTGATCATAGTGCCCGCATACGATCCCGACCTAGCGGTCTTCCTCCCCGGAACCAGGTCGCACATGCCCGACTCGACAGAGGCTTCCGCGGCGTCCGCGCCGGCGGGCGAGACTCCCGCCTCCGCCCCGCGCATCCGCACATCCGGCGACAGCGAGGTCGGCGCGTACCTGGAGATCGCCGAGGCTCGCGAGCCCGGTCAGATCTTCACCCCCGCCCCCAACGCACCGGAGGCCGTGGTCGTCCTCGACTACGGCTCGCAGTACTCGATGCTGATCGCGCGGCGCATCCGCGAGGCGGGCGTCTACTCCGAGCTCGTCCCGTGGGACTCGAAGCCGGAGCAGCTCAACCACCTGCGCATCAAGGGCTTCGTGCTCTCCGGCGGCCCCGCCTCGGTCTACGAGGCGGACGCGCCGACGCTGCCCTCGTACGTCATCGCCTCGCAGCTGCCGGTGCTCGGCATCTGCTACGGCATGCAGCTCCTCGCGCACTCGCTCGGCGGGCGCGTCGCCCCGGCAGCGCACCGCGAGTACGGCCACGCGGTGATCACCGTCTCCGACACCGACAACCCGCTGCTACGTGGCATGCCGACCTCGATGCCCGTGTGGATGTCGCACGGCGACCACGTGGTGGAGTTGCCGCAGGGCTTTCGCTCCGTGGCCTACTCCGAGTCGTCGCCGGTGGCGGTGATGGCCGACGCCGCGGGCCACCTCGGCATCCAGTTCCACCCGGAGGTCGTCCACACGCCGCAGGGCGACCAGCTGATCCAGAACTTCCTGTTCAACGTCGCGGGCTGCTCCGGCGACTGGACCGCCGCGAACTTCATCGAGGAGTCGGTGAAGAACATCCGCGACCGCGTGGGCGACGGGAAGGTGATCTGCGCGCTCTCAGGTGGCGTCGACTCGGCGGTCGCGGCGACCCTCGTGCACCGCGCGATCGGCGACCAGCTCACGTGCATCTTCGTCGACAACGGCATGATGCGAGCGCAGGAGCCCGAGCGCGTCGTCAGCACCTTCCGCGGCCAGATGGCGATGCAGCTCCTGCACGTCGACGCCGTCGAGCGCTTCCTCGGCGAGCTCGTCGAGGTGACGAACCCGGAGACGAAGCGCAAGCGCATCGGCGAGACCTTCATCCGCATCTTCGAGGCGGAGGCGACGAAGCTCGGCAAGGTCGACTTCATCTGCCAGGGCACCACCTACCCCGACGTCATCGAGTCCGCCTCCACCGGCACGAGCGCGGCGGTGAAGATCAAGACGCACCACAACGTCGGCGGCCTCCCCGCCGACATGCAGTTCACGCTCATCGAGCCGCTGCGCTACCTGTTCAAGGACGAGGTGCGCCGCGTCGGCAAGGAGCTCGGCCTCTCCGATGAGATGGTGTACCGCCAGCCGTTCCCCGGCCCCGGCCTCGCCATCCGCGTGATCGGCGAGGTGACGCGCGACAAGCTCGATGTCCTGCGCGCCGCCGACTGGATCGTGATGGACGAGATCAAGAACGCGTCCATGTACTACGACCTCTGGCAGTCCTTCGCCGTCCTCACCGACACGAAGAGCGTCGGCGTGCAGGGCGACTTCCGCACCTACGGCTACTGCGTGGCGTTGCGCTGTGTGACCGCCGAGGACGCGATGACCGCCGACTGGGCGCGCCTGCCCTACGACCTGCTCGCCCGCATCTCCACGCGCATCGTGAACGAGGTGCCGGACGTGAACCGCGTCGTCTACGACATCACCTCGAAGCCCCCCGGCACGATCGAGTGGGAGTAGCCGTGGCAATCTCCTGCTTCGCCTCGGTAACGCTGGCTGGGCTCCTACGAACGCAAGGTTGGCCTCGGCGGCGCGGAAGGTGGTGGAGCCCGAAGTGGGTTGTGTCGGCAGACGCAGTGGACAAGGCCAGCGAGGATATGGTGTTGGCTACCGTTGCACTCGGCGCCATGCACCCAGCCAAGGCACTCAATATCGTAGCTGAGGCGCTCTTCCCCCACTGGGACGCTGCCACCATTTCGTTGCTCAAGCTGACCGGTGACACGAAGGTTGCGGAAGGCGCTTCCACTGTGGGAAGTGATCCCCCATGGCGCTCGATCGTCCACCCAAAGTTCGCCAGTCTCGGTCCAGAGATCGAATGGAAGCTGCTCGGAACCCCCGAAGTGCAGGATTCCTTGAAGAAGTGGTCGATTGAAGGCGGACTATGGGGACTCAGGTGGCCGCAGGCGCTTCCTGCTTTCACCGCGACTCAATCGCAGGATGAACTGGACGAACTAAGCGCGTGGTGCGCAGAGCTTTTCGGACAGTACGCGGCGGATCATCGATTCCTTCCGGTTCCCGACATCTTGATGTCAGACGAAACGGTTCAATGGCGCTTGGCAGGCAACCCGTGAACGCGCCCGACGCCACCCTGCGCGACGCCTACACCCGCGTCGCCAGCGCCGAGCGCGCCCTGCGCGAGTTCGGCACCGCCGACGTGCTGACCCTCAGCGAGGCCGAGGCGCATCGCCTCCACGCCCTGCGCGCCGAGGAGCGTGACGCCTGTCGCGCCCTCGCGGGCATCGAGGCGCGGATCGCGGAGCGCCGCCTGGAGTTCCACGAGTGAGCCCCCACCGATGACACTCAGCGTCCTCCTCCTCGGCTCCGGCGGACGCGAGCACGCGATCGCATGGCGCGTCGCGCAGTCGCCGCTGCTCGGCAAACTGTGGGTCGCGCCCGGCAACGCCGGCACGGGCGACCTCGGCGAGAACATCGCGGTACGCGCGAGTGACCCGGACGAGGTGCTGGCGCTCGCAGAGCGTGTGCGCGCCGACCTCGTGATCGTCGGCCCCGAGGATCCGCTCGCCGCCGGCGTCGCCGACCGCCTCACCGATGCCGGCATCGCCGTCTTCGGCCCCAGCCGCGCGGGCGCGGAGATCGAGTGGTCGAAGGCGTATGCCAAGCAGCTCATGGCCTCGGCGGGCATCGCCACGGCTGGCGCGCGCGGCTTCGAGGATGCGTGGGAGGCCCGCGACTTCGCGCGTGTGCTGTTCGCGGGCGGCCTCGACTGCGTCGTGAAGGCGGACGGGCTCGCCGCAGGCAAGGGCGTCACCGTCTGCGACAGTGTCGAGCAGGCGCTGCAGGCGATCGAGGACGCAATGGTGAACAACCACTTCGGCCCCGCCGGCGCCCGCGTCGTGATCGAGGAGCGCATGCGCGGTCGGGAGACCTCAGCGCACGCGTTCACGGACGGCGTGACCGTCCGCCACATGCCGTTCTCCTGCGACCACAAGCCGGTCTTCGACGGCGACCAGGGGCCGAACACCGGCGGCATGGGCGTCTACTCGCCGCCCGGCTGGCTCCCCGCCTCGACCGCCGAGGCGATCCAGCGCGAGGTCACCGAGCGCACCGTGCGCGCGCTGCA
>Ga0172380_10001711_pt1 | contig 37327 bp, 37 predicted proteins | sample Leawe162metaG_FD_119747 | JGI IMG/M metagenome (GOLD analysis project Ga0172380, IMG submission 119747) | Leachate microbial communities from a municipal landfill in Southern Ontario, Canada - Leachate well 162 metaG | ecosystem: Engineered > Solid waste > Landfill > Unclassified | place...
CTGATCACCTTCTACCGCAAGCGCGGTCAGACCGTCGGGGTGGTCGCCGTCGATCCGTCCAGTCCCTTCAGCGGCGGCGCGATCCTCGGCGACCGGGTGCGCATGCAGCCGCATACGAGCGATGCGGGCGTGTTCGTGCGCAGCCTCGCCACGCGCGGCTACATGGGCGGACTGTCGCGCTCGACGGGCAATGTGGTCGACGTCATGGATGCGATGGGCAAGGACGTCGTGATCGTGGAGACGGTCGGCGTCGGTCAGGACGAACTCGACATCATCCGCCTGGCGCATACCACGCTGGTGGTGCAGGTCCCCGGCCTGGGCGACGATATCCAGTCGATCAAGGCCGGTATCCTGGAGATCGCTTCCGTCTTCGTCGTCAACAAGGCCGACCTCCCCGGCGCCGACGCCGTGGTCCGCGATCTCGTGGCCATGCTGCAAATACGCGCTGCCCGCCCCAACGATTTCCTGCCCGAGGTGCTCAAGACCGAAGCGACGCGGGGCAAGGGCATAGACGAGCTGGCAGCCGCCATCGACCGCCACCGCGAGCATTTGCAGGCCGATGACGGCTGGGCCGAGAGGCAGCGGCAGCGACTGGAGTCGCGATTCCTCGACTACCTGCGCGAGCAACTCTACGAGCAGGGCAAGGCCCGCCTGGCGTCCACCGCTCGCTATGCGGAACTCATGGCTGCACTCTCTGCGCGTGCGATTGATCCATATACCGCGGCGCGCAACGCGGTGGCAGAGATACTCGAACGCGCCGGCAACGCAGCAGGCTGAGCCGAGCGTGATGAATCACATCACGGCTGATCGCAGCAACTCAAGACATTGGGATGTGGAGGCGGGGGTCGGAATCGAACCGGCGTAGACGGCTTTGCAGGCCGCTGCATAACCACTTTGCTACCCCGCCGGGCCTGGTATCTGCCGGCTTTCAAGTGATGAAGGGAAGCGCGAGCTTCCCTTCGGAATCTGGAGCGGCAGAAGAGTCTCGAACTCTCGACCTCAACCTTGGCAAGGTTGCGCTCTACCAACTGAGCTACTGCCGCAGCAAGGGCGAGATTATAGCCGGCCCGTCGCGGGTGTCAAGAATTGCTCCGCGCGGAAATAATCGGCCAGACCTTCTTCAGGTAATAGGCCATGGACCAGAGGGTGAGTACCGCGGCCACCTCTATCAGCCGGGTGCCGAGCCAGAGCATGCCGATGCCGAACAGGGGTTCCTGATAGAGGAGCAGCGGAATGGCGATCATTTGCGCCGTCGTCTTGATCTTGCCGATGAAGGAGACGGCGATGCTGCGCGCGGCGCCGATCTTGGCCATCCACTCGCGCAGGGCCGAGATGGCGATCTCGCGGCCGATGATGATGATGGCGATGATCGCGTCGACCCGTTCGAGTTGCACCAGCACGAGCAGCGCACTGGCGACCATGAGCTTGTCGGCGACGGGATCGAGAAAGGCGCCGAAGGCCGAGGTCTGTTCGAGCCGGCGTGCCAGCCAGCCGTCGAACCAGTCGGTCACCGCGGCAATGATGAAGATGCAGGTGGCTATGCGGTTCTGCTCGGCCAGGGTGAGCCAGGTCTCCGGCGCGTAGAAGACGCCGACGAAGAGCGGGATCAGGACGATGCGCGCCCAGGTGAGCAGGTTCGGTATGTTCAGTGGCATCGCATTTTGCCAATTTGCATTCAATGCATCTCGCGGTGGATGAGTTCAGCCAGCGTCCTGCTTATTCCCTCTACCCGGCACAGGTCCTCGACCGTCGCGGCGGCGACACCGCCCAGGCCGCCGAATTGTGCCAACAGCTTGCGCCTGCGTGCCGGCCCGACGCCTGGCACATCCTCGAGCAGGGAGCGCCCGCGCGCCTTGGCGCGCCGCGCCCTATGCCCGGCGATGGCAAAGCGGTGCGCCTCATCGCGGACTTCCTGAATCAGATGCAGCGCCGGATCGTCAGGGCTCAATGTTACCGGTTCAGCGCCGCTTGCGACGATCAAAGTTTCCAGGCCGGGCTTGCGCTCCTCGCCCTTGGCGATGCCGACGGTGACCAAGTGCTCCAGACCCAGTTCGGCGAACACCTCGCGGGCGACGCGAAACTGCCCTTTGCCGCCGTCGATCAGTACCAGGTCGGGAGTCACCGCCTCACCCGACGCCAGCTTCTCGTAACGCCGCGTCAGCACCTGGCGCATCGCCGCGTAGTCGTCGCCGGCTTCTATGCCGGAGATGTTGAAGCGGCGGTATTCGCTGTGCCTCATGTGGCCGGCGACGCAGACGACGCAGGAGGCAACAGTGCCCTCGCCCTGGGTATGGCTGATGTCGAAACATTCGATGCGTCCCGGCGCCTCGGCCAGCTTGAGCGCCGTTGCCAGCGCGTTGAGGCGATGCTGCGCCGCACGGCCGGCGTGAGCGCGCGCCTTGAGCGCGTTGCCGGCGTTGTTCGCTGCCATCTCCAGCCAGGCGCGCTCGCGTTCGTTGCGCGGCAGGCCGACCGCGCATGCCTTGCCGGCGGCACCCAGCCAGACGCCACCGGCATCGGGGAGTTTGTGGCTCAAAACGAGCCGCGCCGGTGGCGGGTGATCGAGATAGTGCTGTTCGATGAAGGCGAGCAGTCCCTCGCCCGGTTCGCAGCTCGCCGCTGCGCTGCTGGGGAAGTGCGGGCGATCGCCGAGGTGCAAGCCGCCGCGCACCATGGCCAGATCGACGCAGAGGGCGCCGCCCTCCGCCACCGCGGCGAGGATGTCTACGTCTTCGGCGCCGGGGGCAGCTACGTACTGCCTGTGCAGCACCGCCTGCAGCGCACGCACCTGGTCGCGCAGCAGCGCCGCCTGCTCGAAGCGCATCTCGTCGGCAGCGCGCTGCATTTCGGCGGAGAGATTGTCGATCACTTCGCCATGGCGCCCGCGCAGGAACATTTCCGCCAGGCGCACATCGGCGCCATACTCTGCTGCGGATACCAGACCGACGCAGGGCGCCTTGCAGCGCTTGATCTGGTGCAGCAGGCAGGGCCGCGAACGGTGGGCGTAGACGGCATTCTCGCAGGTGCGCAGGAGAAAGGTCTTCTGCAGCAGTTGTATGGCCTCGCGCACCGCCAGGGCGTTGGGATAGGGGCCGAAGTAGCGCGACTTCTTGGCGAACGCGCCGCGATGGAACGCCAGGCGCGGCACGGCGTCGCCGGAGAGCATGATGTAGGGGTAGGACTTGTCGTCACGGAAGAGGATGTTGTACTTCGGCTCGAGCTTCTTGATCAGCGTGTTCTCGAGGATCAGCGCCTCCGCCTCGGAACGCGTCGCCGTCACCTCGACGCGATCCACTTGGGTCAGCATCAGGGCGATGCGCGGGCTGGCGACCGTCTTCTGGAAGTAGGAAGCGACGCGCCGCTTCAGCCGCTTCGCCTTGCCGACGTAGAGCGCATCGCCGCTGGCGTCGAGCATCCGATACACCCCCGGCTGATCGGGCAGTGTCGCCAGCAGGGCCTTCGCGTCAAAGGCTGCGCTGGAGTTGGGCACGGGCAGCCTCGATGACGGCAGCGAAGCTCTCCGCCGTCAGCCGCCGCGTCTGAGTGTTGTAGCGGCTGCAGTGATAGCTGTCGAGCAGAAGGCAACCGCCAGGAAGCTCGTGGCATCCGCCGTGACTGAAAGCCGCGGCGCTCTGCTTCAGCCCGTGGGCGAGCAACACGGCTCGATGCGCAACGCTGCCCAGGGCCAGGATGACGCGCAACCGGGGCAAGGCGGAAAGCTCATCGGCAAGGTGAGCGTTGCAGCGACGCACCTCCTGCGGCTCGGGCTTGTTCTGCGGCGGCAGACATTTGACGGCGTTGCTGATGCGACAGTCGAGCAGTTCCAGGCCGTCGTCTGCCGACAGCGACTCGCTGCGCGTGGCGAAGCCGTAGCGATGCAGCGTCTGGTAGAGCAGGATGCCGGCGTGATCTCCGGTGAAGGGCCTGCCGGTGCGGTTGGCGCCGTGCATGCCGGGTGCCAGGCCGACGATCAGGAGCCGCGCGGAGGCCGGGCCAAAGGGCGGCACCGGCGCCGCATGGTAGCTCGGGTGCTCGACGCGCACCGCGTCGAGAAAGCCTGCCAGACGCGGGCAGGCGCGACAGGCCGCAAGTTTTTGCAGGGATGGATTGGACATTGGGATAGCATTCTGGCTTCAACCGGGATGGCTTGTAAAGCCGATGATGGAAATGGGCTGCGACATCTTTTGCCGCGTCGTCGACAACTACGGCGATATCGGCGTCTGCTGGCGGCTGGCGCGCCAACTCGCCGCCGAACACGGCTACAGGCCGCGCCTGTGGATCGATCAGCCAGCCGCCCTCGCCCGGCTCTGCCCCGGCGTGGACCCCATGCTGGCCAGGCAGACCAACGGCGGCGTGGAGGTCCGCCGCTGGGACCAGCCCTTTCCCGAGGTGGCGGCTGCCGAGGTGGTCATCGAAGCCTTCGGCTGCCAGATCCCGGAGACCTATCTTGCCGCGATGGTGGCGCGCGCCGAGGCAGGAGCACCGCCTGCCTGGATCAATCTCGAATACCTGTCGGCGGAGGACTGGGTAGCGAGCCACCACGGCCTGCCTTCGCCCCATCCCCGCCTGCCGCTGGTCAAGCATTTCTTCATTCCCGGCTTCGGCTCCAGCAGCGGCGGACTGTTGCGCGAAGCCGGCTTGCTGCGGCAGCGGCGCGACTGGCGCACGGACTGGGCGGAGCTTGGCCTCCAGGCCCCTGCCGCAGACGAGATCAGCGTATCCCTGTTCTGTTACGAGAATCCGGCCCTGCCCGAACTGCTGCAGACCTGGAGCGAGGGCAAGCAACGCATCCGCTGTCTACTGGCGCCGGGTCCGGCTCAGGAGCAGGCCGCCGCCTGGCTCGGCCTGTCCAGCTTTGAACCGGGTCGCAGCCAGCGCCGCGGCCAACTCGGTCTCTTTGCCCTGCCCTTCTATGCACAAGAGGTGTATGACCACCTGCTCTGGTCCTGCGACCTGAACTTCGTGCGCGGCGAGGATTCCTTCGTGCGCGCCCAGTGGGCCGAGCGGCCGCTGCTGTGGCAGGCCTATCCGCAGCAGGAAGCGGCACATCTAGCCAAGCTGGCCGCCTTCCTCGAGCGCTACTGCGCCGGATTACCGGAGGTGGCCGCCGCTGGCTATCGCGCGTTTGCCAGGACTTGGAACGGCGATCGCGGCGCCAGCGCGCCCTTGGCGGAGAGCTGGCAGGCCCTGCTCGCCTGGCGGCCAGCACTGGACTTGCACGCCCGACGCTGGGCGGAACAACTCGGTGCGAGCGAAGATTTGGCGACACGTCTGGTCAAGTTCGTCAAAGGCTTGGTATAATATTCGATTAATTTTTTACCGCAGGTAAGCATCATGAAAACTGCTCAGGAACTTCGCGCCGGCAACGTCATCATGGTTGGCGCAGATCCGCTGGTCGTGCTCAAGGCCGAATACAACAAGTCGGGCCGCACCTCGGCGGTGGTCAAGATGAAGATGAAGAATCTGCTCACCGCCTCGGCGAGCGAGGCGGTCTATCGGGCCGACGACAAGTTTGAAATCGTCATGCTCGATCGCAAGGAGGTCACCTACTCCTACTTCGCCGATCCGATGTACGTCTTCATGGACGCCGACTACAACCAGTATGAAGTCGAGAAAGAGAACATGGGCGACGCCCTGAACTATCTCGAAGAGGGCCTCGCCTGCGAGGTGGTTTTCTACGACGACAAGGCGATCTCCGTCGAACTGCCCAATTCGGTGGTGCGCGAAGTGATCTATACCGAGCCCGCCGTCAAGGGCGACACCTCGGGCAAGGTGATGAAGCCGGCGCGCATAGCTTCCGGCTTCGAAGTGCCGGTACCGCTGTTCGTGGAAATCGGCGACAAGATCGAAATCGACACCCGTACCGCCGAATACCGCAACCGCGTCAAGTAGGACCCGTAAGGCTCAGCCAGCTAGGGCTGCGATCGCTTGCAGCCCCTGCTGATAGAGGGCCTCGTCGCGCGGCAGGGTTCGCCTCGGCATTAGACGCAGGATCCGCTTGCAGCGCCTGGCATCCGGCGCCGGCCGCCAGCGCCGCAGCAGTTCGCCCACCGCATCGGGCACATTGCACACCAGCAACATGCCGCAGCCAGCAGCCCAGGCCGCCTCGGCACGGGCGACGATGTCGCCGGCGACGCTGGCACCCTGCATGGCCAGGTCATCGCTGAAGATGACCCCATCGAAATTCAAATCGCCGCGCAGCATATCCAGCCAGTAGCGCGAGAATCCGGCCGGTTGATCATCCATGCGCGGGTAGATGACGTGCGCCGGCATCACGGCGTCGAGCGCCACCCGGCGATAGGGTTCGATGTCGTCCTGCATCTGCTCGAGACGGCGATGATCGACAGGAATAGCCACATGGCTGTCGGCGGCGACGTAGCCGTGCCCGGGGAAATGCTTGCCGCAGGCCGCCATCCCGGCGCGATGCAGGCCGCTGTTAAGTGCCGTCGCCAGCTCGGCGACGGCGCACGGATCACCATGCAGGGCGCGATCGCCGATGACGCTGCTCGCCCCGTAATCCAGGTCGAGCACCGGCGTGAAGGAGAGATCGACGCCGCAGGCGCGCAGTTCCGCGGCGAGGACGAAGCCTATGGCGCGGGCCGCCTCGAGCGCCGCTTGGCGCTCCTGGTCCCACAGCGCACCCAAGCGGCGCATCGGCGGCAAGCGGGTGAACTGGCTGCGAAAGCGCTGCACCCGACCGCCCTCATGATCGACGGCGATCAATAGCGGCGGCGCGCGCAGGCCGTGGATTTCCGCGCAGAGCGCCGCCATCTGATCGGGTGATTGGTAGTTGCGGCTAAACAGGATCATGCCGCCGACCAGCGGGTGGCGAAGCCGTTCGCGGTCGAGCCGGCTCAGCGCAGTGCCGGCGATGTCTATCATCAGCGGGCCAGGCGGCATGGGTTTCACAGTTCTTCCAGGACGACGAAAGCCAGGGCCGTGTCGTTCTCGTCGCTGATGGAGAGATGGGCGCGCAGGCCCAGTTTCGCCATATGCGCGGCCAATTCCGCGGCGAATTCGAACACCGGTTGGCCGTCTACGCTGTGGCTGACAGCGATGGCCGGCAGCAGGACGGGCGCGCGCACGCCACTGCCCAGCGCCTTGCCCAGGGCCTCCTTGGCGGCGAAGCGCTTGGCCAGAAAGCGTTCCGGTTGCACAGATTCACGACAAGCCTGGCGCTCGGCCGGCGCCAGCACCTTCTCCAGCGCCCGTTCGCCGTGGCGCTGGTAGAAGCCCGCCATGCGCGAAATCTTCACGATATCGGTGCCGACACCGTAGATCATGGCCGGGCCTGCAGCATCAAGTGTTTCATGTGGCGGATGGCGTTCTCCCAGCCCATGAAGATGGCCTCGGCGACCAGAGCGTGGCCGATGTTCAACTCGGCGATTTGCGGTATGGCAGCGATGACGGCGACGTTGCCGAAATGCAGTCCGTGGCCGGCATTGACCTTCAGGCCACGTCCGGCAGCGTAGGCCGTCGCCAGACGCAGTCGCTCCAACTCGCGTTCCTGCATCTGCGCATCGGCCGCATCAGCGTAACAGCCGGTGTGCAGTTCGATCACCGGCGCACCACAATCAAGCGCTGCATCTATTTGCGCCGGCTCGGCATCGATGAACAGGGAAACGCGAATGCCCGCCGCGGTCAGGCGACGACAGGCAGCGCCCACCTGTTGCGCGTGTCCGACGACGTCGAGGCCGCCCTCGGTGGTCAGCTCCTGACGCTTCTCCGGCACCAGACAAACGTCTTGTGGACAAATATGGCAGGCGAACGCGATCATTTCCTCGGTGACCGCCGCTTCGAGGTTCATGCGCGTCGCGAGCTGCGCGCGCAGGATTTCGACGTCCCTGTCCTGGATGTGCCGCCTGTCCTCGCGCAAGTGCAGCGTGATGGCATCGGCGCCACATTCTTCCGCCAGCAGCGCCGCCTTGATCGGGTCGGGATAGCTCGTCCCGCGCGCCTGGCGCAGGGTGGCGACGTGGTCGATGTTGACGCCGAGTTCTATCATGCTCAGAGTTCCTGCAGTTCGATGAAGACCCGCCGCGACTGCAACGCTGCGCCGGCGAGGTGGTGGTTGATCAGCATGCGCATCAGGTTCTTGCTCTCGTTCAAGGTCTGGCTGTCGCTGCAGTCGTCGCGCGCCAGGTCGAGCAGCGTCTTGCCAACTATGCAGGCCCTGGACTCGGCATCGCGTTCAGCCAGCACCGGGCCGCGCTCGATCAGGTACTGGTAGCAGCGGCCGGCTTGCACCGGCTCGCCGGAGTATGCGTCGCGGTCCAGCACCAGGCCGTAGCCCAATTCGCGCAGCAGCGCCTTTTCGAACAGGCGCAATTGCGCCTCCTGCTTCTGTCCGCTGGCGAGCGCCTGCAGGCTGGAAGCGTAGGCATCGAACAGAATGGGGTGCGCATCCTCGCGCGGCAGCAATTTGAGCAGCAACTCGTTCAGGTAGTAGCCGAGCAACAGCGCCTGACCGGCGAGCAGCGGCATGCCCCCGACCCACTCGGCCTTGGCCAGGGTACGCACCTCGCCACCGCCAAACCAGCCGAGTTCTAGCGGCTGAAAAGCTTGCAGGACGCCGCGCAGCGCCGAGCGCGGCCGCCGCGCACCGCGCGCCATCAAAGGCAGCCGGCCATGTTCGCGGCTGAAGACGTCGAGGATCAGGCTGGTCTCGCTATAGGGATAGCTATGGAGTATCCAGCTCTGCTGCCCGTCTATGCGCTGCCGTCCGCTCATTGGTCCAACCCGAGGCTCTTCAGCGCCCGCTCGTCGTCGGCCCAGCCGGTGCTGACCTTGACCCAGGTCTCGAGGTACACCGGTCCGCCGAAGAGCTTCTCCATATCATGGCGGGCGTCGGTCGAGATGCGCTTCAGCTTTTCACCGCCACGGCCGATCACCATGGCCTTGTGTGCCGCCTTGTCGACCAGGATGGCAGCGAAGATGCGCCGCAACTGGCCCTCCTGCTCGAAGCGCTCTATCTCCACCGCGATGCCGTAGGGCAATTCTTCCCCGAGATCGCGAAACAGCTTCTCGCGCAGCAATTCGGCGGCAAGAAAACGCTCGCTGCGATCGGTGATATCGTCGGCTTCGAACTGCGCCGGCGCGATCGGCAGATGCTTGGCCGCAGCGGCGAGGAGAGCCGCCGTTCCTTCGCCGTGGGCTGCGCTGACCGGCACGATGTCGGCGAACTCGAATGCCGTCGACAAGCTGGCGATCAGCGGCAGCAGCGCTGCCTTGTCGGGGAGACGATCGATCTTGTTGATGGCGGCGAGCACCGGCCGGTCGCCGGGCAGCAGCCTGAAGATGGATCGATCGGCGTCGCCGATGCGCCCCGCTTCGACGACGCAGACGATGACGTCGACGGCCGCCAGCGCCTGGGTGACATTGCGGTTCATGACGCGGTTGAGGGCGCCGCCGTGACGGGTCTGGAATCCCGGCGTATCGACGAAGATGTATTGGCAATCGGCCGTGGTCAGGATGCCGGTGACGCGCTGGCGCGTGGTCTGCGGCTTGCGTGAAACGATGCTCAGCTTTTGCCCGATCAGGCGGTTCATCAGTGTCGACTTGCCGACGTTGGGCCGGCCGACGATGGCCAGGGTGCCGGTACGGAACGGGGCATTCATTGTGGGATCAGCTCGACCGCGCGAGCTGCCGCCGCCTGCTCGGCAACACGGCGGCTGGCGCCGACGCCGACCGTACATATGGACAAGGCGGGGATCTGACACTCCACCTCGAATTCCTGTGCATGCGCTTCGCCGCGCGTCGCACGCAAAGCGTAGTGGGGCAGAGCCAACCTGCGCGCCTGGAGGATTTCCTGGAGCACCGTCTTGGCGTCCTTGTTGTTGCTCCCGAGCACCAAGTCCGCCAACAGCGGCTGATAGAGCCGGGCGACCGTTTCCCGGGCCGCGGCGAAGCCTGCATCGAGATAGACGGCACCGAGAATGGCTTCGAGCGCATCGGCGAGTATGGACGGACGCTGCTTGCCGCCGCTCTTCTGCTCGCCTTCGCCGAGCAGAAGATAGTCGCCCAAACCCAGCGCCCGGGCTATTTCGGCCAGGGTCTCCTGGCGCACCAGATTGGCGCGCAGGCGCGTCAGGTCGCCCTCGCGTGCTGCGTCAAAGCGCTCGAACAGCAGCAGCGCAACGACGCAATTGAGGATGCTGTCACCGAGAAATTCCAAGCGCTCGTTGTGGCAGGCAGAGTGGCTGCGGTGGGTCACAGCCTGCCGCAGCAGGTCGCGGTGCGAAAAGTTATGCCCGAGAGCGGCTTCCAGCCTGTCAAGTCGCATTACTTGGCGCTGCTGCCCTCGAAATCGATCACCAGGCTGACGTTCCTGAACAGGGGAATCTTTTTTGTATAGGCAAAAGTGATGACGATCTCGCTGCCCTGCCTGGTGATGTCCAGGTCGCTGCCGGAGATCCCCGTCACGTATTCGAGTTGCAGGCGACGGTCGAAGGCACGGCGGATGTCGGCCGGCGTCGATTCGCGCAGCGCCGGATCCTGCGCCGTGGCCTTGACGTCCTTGACGATAGTGAAATAGTCCATCACTTCGGGCAGGATCTTCAGGGCCACCCCGCCGAGAATGGCCAAGACGATGGCGGTGATTAGCAGGCCGCTCAGGGTAATGCCTCGTTGTCTGTCCATGGTGGTCTTCCGTCCTATCTGAACGACCCGATGCGTTTCAGGTCGCCGAAATTGAACCAGATGAAGAATGCCTTGCCGACGATGTTCTCGTCCGGTACGAAGCCCCAGAAACGGCTGTCCTGCGAGTTGTCGCGATTATCGCCCATGACGAAGTAATGGCCGGGCGGCACTTCGCAGCTGACGCCATAACTATTGTAGTGGCAGTTGTCGCGGAACTGGAACTGGCTCGGCTGAGACACGGAAGAGGGAGCATCCGTTTCGATCAGAATCTCGTGCTGCACCGGGCCGAGCGTCTCGACGAAGCGCGGGGTGTAGTAGAGCCGCTCGGTGTTCAGGTAGTCCTCGCCCTTCACCAGCGGCACCGGCTGGCCGTTGATGGTCAGGTGCTTGCTCTGGTAGGAAACCTTGTCGCCGGGCAGGCCGACGACGCGCTTGATGTAGTCGAGCGACGGATTCTCCGGATAGCGGAAGACCATGACGTCGCCCCGCTGCGGGGAATTGACGCTGACCACCTTCTTGTTGATCACCGGCAGACGTATGCCGTAGGTGTACTTGTTGACCAGGATGAAGTCACCCACCTGCAGCGTCGGGATCATCGAGCCGGAGGGAATCTTGAAAGGCTCGGCGAGGAAAGAGCGCAGCAGGAAGACCACCAGGATCACCGGGAAGAAGCTGGCGCCGTACTCCACCCACCAGGGATCCTTGGCCCCGGCGGGCCGCCGCTTCTTCAGCCAGAGATGGTCGAGCAGCCAGATGGCGCCGGTAACGACGACCAGTACGAAAAGTATCAGGGCGAAATTCATGTCTTGTCTCCGACGCGCAGCACGGCAAGAAAAGCCTCTTGCGGGATCTCGACGTTGCCTACCATCTTCATGCGCTTCTTGCCGGCTTTCTGCTTCTCGAGCAACTTCTTCTTGCGCGTGATGTCGCCGCCATAGCACTTGGCCAAGACGTTCTTCCGCATCGCCTTGATATTCTCGCGGGCCACGATGTGCGCACCGATGGCCGCCTGCACCGCCACGTCGTACATCTGCCGCGGGATCAACTGGCGCATCTTGGCCGCGATTTCGCGGCCGCGGTAGGCGGAGTTGGCGCGATGGACGATGACCGACAGAGCATCTACCTTGTCGCCATTGATCAGGATGTCCAGCTTGATGACATCCGCGGCGCGGTATTCCTTGAATTCGTAATCGAGCGAGGCATAGCCGCGCGATACGGACTTCAGCCGGTCGAAGAAATCCATCACCACTTCCGCCATCGGCATGTCGTAGGTGACCTGCACCTGACGGCCGTGGTAGGCCAGGCTGACCTGCGAGCCCCGCTTGCCCTCGCATAGGGTGATCACAGCGCCGAGGAATTCCTGCGGCACGAATATCGTAGTGGTGATGATGGGCTCGCGTATTTCCTCGATTCGTTGCCCGTCGGGTAGCTTGGCAGGGTTCTCGACGAAGATCTCGCTGCCGTCTCTGAGGAGCACCTGATACACCACGGTCGGCGCCGTCGTCACCAGATCCTGGTCGAACTCCCGTTCGAGGCGCTCCTGGACGATTTCCATGTGCAGCAGGCCGAGAAAGCCGCAGCGAAAGCCGAAACCCAGGGCCTGCGACACCTCCGGCTCATAGTGCAGCGAGGCATCGTTGAGCTTGAGCTTTTCCAGCGCATCGCGGAGCCCCTCGTATTCGTTGGGCTCGACCGGATAGAGGCCGGCAAATACCTGCGGCTTGATTTCCTTGAAGCCGGGCAAAGGCTTCTGCGCCGGGCGATCCACCAGGGTCACGGTGTCGCCGACCTTGGCCGCCTTGATCTCCTTGATGCCGGAGATGATAAAGCCGACCTCGCCAGCGGAGAGCAGCTCGCGCGTTTGCGATTTGGGGGTAAACACGCCCACCTGCTCGCACAGGTGGGCGGTACCGGCGGCCATCAGGCGGATCCTGTCCTTGGGACGCAGCTGTCCATCGACCACCCGGACCAACATGACGACGCCGACGTAATTGTCGAACCAGGAGTCTATGATCAGCGCTTTCAACGGCGCCTGCGGGTCGCCCGTGGGTGCCGGTATGCGCGCAATCACCGCCTCGAGTATGTCTTCGATGCCGAGTCCGGTCTTGGCGCTGGCGAGAATCGCCGCCTCGGCATCGATGCCGATGACGTCCTCGATCTCCTGCTTGGCCCGCTCCGGGTCGGCCGACGGCAGATCGACCTTGTTCAGCACCGGCACCACCTCGACGTGCTGCTCCAGCGCCGTATAGCAATTGGCAACGGTCTGCGCCTCGACACCCTGGGACGCATCGACCACCAGCAGTGCGCCTTCACAGGCCGCCAATGAGCGCGAGACCTCGTAAGAGAAATCGACGTGGCCTGGGGTGTCGATCAGGTTCAGGTTATAGCGCTTTCCATCCCGGGCAACGTACCAGAGCGCCGCCGTCTGGGCCTTGATGGTGATGCCACGCTCGCGCTCCAGATCCATCGAATCGAGCACCTGCGCCTCCATCTCGCGATCCGACAAGCCGCCGCAAAGCTGGATGATGCGATCGGCCAGTGTGGACTTGCCGTGATCGATGTGGGCGATGATGGAGAAGTTGCGTATATGCTGCACGGGGTAGCCGCGAAAAATCGCTTATTTTACCCCAGCCAGACAGGCACGTACCGCGTCGAGGTCGAGGAAATAATGGCATAGCTCCGTCTCCCCCGCGACCAGCACCGGCACCCGCTCATCGTAGCGTGCCAGCAGCGCCGGATCGGCATCCACGTCGAACACAGCCAATTCGAAGCAGTACTCGCCGCGCAAGGCATCCAGCGCGGCGAGCATATCGTGGCAGAGGTGGCAGTACTGCCTGCTGTAGAGGGTTAACCGGCGCATCGAGGCGCAGAAAGCCTATTTGGCATCTCCCAGCCCCTTCAAGGTGATGAAGGTCTGGTTGTCGCCGCGGCGCACCAGCAGCGTCAGCGTCGCTGCCTTGTCCAGCGATCCGAGCAGTTTGTTGAGTTGTTCGACCGTCTTCACCTCGGTCTGCGTACCCTTGCTGATGACCGCCAGGATGATGTCGCCTGGGCGCAGATCGCCATGGGTAGCACCGTTGCGCACCTCCTCGACAACGAGGCCGGCACTGAGTTTCAGCTCCTTTTTCTGCTCCGGCGTCAACTCCGACAGCACGAGGCCGAGACGATTGGCGGCGCGGTCCGGCTGTTTACCGCCACGCGCCAGTCGCGGGGGTGCCTTGTCTTCCTTTATCTCGCCGACCGTGACCGCTAACTCGTGCGTGCCATTCTTGCGCCAGACCTGGACTTGCACCTTGCTCCCCGGCTTGGTCGCGCCGACGATACGCGGAAGGTCGCCGGATTGATTGATGGTCTTGCCGTCGAACTTGAGTATCACGTCACCGGCTTCGATTCCGCCCTTGTCGGCGGGTCCGCCCTTGTCCACGGTGCTGACCAGGGCGCCTGTCGGCTTGGACAGGCCGAAGGAATCGGCCAACTCCCTGGTAACCTCCTGGATGGCCACGCCGATTCGACCACGGCTCACCTTGCCGCTGGCCCTAAGCTGGGTTTGTACTTCCATTGCCACGTCGATCGGGATGGCGAAGGCGAGTCCCATATAACCGCCGGTGCGGCTGTAGATTTGCGAGTTGACACCAACCACCTCGCCGCGCATGTTGAATAAAGGGCCACCCGAATTGCCGGGATTGATGGCCGCGTCGGTCTGGATGAAGGGAACGAAGTTCTCCTGTGGCAAAGAGCGTCCCTTAGCGCTGACGATGCCGGCAGTGACGCTGTTGTCGAAGCCGAAGGGCGAGCCGATGGCGATCACCCATTCGCCGACCTTGAGCCGGTTCGGATCGCCCAGCTTGACCACCGGCAAACCGCTGGCGTCGATCTTCAGCAGCGCGATATCGGTACGCTTGTCGGCGCCGAGCACCTTGGCTTTGAATTCGCGCTTGTCGGTCAGTTTGACGATGACCTCGTCGGCCGCGGCGACGACATGAGCATTGGTCAGAACATGGCCATCGGCACTGATGATGAAGCCGGAACCGAGCGACTTGGTCTCGAATTCCCGCTGCGGCATCCCGGGCTGCTGCTGGAAGAAGTGGCGGAACAGTTCAAAGGCGGGATCGTTCTCGTCAAAGGGGAGTCCCTGAGAGAACCGGTTGCCGCGAACGATCTGGGTGGTGCTGATATTGACCACCGCCGGCCCCTGCTTCTCGGCAAGTTCGGTGAAGTCGGGCAGATCCCGTGCCTGAGCAAACGCGCTCAGCAAGGCCAGAGCGAACCAGACCGGGATAAGTAACTTGCGAAAAATCATGGTTGTGCTTCCTCTAAGGTGTGAAAACGAACTATTGAGCCGGGCAACGCGCAAAGGTTCCGTCTAAGGCTTCTTCGCTTCAATGCCGTCACCGAACTTCTTCAGCGTCGCCGGCGGCACCTCCCCCATGAGAACAAGCAGATGCTTGCCCACGACGCGCCTGTAGACGTTGGTGGCGCCCATCGTCAGCATCCCGACCTCGCTCTGACGGTCCTGCCCGTGCAGCGGCTCGATGAAAACGGAAATCGCCGCGAGGCCGTCGGAGAACATCAGGTGCACGCTCTCTGCCAGGTCCGGTTGCGGTCCGCGCAGCATGCCGGCGCGTTTGCTGAACCCCGGCAGCATGGTCTTGAACTGCCAGGCCGCATCTTCGCCCCGGCTCTGCGTCGCGCGCACGTTGCGCACCTTCCAGTCCTGGCTCGCCGTCGCATAGCGCGACTTCAGGGTCTCGCGGTCGATGACGCCGCCGATCTGCAATTGGGTGAAAGTGAAGCTCTCGATAGTCCGGCCGCGCTCGTCGAGCAGTGCCGCCTTGAGTAGCAGGCCGGATCGGGTATCGGCCCAGAACTGACGGCCATAGCGCAGATCGTCTTTGGGAATCAGCAGTATGGCTTGACTCTCGCGGTCGGCGATCCTGACTACCGGTCCCTTGCTCACTACGTAGTGCTCTCCCAGGCCCGCCAGAGCGGCCGGCGCGAGGGCAGGGAAGCTGCGCTGCTGACTGCCTTTTTCGATGATCAGCGTGTGGCTCTCGGGCAGAAAGCACTTGACCTCGTCATCGCTGCGCAGGACTTCCCGCGGACTGCCATCGAGAACCTCGATGCGCTCAATCTCACGGCCGGCATCGACCAGGTGCACAATTCGCGAGGTCTCGGCGAACGTTGCATTCTGCAAGACGAAGGTGCCGGTATAGTCGAGCTTGTGTGCGGCACCGACCATGCGCTGGAGCCAATAGCCGCCTTCCGAGCCCTGCTCGGCAACAGCTCCGCAGGGCAGCAGGCAACAGGCGCCCCAGAGCAGCCAATGCTTCATCTTGCCTTGTCGTCGACGCGGTTACCCGCCGCCGCGGACACCGTGCGCACGTAGGCCGTGCCGCCGAGAATGCGGTTGGCCGGCGAGTAGGTCTGATGCGCGACCATATACTCCTGCAAGCGGCTGCCGGGGGCAGCACCGGCTATCGATCCCCGCGCGTTGACGCGGGGCGGTGCGCCGGGCGGAGCCTTGGTCGGTGCTTGCGCCAGCGTCGGCGCCTGCGGCGCGCCTAGCGGCGCCAGCGCGACCCAGGCGACCAGTGCCACGCCCGCCGCCGTCGCTGCCACGGCCAGCGTGGCGCGAATCGGATGCTCACCGTAGCGCGTCCGTGGCGCCGTCACCAGCGGCTCGCGCTCCAGCCGTTCCATGACGCGCGGCGTCAGTCGTCGGTCCAGCACGGGCGAGCGGCGCAGCGCATCACCGATCAAATTGTAGCTATCCCACGTGCGTCGCAGGTCTTCGTCGCGGGCCATCGCCGACAATACTGTCGCCTGCTGACGGCCATCCAGTTCATCATCGAGAAATGCAGAAAGATTAGATTTCATCGTTTCACCTATTTCACCAGCGCTTCTCGCCGCCCGGTTCGAGCAAGGGTTCGAGCCGGGCCGCGATCGCTTCCCGGGCGCGAAAGATGCGCGAGCGCACCGTTCCGATGGGGCAGTCCATGATTTGCGCAATTTCCTCGTAGCTGAGACCTTCGATCTCTCGCAGCACGATGGCGGTGCGCAGATCCTCTGGCAATTCGCTCATTGCGGCATCCACCGTGCTGCCTATCTCCTTCGACATCAATATTCGTTCGGGCGTGTTGTTGTCGCGCAACTGATCGCCATCTTCAAAGCTCTCCGCCTCCTCGCTGGCAAAATCCGTCGTCGTCGGCGCGCGCCGACGCTGACCGGCGAGGTAATTCTTCGCGGTATTGATGCCGATGCGGTAGAGCCAGGTATAGAAAGCGCTCTCGCCGCGAAAGCCAGGAAGCGCTCGATAGGCCTTGATAAAGGCCTCCTGTGCCACATCCTCAACTTCGGCCGGATCGCGGATCATCCGCGACAGCAGGCGTATCAACTTTCGCTGATACTTGGCGACCAGCAGGCTGAAAGCCTGTTTATCGCCGCGCTGTACGCGTTCGACCAGAACCTGGTCAGCTTCGCGGTCTCCCATCGGGCCTGTTGTTCGAGTTCTGATGATGTCAGTATACCCGAAGCCAAAATTACGCCTGACAAGCTACCTTAGCCAGCATCAAACCGATAAGCAAAAGACAGGCGTACGCCAAAATGGTTCAGCCGCTACCAGGGATATTGAGCCCAGACCCCCGCGTGGTATAGTTTCAGTCTTTGCCGAACATAACAGCATGCTAAGCTTCGACGTCCTGATCCTGGGCAGCGGCCTCGCCGGCCAGTCCCTGGCCCTGCGTCTGGCCGACCAACGGCGCGTCGCACTGGTCACCAAGGACGCCCTCGAAGACTCCGCCTCCGGCCAGGCCCAAGGCGGCATAGCGGCGGTCCTCGACAGCACCGATTCCACCGATGCCCACATCGCGGACACTCTGGCGGCCGGCGCCGGGCTGTGCGATCGAGAGGCGACGCGCTTCGTCGTTGAGCACGGCCACGACGCCATCGAATGGCTGATTGCCGAAGGCGTGTTGTTCACTCGCGACGAGACCTCGGTGCTCGGCTACCACCTGACGCGAGAGGGTGGCCACAGCCAGCGCCGGGTCATACACGTTGCCGACGCCACCGGCTCGGCCGTCCAAGAGACACTGATGCAGAAGGTGCGCCGCCACCCCAACATCCAGGTCTTCGAGCGCCACATCGGCATCGACCTGATCACCGGCGCCAAGATCGGCAAGCCGCATCTTGGCTGCCTCGGTGCCTACGTCCTGGACATCGACAGCGATCGGGTGCTGACCTTCGCAGCGGCCCACACAGCCCTGGCCACCGGCGGCGCAGGCAAGGTTTACGTCTATACGACAAATCCGGATACCGCAACCGGCGACGGCATCGCCATGGCCTGGCGGGCAGGTTGCCGAGTGGCCAACATGGAGTTCGTGCAGTTCCATCCGACCTGCCTCTACCATCCACAAGCCAAGTCTTTCCTGATATCAGAAGCGATGCGCGGCGAAGGCGGCATATTGCGCCTGCCTGACGGCACCCGCTTCATGCCCGGCCACGATCCCCGCGCCGAGTTGGCGCCGCGCGACGTGGTCGCCCGGGCCATCGACTTCGAGATGAAGAAGCGTGGCCTGGATTGCGTCTTCCTCGACATGACGCACAAGGGTGAACACTTCCTCAAGGAACATTTTCCCAACATCCACGCCCGCTGCCTGGAACTGGGCATAGACATCAGCCGCGATCCGATTCCCGTCGTCCCGGCCGCCCATTACACCTGCGGCGGGGTCATCACCGACCTGTCGGCGCGCAGCGACCTGAAGGACCTGTACGTGGTCGGCGAGACCGCCTGCACCGGCCTGCACGGCGCCAACCGACTGGCCAGCAACTCACTGCTCGAATGTCTGGTCTTCAGCGAGGCGGCGGCCAATGACATACTCGCCGCTAAGCCGCGCCAACCGCCCTCGCTGCCCGCCTGGGACGAGAGCCGCGTCACCGATGCCGACGAAGAGATCGTCATTTCGCACAACTGGGATGAGCTGCGCCGCTTCATGTGGGACTATGTCGGCATCGTGCGCACCAACAAGCGGCTGGCCCGGGCGCAGCACCGAATCCGCCTGCTCGAACGGGAGATAGCCGAGTTCTACGCCAACTTCCGCGTCAGCAACGACCTGATCGAACTGCGCAACCTGGTGCTCACCGCCCACCTCATCGTCGCCTGCGCCCAGCGCCGGCGCGAGAGCCGCGGACTGCATTTTTCGCGCGACTACCCGGAAACGCTGCCACACGCCCGCGACACCGTGCTGCGGCCCAAGAAGCGTACTTAGGACAGGCTCGCGCGCCAGCGCAGCCAAAGGCGCAAGGCGCGGAAATCATCTGGATGGAGCGCGTCGGGGAGGATGGCCAGGGTCTCGCGCCGGGCATCCCGCCGCAAGAGCAGCACCGTCAGCCAACTCGTTACCGTGCTCTGTGCCAGGACAGAGGCTTCGCCGACGAGACCGGAAGATCGCTCCAGGTCGAGCAGGCCATCGGCCCTCAGGGTCAGGCTGCAGACGCGCTCAGGTCCGCCAAGACCCCGCATCGTCAGCCAGGCCGACACGATGGTCGCTGCCGCCAGGAGCGACCGCGACCACAAGGGTAAAGCGGCCAATCCGACCGCCGCCAGAGCGGCGGCGTGCATGGTCAACAGCAGGATGTCGAGTCGGCGTGAGCGACGCAGCTTCAGGACGAGCGGCAGTCGCACCGCAGCCCCGACTCAGAAGCGACGCAAGGCGATGGTGCCGTTGGTGCCGCCGAAACCGAAGGAGTTGGACAGCGCCGCCCGTATCGGCATCTGCCGCGCCTCATTGGCGCAATAGTCCAGATCGCAGGCAGGATCCTGATTGAAGATGTTGATGGTCGGCGGCGACACCTGCTTATTGAGCGCCAGGATCGAAAAGATCGCCTCGATGCCGCCTGCGGCGCCGAGCAGATGCCCGGTCATGGACTTGGTCGAATTCACCACCAGCTTGCGCGCGTGATCGCCAAAGCAACGCTTCACCGCAACGGTCTCGGCGATGTCGCCGAGCGGCGTCGAGGTTCCGTGGGCGTTGATGTAGTCGACTTCGTCGAGATTCATGCCGGCGTTCTTCATGGCGCTGATCATGCAACGGCGCGCGCCGTCGCCATCCTCCAGCGGCGCCGTCATATGATGGGCATCGGCGCTCATGCCGTAACCAGCGACTTCGGCGTAGATGCGCGCGCCACGCGCCCTGGCGTGTTCGTATTCCTCGAGCACCACCACGCCCGCGCCCTCGCCGAGGACAAAGCCATCCCTATCCTTGTCCCAGGGCCGGCTGGCGGTGGCAGGATCATCATTGCGTGTAGACAGCGCCTTGGCCGCCGCGAATCCGCCAACACCCAGCGGCGTCACCGTCGACTCGGCGCCGCCGCAGATCATCACGTCGGCATCACCGTATTCGATGATGCGCGACGATTCGCCAATGCAATGTGTGCCCGTGGTACAAGCCGTGACCATGGCCAGATTGGGCCCCTTGAGGCCGAACATGATGGAGAGGTTGCCTGCCACCATGTTGATGATGACCCCGGGAACGAAGAAAGGAGAGATCTTGCGTGGACCGCCGGTCAGGCAGTCGCTGTGGGTGCTCTCTATGGTGTGGATCCCGCCGAGACCGGCGCCGATATTCACGCCGATGCGCTCGGCATTTTCCGGCGTCACCACCAGACCGGAATCGCGAAACGCCTGGATGCCCGCCGCCATGCCGAAATGGATGAAAAGATCCATGCGCCGCGATTCCTTGGGCGACAAGTAGGCGGAGACGTCGAAGTTCTTCACCTCGCCCGCGATGCGCGCAGCAAAGACGCTGGCATCGAAGCGGGTGATCGGCGCTATGCCGGAGCGTCCGGCGAGAATGTTGTCCCAGGCCTCGGCCACGGTGTTGCCCACGGGCGACACGATGCCCAGACCGGTAACCACTACTCTGCGGCGCGACAAGCTGGCCTCCAACGAAAATTTAGAGCGGAACTATTTCTTGACGTGAGCGTTCACGTAATCGATGGCCTGTTGCACGCTGGTGATCTTCTCGGCCTCTTCGTCCGGAATCTCACATTCAAACTCTTCCTCGAGCGCCATCACCAGTTCGACCGTATCGAGCGAATCCGCTCCGAGGTCATCGACAAAGGAAGAATCGTTCTTGATCTCCGACTCATTGACGCCCAGCTGCTCGGCCACAATTTTCTTGACGCGTTGTTCGATGTTTTCCATCTGTTCCTCCTTCTGCCTAGCGGCTGTGGTGACAAAAACACGCGGCATTCTAGCAGAAACGCCGCTGCCGACGGGACTGACAATTAGCTCATGTACATACCGCCGTTCACCGGCAGCACGGCGCCGGTGATATAGGCGGCACCAGGACCGGCGAGAAAGGCGACCGCGGCCGCCACCTCTGCGGCCGCACCGAGCCGGCCAAGCGGAATCTTTTGCAGCAGAGCCTGGCGCTGGGCATCGGCGAGCGCCTTGGTCATGTCGGTGTCGATGAAGCCCGGAGCAACGCAATTTACCGTGATGTTGCGGCTGCCCAGTTCCTGCGCCAGCGCCCGCGTCATGCCAGCGACGCCGGCTTTGGCCGCTGCGTAGTTCGCCTGGCCCGCGTTGCCCGAGCTGCCGACCACCGAGGTGATGTTGATGATGCGTCCTTGGCGAGCCTTCATCATGCCGCGCATGACGCGCTTGGAGAGGCGAAAAACCGCCTTCAGATTGGTGTCGATCACCGCGTCCCACTCGTCGTCGCCCATGCGCAGGGCGAGATTATCGCGGGTGATCCCCGCGTTGTTGACCAGGATGGTGACTGGTCCGATGTCCTTCTCGATAGTGCTTATCAAGGCGTCGCAGGCGGCTGCGTCGGTAACGTTGAGCAGCGCGCCCCGCCCCTTGATGGAGGCTGCGGCAAACGCCGTCTCGATATCGCGGGCACCGGCTTCGCTGGTTGCCGTGCCCACTACGGTGGCACCGCAGGCGCCAAGTTCAAGGGCAATAGCCCGGCCTATGCCACGCGTGGCACCGGTGACCAGTGCTACCTGTCCGGCAAGAATCTCACTCCCCATGATCCGTTCCTTATCGCTTGACAGCAGCCAGTGCCGCCATCAGTTTGTCGAGATTGTCCATCGCGACCCCCGTCAAGCCGTCGGCGCAGCGCTTGGCCAGGCCAGAGAGTACCCGTCCGGGGCCGCACTCGTAGACGTGGCTAACGCCCTGCGCTGCCATGAACTGCATACCGGCCACCCAGCGCACAGGCGCAGCGGCCTGACGCACCAGCGCCTCCTTGATCGCCTGCGGCTCATTCAGGCAGATGGCATCGACGTTGTTTACCAAGGGGATGGCAGGCGCTGTGAACTTCACTTCGGCCAAGCGGCTGCGCAGCTTATCCGCTGCCGGTTGCATCAGCGAACAGTGGAATGGCGCCGACACTGGCAGCAGCATGGCGCGCTTGGCCCCACGCGCCTTGCAGGCCGCCGCGGCGCGCTGAACGGCAGCAGTGCTGCCGGCGATGACGATCTGCTCCGGCGCGTTGAAGTTGACTGCCTCCACCACCTCGCCCTGGCCGCTCTCGGCGCAGGCGGCCTCCACATCAGCGGCATCCAGACCGAGAATCGCCGCCATGGCGCCGGCACCCTCTGGCACCGCCTCCTGCATCGCCTTGGCGCGCAACTCCACCAAGGGCACGGCATCGACGAATTCCAACACACCGGCGGCGACCAGGGCCGAGTACTCACCCAGGCTGTGCCCGGCGACCATGGCTGGCGTCGGCCCATTGGCCGCAATCCAGAGTCGATACACAGCGATGGCGGCGGTAAGCATCAGCGGCTGGGTGTTCACGGTCTGGTTGAGCGCTTCATCCGGACCGCTGTTTGCCAACTCCCAGAGGTCACGACCGAGGGTCGCGGAAGCCTGGTCGAACGTCTGGCGAACGACAGCGCTGTCTCCGTAGGCCTGCATCATGCCCAGGGACTGCGAACCCTGGCCCGGGAAGACGAGTGCGAATTTCATGAGGACCCCAGCGAATGAACTCGGAGAATCAGAACTTGAGCAGCGCGGCGCCCCAGGTGAAGCCTCCGCCAACGGCTTCCAGCAGCAGCGTCTGGCCGCGACGAATCTTGCCGCCGCGCACCGCTTCGTCTAGCGCCAGCGGCACCGAGGCAGCCGAAGTGTTGCCGTGGCGGGCAACGGTGGCGATGATCTTCTCCGCCGGCAACCCGAGTTTGCGCGCCGTCGCGTCGAGTATGCGCATGTTGGCCTGGTGCGGAATCAGCCAATCGACGTCGGCGACGCCCAGACCAGCCTTGGTCAACACCTCACGCGCCACCTCGGTCAGCACCTTGACCGCAAACTTGAACACCGCCTGCCCGTCCATCTGCAGGAAGGGGCTGCCCAGTACCTTGCCGCCACTGACCTGGCCAGGTACCGAGAGGATGTCGTGATAGCTGCCGTCGGCGTGCAGCGCGGTCGCCAGAATGCCCGGCTCATCGCTCGCCGCCAACACTGCGGCGCCAGCCCCGTCACCGAAAAGAACGCAGGTGCCTCGGTCATTCCAGTCGAGGATGCGCGAGAATACCTCGGCGCCAACCACCAGGGCACAGCGATGCGAACCCGAGCCGATAAATTTTTCGGCGAGCGTCAGCGCGTAGACGAAGCCGCTGCATACCGCCTGCACGTCGAACGCCGCGGCACCGTTCTTCAACCCGAGCTTGTCCTGCAACAGCGTCGCCGTGCTGGGAAAGATCATGTCCGGCGTCGAGGTGGCAACGATCACCAGGTCGACGTCTGCCGGCTGCCTTTGGGCAGCGGCGAGGGCGCGCAGGCTGGCCTCTAGCGCCAGGTCGCTACAGCTGACGTTGGCCTCGACCAAGTGGCGGGTGCGGATGCCTGTGCGTTCGACGATCCACTTGTCCGACGTGTCGACGCCCCGCGCGACAAGGTCGCTGTTGCTGACTGGGTCACCCGGCAGATAACTGCCTGTGCCGATGATGCGAGCGTAACTCACGCTGCTACCTCCAGTTGTTCCATGCGGGCGGCAATGCGCTGGGGCAGTCTGCTGCGAGCCGCCTCGGCGGCGCGTTCCAGGGCGCAAAAGAAAGCCAGAGCGTCGGCGGAGCCATGGCTTTTCACCACGACACCGGTCAGACCAAGCAGGCTGCCGCCGTTGTAGCGGCGCGGATCAAAACGTCGCTTGAAGGAGTTGAGCACCGGCATGGCGGCCAGCGCGGCCAGTCGCGTAAGCAGATTACGCGAAAATTCCTCGCGCAGAGCGGCGGCCATCATGTGCGCGACACCTTCTGAAGCCTTGAGTGCGACATTGCCGACGAAGCCGTCGCAAACGACGACGTCCACTACGCCGCGGTAGATGTCATCGCCCTCAACGTTGCCGAAGAAATTGAGACCGCTTCCCTTAAGAAGTTCGCCCGCACGCTTGACCACTTCGTTTCCCTTGATGGCTTCTTCGCCGATATTGAGCAGCCCGATGCTCGGCCGCTCGTTGTGCTCCAGCGCCGCGAACAGCATGGCGCCCATGATGGCAAACTGCAGCAGGTGCTCCGCCAGGCAATCGACGTTGGCGCCCAGGTCGAGCACGTAACTGTAACCATGGATGGTGGGAACGATGCTGGCTATGGCCGGCCGGTCTATGCCCGGGAGCGTCTTCAGAACGAAACGGGAAATGCCCATCAGGGCTGCCGTATTGCCCGCCGAGACTGCCGCCTGCGCTTCGCCGCTCTTCACCAGTTGGGCAGCGACGCGCATCGAGGAATCCTTCTTGCCGCGCAGTGCCGAGGAGATGGTCTCATCCATCTCGACGATTTCACCGGCGTGCACCAGGCGCAGGCGCGACCCGAACTCTGTCGCGGCGGCACCGAGCAGCGGACGCAGCACGGGTTCTCGGCCGACGAGTATCACCGCGCAATCGGCATCGCGGCGGAGAAAGTTCAACGCGGCGGGAACCGTGACCGTCGGGCCGTGGTCACCACCCATGGCGTCGATTGCGAGCGTAACCGCCATCGAGGGAAGGGGGTTGAGAGGCGTAACAACCGGGGAGATGGAGAGGCGCCCCGACTACTACATCACTCGCCCTTGGCAGCCAGGACCTTCTTGCCGCGGTAGTGGCCGCTCGGGCTGATGTGATGGCGTAGGTGCACTTCCCCGGTCGTCGGTTCAACGGCGAGAGGCGGGGCGACCAGAAAATCGTGGGCGCGGCGCATTCCTCGTTTCGATGGGGACTTCTTGTTCTGCTGGACAGCCATGTTGCCACTCCTTCCTCATTAATCGCTCAAGACTTCTGCACTACTTGATGCGCACCAGGGCCGCAAAGGGCGATGCCGGGCGGGCATCTGTGCCGCCCCCGGCAGGCAGCGCACAGACCTCGTGTCGCGGCGCCAAGGGCAGGGCAAGCATCACTTCCTCTTCGACCAAAGACGCCAGGGACTGCTCACTCAGGGCCTCAATGGCGTCAGCGCTGTCGTCTACCAGTTCCTCATCGGGCCAGGGTGCGCCCGACGGCACCAGCAGCAGCCGGCTCTCGAACTGCAGCGGCAGCTGCAGCGGTTGCAGGCAACGCTGGCAGTTGAGGCTCAGTTCGCCGCTCACCGACAACCACAAACACAGCTTTCCATCCTCGCCGCGCCCGCCGCGCAGGCGACAGCTCAGTTGGGACATCTGAGCACCGCCATCCGCCGCCGCAAGCCCTGACAAGCGCGGCATATCCTTGACGGCCAAGACCCCGGAGATCTCCCCAGCGTCACGCGCAAACGCAAGGCTGTCGAATATGATGCCGCCGATTTGCCTCATCCGCTGTCGCAGCTAAACAGCGAATGATATTATTTTTCCTCTTTTCAGTCAAAACAAAACCATGATCACCTTGCCGGCCCGGGGCCTCGTGCTCGCCTCCACCTCCACTTTTCGCCGCGGACTTCTGGCAAGGCTGCAAATCCCTTTCGTCGTCGCGAGCCCCGCGGCCGACGAAGCGGCCCTGCCCGGAGAGAAGCCGGCTGAAACCGCCGAACGCCTGGCGGTGCTCAAGGCCCGGGCGGTAGCCGGTGAATTCCCGGACGCGCTGATCATCGGCAGCGATCAGGTCGCCTATTGCGGCACGGCCGTCTATGGCAAGCCGGGGACCCGCGCCAATGCCCGGCGGCAACTTGCCGAAATGCGCGGTCGGACGGTGGTCTTCCACACGGCTGTCTGCCTCCTCGACGCCGGATCGGGCAGGACGCAAGTCCGCGGCGTGCCAACGGAAGTGGTGTTCCGCGATTTCTCCGATGCCGAAATCGAGCGCTACCTGGACCGGGAAGATGCGCTCAACTGCGCCGGCAGCGCCAAGTCGGAAGGACTGGGGATTGCGCTGATCGAGGCGCTGCGCGGCGACGATCCCAACGCCCTGATCGGCCTCCCCCTGATCGCCCTCTGCCGCATGCTGCGCGCCGAGGGCGTGGCAGTGCCCTAGCCCGCGACTAGCGCCAACTCCAACCTGCCATCACGCTGGTCACACCCTCGGCCATGTCGGCGCCGAATTGCCGGGCGAACTTCTCGGCGAGGTTCTGCTTGACCGTGTAATCGCGAATGTCTTCAGCCTTGATGACATCGCGCGCGACCGAATCTACCGTGCCGAATCCGTCGGCCAGGCCCATCTCTATGCTCTTGGCTCCGGTCCACATCAGGCCGGAGAACATCTCCGGCGTCTCCTTGAGGCGTTTGCCGCGACCCTTGCGCACGCTATCGATGAACTGCTGGTGGATGTCGTTGAGCATCACCTGGGCGTAGGCCTTTTGCTCCGCATCTTGCGGCGAGAAGGGATCGAGAAACCCCTTGCGCGAACCGGCGGTCAGCAGACGTCTCTCGACGCCCAACTTCTCCATGGTGCCGGTAAAACCGAACCCATCCATGAGCACGCCGATCGAGCCGACGATGCTGGCCTTGTCGACAAAGATCTTGTCCGCTGCCGCGGCAACATAGTAACCGCCCGAGGCGCAGACATCCTCGACCACGACGTAGAGCGGGATGGCCGGATGCAGTTGGCGCAGACGGCGCATCTCGTCGTTGATGATGCCCGATTGCACCGGGCTGCCGCCCGGGCTGTTGATGCGCAGGATCACCCCCTGCGTACCCTTGTCCTCGAAAGCCGATTGCAGGCCGCTGATGATCCGCTCGGCGCTGGCCTCGCCCTTGGCCTGGATGACGCCGTTCAGCTGCACCAGGGCGGTATGGCTCCTGCCATCGCCCAGCTTGCCTTCAGCCTCGCCCCAATCGACCATATAAGCGAGCGCGACGCCTAGGTAACCGAAGAAAATCAGCTTGAAGAAAATTCCCCAGCGGCGCCGCCGGCGTTGTTCGGCCAGCCCCTCTAAGGCAATCTTTTCCAGCACCGAGCGCTCCCAGTTCGGCTTGTCTTGTGGCGGCTTGTCTTGCGGATTTTCCATCAGTTAATGCGTCTTTCATCAGGTTGCGTCTGCCTTGGAAGTATAGCCCGGAACCAGCTTCGGCCGCGTCAGGCGTGCGTATCCAGCCAATGCTGCATTTCGGCGACGCTGGCGGCGCAGGCGAGCGGAGCCGCGGCCAGCAGTTCGGCGCGCGGATGGGCGCCGTAGCTGACAGCAAGCGCCGCAACACCGGCGTTGCGGGCCATCAGGAGGTCGTGCGTCGTGTCGCCTATCATCAAGGTGCGCTCCGGCAACACGCCCAATTCATCCATCAACTCGAAGAGCATCTGCGGATTCGGCTTGGAATGGCATTCGTCGGCACAGCGGCTGGAATTGAACATTGCCTCCAGACCACTGTTCGCCATGGCGCGCTGCAAACCCTGGCGCGTCTTGCCCGTGGCGACGGCGAGCAGGCGCCCCGAGCGGGACAGCCCGGCGATCAGCTCGGGGATGCCGGCGAAGAGTCCCAGCTCGCTGTCGCCGGCAAGGAAGTGGTAGCGATAGCGCTCAGCCAGAGGCCGATACTGTGCCTCGGGCAGATCGGGCAGGGCGTGGGCAAGCGCGTCGCGCAAGCCGAGGCCGATGATGTGGCGGGCACGCTCGTCACTCGGTTCGGCAAGCCCAAGGTCGCGGGCGGCGGCCTGCAGCGCCCCAGCGATGGCTCCGGTCGAGTCCATCAGCGTACCGTCCCAGTCGAAGACGATCAGTTCAAAGCGATTCAAGCCTATCCCTCCGTCCAAAGTCCAGTTTCTCGTTGTCGTCCAGGCGAGCGATGAATTCGCGCAACTCCGCAGGCAGCGGCGCCACCAGCGACATCAACTCGCCGCTCAGCGGATGGGCGAAACGCAGCGCTTGCGCGTGGAGGAACATGCGTTTCAGCCCGGCTTTCTGCAATGCCCTGTTGGTGGAAAAGTCGCCGTACTTGTCATCGCCGGCCAAAGGAAAACCGAGGTGAGTCAGGTGCACGCGAATCTGGTGCGTGCGCCCGGTCTTCAGTTCGACCTCGAGCAGGCTGAAGTTTTCCCAGCGGCCTAGCAGGCGCACGATGGAGTGCGCCACCTTGCCCTCGGCTGACACTTCGACGCGCCGTTCGCCTTCTGCATTGAGATATTTCAACAGGGGCAAGCGCACATGCTGCCGGGAATTATGCCAGCGCCCCAGAACCAGCGCCAGATAGCGCTTGTGCACCATCCCGGCGCGAAATGCGTCCTGCAACCGGGTCAGCGCCGAGCGCTTCTTCGCGAGCAGCAGAAGGCCCGAGGTTTCACGGTCCAGACGATGCACCAGTTCGATGAACCGCAGCTCGGGGCGTTGCCGGCGCATTTGCTCGATCACCCCGAAGGCGACGCCGCTGCCCCCATGCACCGCCAGCCCCGCCGGCTTGTCGACGACGAGCAGCGCATCATCCTCAAAAGCGATGGCGAAAACCCGAGGCGGCGGTGTGGCGATTGGCGGCTGTGCCGCAATGCGGATAGGGGGCAGGCGGACAGCGTCACCCATGCCCAGACGATAGTCCGGACCGACCCGACCCTTGTTGACCCGCACTTCGCCGCTGCGCAGGATGCGATAAAGGTGACTCTTGGGCACCCCCTTGCAAACTCTCAGCAGGAAATTGTCCACTCTCTGGCCGACGGCCTCCTCGCCGACTTCCAGAATAGTCGCTGAATCTTTGCTTAAGCCTTTCATTTCCAATATACTGTGCCGCAGTTTGCCGATTCGTGGCCAGCGTGCCCGGTAGTCCGAAGCGACTCCGGTGGCGCAACCCGATTCGTTGTCGCTAGCCGTTTCCGCCATCGCTGCCGGCATCGCCGGCACCGTAGCCCAGGCGGGGCGTCATGGAACAGTGCATGGTAGGCCCACCGCCCCGCAGTCCGGGAGCGGTTCTGGCTCCGATCGGGCTGTTCTGCAAACGCTAAGGTTTTCTCGCTCACCAAAAGCAGCGATGGTACTTGATTTGCGCGCACAGAGCACCGCATGAATACTGATGTTTCGAGATAGCGGTCCGCCGCCGGCCTCGGAACCTGAGCATCAAAGACGAAACCGCTTTTTCATAGGACATCACCAAGATGCAGCGACGCTGATCCCTCCCGCCCGACACGCAGTCCGGCGTCTTTTTGGGGGCTTGGCAAGATTCAAGTGAGAATGGAGAGGTTCGTCTAGCCCGTGCCGTGCGCGCGGGAGCTATAAATGAAACGCATGTTATTCAATGCGACGCAGGCCGAAGAACTCCGCGTCGCCATTGTCGATGGCCAGAAACTGGTCGATCTCGACATTGAATCGGCCAACAAGGAACAACGCAAGGGCAACATCTACAAGGCGGTCATCACCCGGCTCGAGCCCAGCCTCGAGGCAGCATTCGTCGAATACGGCGCCGAGCGCCACGGTTTCCTGCCGTTCAAGGAAGTCGCCCGCAGCTATTTCAGATCCGACGGCGACCCCGGCAAGGCGCGCATCCAGGACGCTCTGCAGGTCGGACAGGAAGTTATCGTCCAGGTAGACAAGGACGAGCGCGGCAACAAGGGTGCAGCGCTGACCACTTTCATATCCCTGGCCGGCCGCTACCTGGTATTGATGCCCAACAATCCGCGCGGCGGCGGCGTCTCGCGACGCATCGAGGGCGAGGACCGCCAGGAGCTGCGCGAGATCATGGACCGCCTGGAGGTCCCGGCGAGCACCAGCCTGATCGCCCGCACCGCCGGCATTGGCCGCAGCTACGAGGAATTGCAGTGGGACCTGAACTACCTGCTGCAATTGTGGTCAGCGATAGAAGGGGCTGCCAATTCGCAGAAGGGCGCCTTCCTCATCTACCAGGAATCCAGCCTGGTCATACGTGCCATCCGCGACTACTTCACGCCGGACATCGGCGAGATCCTCATCGACACCGACGATGTCTTCGAGCAGGCGCAGCAGTTCATGGCTCACGTGATGCCCGGAAACGTCGCCCGGGTCAAGCGTTACCACGATGACGTGCCGCTCTTCTCGCGCTTCCAGATCGAGCACCAGATCGAATCGGCCTATTCGCGCCAGGTAACCCTGCCCTCCGGCGGCGCCATCGTCATCGACCACACCGAAGCCCTGGTCTCGGTCGACGTCAATTCCGGCCGTGCCACGCGCGGCGCCGACATCGAGGAAACCGCCTTCAAGACCAACCTCGAAGCCGCCGACGAGACCGCTCGCCAGCTGCGCCTGCGCGACCTGGGTGGTCTGATCGTCATCGACTTCATCGACATGGAGAGCACGCGCAACCAGCGCGAGGTCGAGAACCGACTGCGCGACGCCCTGCACTTCGACCGCGCCCGCGTGCAGACCGGCAAGATCAGCCGTTTCGGCCTGCTCGAACTGTCGCGCCAGCGTCTGCGCCCGGCACTCGCGGAGATGAGCTACATCCCCTGCCCGCGTTGCAGCGGCACCGGCCACATCCGCAGCACCGAATCGTCGGCGCTGCACATCCTGCGCATCCTTGAAGAGGAGGCGATGAAGGAAAACACCGGTGCCCTGCACTGTCAGATTCCGGTCGATGTCGCCACCTTCCTGCTCAACGAAAAGCGCATAGACATCTCGAAGATCGAAATGCGGCACAAGGTCAACCTGGTGCTGATTCCCAACATCAACATGGAGACGCCCGCCCACCAGATCGTGCGCCTGCGCCACGACCAGTTGAACCTTGAGGAAACCGCGCTACCCAGCTACAAAATGGCGGATCTGCCTCCCGAGCAGAGCTACACCCCGCCCTCGGCGCAGACGGACGTGAAGATCCCGCGCCAGGAGGCCGCAGTGAAGGCCGTCAACGTGGGCGCGCCCGCGCCTATCGTCGAACCGAGGGCGGAGCCCGAGCCCAAGCCTGCATCCCAGCCCGGCCTCTGGTCGCGCATCGTCGCCTGGTTCTCCGGCCCGGTGCCGGAAAGCGAACCCAGCCCCGAGAAGCCCCAGCGACCGCCGCGCCGTGATTCACGGCCGGAAGGTCGCGGCGAGCTTCGTCGCGGTGGCAGGGGCCGGCGCGACGGCGGTCGCAGCGAACGGCCGCCGAAACCGGAAGCGCCGACCCAGGCCGATCGTCCCGAAAAGCAGGAAAGGGCCGAGAAGATCGATGCCGCGCGCGAGCCGCGCCGTAGCCGCGGAGACAAGGATAGGCCCGCAGCTGAGGTCAAGGAGGCGCGCGAGCCCAAAGCGCAACGCGAACCGCGTGAGCCCCGCGAACCACGGCCGCCACGTCAGCCGCGCCCGCAGCCAGCCGCCGAAGCAGCGGGCGCGGGGGAAATCCCCGCCATCGTCGCCCCCGGCGGCGATGCCACGGCCGAGGAAGGACAGCGTGCGCGACGCGGCCGCCGCGGTGGTCGTCGCGAGAAGCGCGGCGAGGAGATGGCCAACCTGGCCGGCGAGAGCGCCAATGCCACGGCCGCGCCCCCAAGCGTAGTGGAAGAAGCGGCCCCGCTTGCCACCGAATCCGCGACCACGGTCACCACCGCCCCTGCCGCCGAAGCGCCTGCCAGCACCTCGCTTCCCGTCAGCATGCAGCCGGCGCTGCATCCACTGGTCGCGGCGCCGCAGGCCGAAGCAGAGCTTGCCACCGAGCCCTCGCCCGCCGTCGCCGTGCCGGTTACTGAACCTGCACCCGTCGTCGAACCTGTGCCGCTGGCGGCGGCCATCGCCGATGAGGCGAGCACGGTGGCGCCCGTCCCGGTAGAAGCTGCCGCTGTGCCAAGACCGGTGGATACCGTGGAAGCGGCATCTGCGGTCGCAGCGATGCCCACTCCAGTCGGCGAGCCTGCGTCAGCCGACCTGTCGGCAACGCTGAAGCAGGTCGGCCTGGAACTTGTCGAAACCCGGAGCACGCCGTCTCCTGCGACCCTGTCCGACGAGACGCCAATGCCGCGCGGCCGCAAGCCGCGCCCGGTCACAGTGCCCGCCGACGAACCCTTGCAGATGGTCGAGACGCGCCCCGAAGCGCGCCCATGATTGCCCTTGCTTGAGAAAACGGACGCCACGGCGTCCGTTTTTTTTTATTCCCGCACTATTGGCGTTGCGTGCACATCGGCACCGAATGCCTGGCGGCGCAGTCGGAAAAGCTCGTCGCGCGCAGCGGCGGCTTCCTCGAACTCGAGGTTGCGCGCATGTTCCTGCATGGCCTTTTCCAGGCGCTTTATCTCCTTCGCCAGTTCCTTGACGCTGAGCGCCTCGTAGTGCGCCGCCTGCTGCGCAGCCTCCAGCTGTTGTGCCGCATCTTCGCTATCGTAGGCGCTCTCGATGATATCGCGGATGCGCTTCTTGATGCCTTGCGGCGTAATCCCGTGCAGCGCGTTGTAGGCCACTTGCTTGGCACGCCGGCGGTCGGTCTCGGCCATGGCCCGGCGCATTGAGTCGGTGACCCGGTCGGCATACAGTATGGCCGTGCCGTTGATATGGCGGGCCGCCCGGCCGACCGTCTGGATCAGCGCCCGCTCGGAACGCAGAAACCCCTCCTTGTCTGCGTCGAGGATGGCCACCAGCGATACCTCGGGGATATCCAGACCTTCGCGCAGCAGATTGATGCCAACCAGCACGTCAAACACGCCGAGGCGCAGATCGCGGATGATCTCGACCCGTTCCACAGTCTCGATGTCGGAATGCAGATAGCGCACCTTGATGCCGTTGTCCGAGTAGAACTCCGTCAGTTGTTCGGCCAGACGCTTGGTCAGGGTGGTCACCAGCACGCGCTCGCCCTTGGCGGTGCGCTGCTTTATCTCGGCCAATAGATCGTCGACCTGGCTCATGGCCGGACGAACTTCCACGGCTGGGTCGATCAAGCCGGTCGGCCGCACCACCTGCTCCACCACCTGTGCCTGGTGCTGGCTTTCATATTCGGCCGGGGTTGCCGAGACGAATACCGACTGCGGCATCAGCTTCTCGAATTCGTCGAAGCGCAGCGGCCGGTTGTCGAGCGCAGAGGGCAGGCGAAAGCCGTAGTTGACCAGGTTCTCCTTGCGCGAGCGATCGCCCTTGTACATGCCGCCAAGTTGCGGAATGGTGACGTGGCTCTCGTCGATGAAGAGCAGAGAGCGCGGTGGCAGATAGTCGATCAGGGTGGGTGGCGGCTCGCCCTCCTGCCGTCCGGAGAGATGGCGCGAGTAGTTCTCGATTCCCTTGCAGAATCCCAACTGGTCGAGCATCTCCAGATCGAAGCGGGTACGCTGCTCGATACGCTGGCATTCGACCAGCTTCTGCTCGCGCTGGAACCATTCGATGCGCTGGCGCAATTCGACCTTGATCTTCTCTATCGCCCGCAACACCGTCCCGCGCGGCGTGACGTAATGGCTGGAAGGAAATACCGTGAAGCGCGGCAGCTTCTGCTTGCCATGACCGGTGAGGGGATCGAACAGGGTCAGCGACTCGACCTCGTCGTCGAACAGCGTGATGCGTATCGCATGTTCGGCGTTCTCCGCCGGGAAGACGTCGATGATGTCGCCGCGGACGCGATAGATTCCCCGCGAAAATTCGATGTCGTTTCTTTGGTACTGCATCTCCGTCAGGCGGCGAATGATATCCCGCTGCGACATCTTTTCGCCCTGCCGCAGGTGCAGGATCATGCTGTGGTAGTCGACCGGATCGCCGATGCCGTAGATGGCCGAGACCGTGGCGACGATGACGCAATCGCGCCGCTCGAGCAAGGACTTGGTTGCCGACAGGCGCATCTGCTCGATCTGCTCGTTGATGCTCGAATCCTTCTCGATGAACAGGTCGCGCGAGGGAACGTAGGCTTCCGGCTGGTAGTAATCGTAGTAGGAGACAAAGTACTCGACGGCGTTTTCCGGAAAGAATTCGCGAAACTCGCTATAGAGCTGTGCCGCCAGGGTCTTGTTCGGCGCCAGCACCAGCGCCGGTCGGCCGGTGCGGGCGATGACGTTGGCCATCGTGTAGGTCTTGCCCGAGCCTGTGACGCCGAGCAAGGTCTGGTACATCAGCCCGTCCTCGATGCCCTCGACCAACTTGGCTATGGCCTGGGGCTGGTCGCCGGCCGGCTGATAGAGCTGGTGCAGCAAGTAGGGACTGTCGGGAAAGCTGAGCATTTGCTCCTGGCTCATAGCGAAATCCTACGCATAGTCAGCACCACGAGCCTCGCAATCACGGTTAAAATATCGCACTGCACAATCGTACAGGGCAACTGCCCCCGACGGCAAACTGCGGAGTTTATATGACCACTTCAGCAAGTCCTTCCATTTTCGCCGCCGTGGAGATGGCGCCGCGCGACCCCATACTCGGTCTCACCGAGGCCTTCAACGCCGATACCCGGCCAGGCAAGATCAACCTCGGTGTCGGCGTCTATTACGATGATAACGGCAAGGTACCGCTGCTCGATGCGGTCAAGATCGCCGAAAAAGCCCGCCTGGAAACGCAGTTGCCGCGCGGCTACCAGCCGATCGACGGCGCTCCGGCCTACAACCAGGCGGTACAGAAGCTGGTCTTCGGCGCCGAATCCCCGCTGCTCGCCGCGGGCCGGGTCGTGACGATTCAGGCCCTCGGCGGCACGGGCGCACTCAAGGTGGGCGCTGATTTTCTCAAGCGCCTCAGTCCCGCGGCCAAGCTCTACATCAGCGATCCGAGTTGGGAGAATCATCTCGCCTTGTTTGAATCCGCTGGCTTCACCGTCGAAAGCTATCCCTACTACGACGCCAAGACCCGGGGCGTCGACTTCGCGGCGATGAAATCCAAGCTGGCGGTGATGGCGCCGGGATCCATCGTCGTCCTGCACGCCTGCTGCCACAATCCGACCGGTGCCGACCTCAGCGAAGTGCAATGGCGCGAGGTGGTCGAGCAGGTGCGCGCCCGAAGCCTGGTCGCCTTCCTCGACATGGCCTACCAGGGCTTCGCGGATGGCATCGAAGCCGATGGCATCGCGGCCCGGCTGTTCGCCGAGTCGGGCTTGAGCTTTTTCCTATCCAGCTCCTTCTCGAAGTCCTTCTCGCTCTATGGCGAGCGCGTCGGCGCACTGTCGCTGGTGACCAAGGATAAGGACGAGGCGGCGCGCGTGCTGTCTCAAGTGAAGCGCGTCATCCGCACCAACTATTCCAATCCTCCCACCCATGGCGGCGCCGTCGTCGCCGCCGTCCTCGCCAGTCCGGAACTCCGTGCCATGTGGGAGACCGAACTGGGCGGGATGCGCAGCCGCATTCGGGCGATGCGCAAGGGACTGGTCGAGGGTTTGCGGGCACAGGGACTGCAGCAGGACTTTTCCTTCATCGAGCAGCAGCGCGGCATGTTCTCCTATTCCGGCCTGACGCCGCCGCAGGTGGAGCGCCTGAAAACCGACTATGGCATCTACGCCGTGGGCACGGGCCGCATCTGCGTCGCCGCGCTCAATTCGCGCAACATCGGTCAAGTAGCGGCAGCCATCGCGGCGGTGCTCAAGGCCTGAGCAACGCATTGATCCGTGAATTCGCGCCCAGCCCCCAGGACGAGGGCGTGGGATAGAAAGCTAGTGTCGCTCTCTGCGACCGGTCGACAGTTGCGGTTCGGCGAGGTTTCCCCCGACCGAAGTGTAGGCTTTGACGCGCAGCACAGGCCCTTTGAGTTCCAGGTCAAGCCTGCCCTTGAGCGACTCGCTGCGGTCGACATCGACCACACCCGTCGCCTGGAGCGCGCCGCCGTCAAGGCGCAGAACGCGCAAGTGGAGACCAAGTTCGTCGCGGCGCGCGGCGACGTTGAGCGCATCGAAACGCGTATAACCGCCCCGGGTCAGATTGGTACCGCGCAGCGCTTCCATCAAGTCAAAGCGGTTGATTTGCCCGCGCCCGGCGGCGAACGTGCCATCGAAGTGCAGGCTGTCGCCCAAACGCGCAAGACTGGCCGCCTGAGCTTCGAAGCGGAACTTGCCGCTCATCTCGGCTTCGACCGAGAAATTGGGACTAACGACCTTCGCCAACCGGTTCAAGCTTGTATGCCTCAGCGCCGCATCGGCCACCAGCCTGGCACCGTGCGACCAGTCAACCAACGCTGTCGCCGCGATGCTGCCACCATACAGCCCGGCGTCGAAGCTTTCTAGGCGCAGAGCCTCGGCGCTGATGTCGCCTTGCGCCTCGATGGTTTCGAACATCAGGTCTGGCACAAACGGCAATTTGGCGGCGTTGCCCTTGAGGACAAAACTGTAACCAGAACCACTAGGCGTCGCTTCAAGGCGCAGTCCGCGCGCCTCATCCTGCAGCAGGATCTTCGCCACGCGACCGGCCGGACTCATCTGCATCTCACCGCTCAGGCCATCCAGGCGCGCCCCATCCACCTCCAGGCTCAAGCGCCCGAAGCTGGCTCGGCGTAGCGCAAAGCTGCCGCCTGCAGCCGACGCGGCGGCAAACCAGCGCGCGCTCGATGCGATCCCCTGACCGCTCAAGTTTAGGTTTTCCAAATATGCATGCTCGATCACCCAGTCCCGGCCTAAGAGTGAAAGTGGCGCCGGGATAAGGCGTATTGCTCCGACCTGGCATGCGCTTCCGATGGCAACGCCGCGTAGCGTCAGATTGGGGTAGGGCTGGTAGCTGAAACCAACTTCGCTGATCGTCACCGTCTCACCTAAAGCGCCGCTCAGGCGTTGCTCGATTTCATGCCGATAGCGCCCATAAGGAAAGACAGCGATCAACAGGAGGGCGCAGACAACCAGCAGTAGCAGTCCGGCGGCACCGCGCGCCAGCCAGTTCTTCCTCTGCTTCGGCCCGCGACGTATCGGTTTGAGTCTGACCGGCGCAAAATTATCGTCTGCCGTGTTCACCTCGTAGGCGCGCAGAAATGCTCTCTCGTCGCGCCTGGCCTGACGCCGGCGCGCCCATGCCGAACCGCGATCGCGCAAGCGCTTCAGCCATGCCCCGCCCAGAGGGCGTGCACGTCGCCTGGGCGAGGCGTGCGCTGACGTTGCAGAACTGTCGATAGTTTCCTTGGTCGCCCCGCGCTTCTCTACCAGTCGCAGGCGCTCGAGCTCGGTCAGCGAACGCTCGACGAGATCGCCGTCGCCAATCTGCCGCTTCAGGACGCCAACGTTGCTCACGCCGTCGACCTTGTTGAGAAGGGCGCGCAGGTCGCGCTGCGTCCGTCGTCCAGTCCTATGCAGCGTCGCCTTGCCGGCCGCGGTCTTGGCGTAGATCCAGTGCTCCTCCATGACATTGTTCCTATGACGCCTCGGCTATCCACGATTCGCGCCGGTCCGCTCCTATTGACGCAAGCGGGTGAAATGACTAACATGCGCGCCTCAACTGTTCCTCGATAGCTCAGTCGGTAGAGCGCCGGACTGTTAATCCGTAGGTCCCTGGTTCGAGCCCAGGTCGGGGAGCCA
>Ga0172380_10001712_pt1 | contig 37309 bp, 32 predicted proteins | sample Leawe162metaG_FD_119747 | JGI IMG/M metagenome (GOLD analysis project Ga0172380, IMG submission 119747) | Leachate microbial communities from a municipal landfill in Southern Ontario, Canada - Leachate well 162 metaG | ecosystem: Engineered > Solid waste > Landfill > Unclassified | place...
GTCCCAAAGGGGTATCGGGCTATGCAACACCTTCCGAACTCTCAACATAGCATCAATTCGAAGTATACAAGGGGTTGGGGTGAGGGACGTTGCACATAGTCAACGCCTTACCGAAGCGCAAACACCCTCATCCCCGGCCCTTCTCCCGCCTGCGGGAGAAGGGAGCAAACCTGCGCGCGCCTCTGCCCTGACACTTGTGTGTAACGATGAGCGCTCCGGCGTGGGAATGCAGCCGTCGATGCTCTGCGTCGCGTATTAAATCTTTGTAGGTCGGGCTTCAGCCCGACAACAACAACTACCATACCCCCTCAAAACTTCCCTGCCAGCACCTTCTCCAACTTGATCTGATCCACCGTGAAGCCGCGTATGCCTTCGGCCAGTTTTTCGGTAGCCATGGCGTCTTCGTTCATTGCCCAGCGGAATTCGGTTTCCGTCATGCGATCCGGGCAGGGGCTGGGCGTTCCCGGGTCGCTCAGGCGGCGCTCCAGTTTTCCTTGTCCCGCTTCCAGTTCTTCCAGCAGAGAAGGAGCGATGGTTAGCCGGTCGCAGCCGGCCAGCGCCAGGATTTCGCCCATGTTGCGGAATGAGGCACCCATGACGATGGTTTTGTAGCCATGGGCTTTGTAGTAGTCGTATATTTGGCGCACCGACAGTACGCCGGGGTCTTCTTCCGCCGGGAAATCGTGTCCACTATGTGCTTTATGCCAATCGAGGATGCGCCCGACGAAGGGGGAAATCAGCGTCGCTCCGGCCTCGGCGGAAGCGCGCGCCTGGGCGAAGCCGAACATCAGGGTGAGGTTGCAGTTGACGCCTTCGCGTTCGAGGATTTCCGCCGCCCGTATGCCTTCCCAGGTGGAGGCGATCTTGATTAACACGCGCTGGTTGGCGATGCCCGCCTGGTTGTAGAGGCCGATCAGCTTGCGCGCCTTCTGCACGGAAGCTTCCGTATCGAAGGAGAGCCGCGCATCGACTTCGGTCGAGATGCGACCGGGCACGATTTTGAGTACTTCCAGTCCGACATTCACCGCCAGTTTGTCCAGCGCATCGTGTACTTGCTGTTCAGGGTCGGCGCTTTGCGATTTTGCCCAGGTTATCGCGTCCTCAATCAGCGGTGCGTATTGCGGCAAGGACGCCGCCTTGAGCAGCAGGGAAGGGTTGGTGGTGGCGTCTTGCGGGCAATGATGGCGGATCGCTTCGATGTCTCCGGTGTCGGCCACTATCGTGGTCATGGATTTCAGTTGTGCGAGCAGGCTGGTCATGGTTTACTCCAAAAAAATTGCTGATGAAGACGGAAAATGTTGCGAACCAGGAAGACGGATCAGGTGATCACCGTTGGCTGGTCGCGCCCGCTACGCCGGCGTAGTTGCGATAGGGTCGATGCAATTTCTATCAATTCCGCCAGCGCTTCCTGCGCGTCGAGAGAATGTTTGCTCACATCCGGCTCAAAGGCTTCCAGGTAGATGCGCAAAGTTGCGCCTGCGGTGCCGGTGCCCGATAGCCGGAATACAATGCGCGATCCGTCGCAAAAGACGATGCGCACGCCCTGGCCGGTGCTGACGCTGCCGTCCACCGGGTCGGTGTAGCTGAAATCGTTGCAAAACAGCACCCGATAGCGCCCCATTTCCGTTCCCGGCAGGCTGGCGAAGCTGTCGCGCAGGTGTTTCATCAGGCCGTTTGCGGCGTCCAGCGGCAAGCCTTCGTAATCATGGCGCGAATACACGTTGCGCCCGTATTTCGCCCAGTGGTCAAACACGATGGCTTCCACCGACTGCTTGCGGGCAGCCACGATGTTGAGCCAGAACAGCACCGCCCACAGGCCGTCTTTTTCGCGCACGTGGTCGGAGCCGGTGCCGAAGCTTTCCTCGCCGCACAGCGTCACTTGGCCTGCGTCCATCAGATTGCCGAAGAATTTCCAGCCGGTGGGCGTCTCAAAACAGGGGATGCCGAGCGCTTGCGCCACGCGGTCGGCGGCGGCGCTGGTCGGCATGGAGCGCGCGATGCCGGCCAGTCCCTGCGCATAGCCCGGCGTAAGCGTGGCGTTGGCGGCGAGAATGGCGAGGCTGTCCGAGGGGGTGACGAAAAAGCGCTGCCCCAGGATCATGTTGCGGTCCCCGTCGCCATCCGAAGCCGCGCCGAAATCCGGGGCATCCGCGCCGTACAGCACCGCCACCAGTTCATGCGCATAGGTCAGGTTGGGGTCGGGATGGCCGCCGCCGAAATCCGGCAGCGGGGTGGCGTTCATCACGCTTTCCGGCGTAGCGCCCAGGCGGTTGACGAATATCTCCCGTGCATACGGCCCGGTCACTGCATGCATCGCATCGAACTTGATACGGAAACCGCCCGCCAGCAATTGGCGAATCGCGCCGAAATCGAACAGCGCCTCCATCAACTCGGCATAATCCGCCACCGGGTCTATCACTTGCACCGTCATTCCACCCAGATTGCTCTCACCCGGTGCGTCCAGCGCCACATCCGGCGCTTCCAGGATGCGGTATTCGGTCAGCGCCTTGCTCCTGGCGAAAATCGCTTCGGTGACCTTTTCCGGCGCGGGGCCGCCGTTGGGGGTGTTGTACTTAATGCCGAAATCGCCCTCCGGCCCGCCCGGATTATGGCTCGCGGACAAGATAATGCCGCCGAAGGTGCGGTATTTGCGGATGATGCAGGACGCCGCCGGCGTCGAAAGTATGCCGCCGCAGCCCACCAGCACCCGCCCGAAACCATTGGCTGCGGCCATTTTCAGGATGATCTGGATGGCCTCGCGGTTGTAATAGCGCCCATCGCCGCCCAAGGTCAATGTTGCGCCTTGCGGCACAGCGATGCTGTCGAAAATCGCCTGGACGAAGTTCTCCAGGTAATGCGCCCGCCGGAACTCGGGAACGCGCTTGCGCAGCCCGGAAGTGCCCGGTTTCTGGTCGGTGAACGGTGTGGTGGCAACGTTGCGAATGTTCATAGGTCTCCCGGTAAGGCTGGTTAGAGTTATTCCGGCTATTACGCCAACATGATGTTACACGGATATTATCCTAGAAAGCTCAGTTGACCGCTTGCCAATATGCGTAACATAGTGGTTCTAATAAACTTTGTCATCTATTTTGCGCTCACCCGTATGGTGAGAACGCTACGAACTGGATTGCACGGTTTTCCGGGCGCATGGCGGCGTTGCAACTCCAAGAGAAGGCAATGGAACGACCATTCCGCGTCGTTGCGCCTCTTGTGCCCAGGCCGAAGGCCGTCGGGTATGCCCTGCACCCGGAAAACCGCACACTCCAGCCCGTTCAACTGAGCTTTCTAGGATTATGCCTTGCGCCTTCGTTAAAGAATATGCCGGGTCGCACCGATATATTATGATAGAGCAAAAACCACCGAGGAGAAGCAATCATGGACGTAAACAGCATCGCCAATCTGGCGACCAATATGGCACAAGAGCGCACCGGTCAGGCAATCGGCGTCACTGTATTGAAAAAGGCGCTGGACGCGCAAGCCGGCTCCGTGATGTCGCTGATCAACGCGCTCCCGCCGACTACGCAAAATCTTCCGCCCAATCTGGGGCAGAACGTGAATACCACGGCATAATCCTAGAAAGCTCAGTTGAACGGGCTGGAGTGTACGGTTTTCCGGGTGCAGGACATACCCGACGGCCTTCGTCCCAGGGTAAATTTGTTCTCAGAAATTCATGATAAAAATCAATGATGGAAAACATTCATGAATCCCAGGCAAACTGAGCAGCAACGCTGCTCAACTCATGACGGCAACCCATAAAGACAAAACCTTTTTCACCGCAGAGGACGCGGAGGACGCAAAGGAAGAGCATGAGGGTTTTCCTCTGCGTCCTCTGCGGTGAATCGGTTTTTTCCGTGCTGAGAACAAATTTACCCTGGCCCTCGGCCTGGGCATCAAGAGGCGCAACGACGCGCAATGGTCATTCCATTCCCTTCTCCTTCTTGAGGAGTTGCAACGTACCATACGCCCGGAAAACCGTGCAATCCAGCCAGTCGCGCTCTCACCAAGCGAAGAAAGGTGGATGCGACTCGCGCTTATCCATCCTTCTATGACGCCCGCTCATAGCCTCTACATTTTTTCTGAGAACAAATTTACCCTGTCCAACCTCCCCAAAGGCAAGAAGCGCAACAAACAGGGTAGTATTGCGGAAATGGAATAACGTAAAGGATATGACGACATGAATGTGGCGCAGGAATTTTCCCTGGATTGTCGGCGCTGCGCGCGCCTTTCCGGGTTTCTCGACGAGGTGCGGCGCGATTTTCCCGCTTATCACGCCAGGCCGGTGGCGCCGTTCGGCGACGATAGCCCGCGTCTGCTGATCGTCGGGCTGGCGCCCGGCATGCATGGCGCGAATCGTAGCGGCAGGCCGTTTACCGGCGATTATGCGGGGATTTTGCTGTATGAGACGCTGCATCGCTTCGGTTTCGCCAGCCGCCCGGTTTCCGAGGCGGTGGACGATGGGCTGGTTCTTTCCGGTTGCCGCATCACCAATGCGGTGAAATGCCTGCCGCCGCAGAATAAGCCGGAGCCGGGGGAAATCCGGCAATGCAACGCTTATCTGCGCGAGGAGATTGCCGGTTTACGCGCCGGGACGGCCATCCTGGCGCTGGGTACGATAGCCCATGCGGCGGTGCTGCGCGCGCTGGATTTGAAGGCGAAGGATTGCGCTTTCGGCCACGCTGCGGTTCATGCCTTGCCCGGCAGGCTGATGCTGTACGACAGCTATCATTGCAGCCGCTATAATACCCAGACCAAGCGCCTCACCCCCGCGATGTTCGAGGCGGTGTTCGCGCGCATTCGCGATGATGCAAATCAGGAGTAAACGCCATGCCCTATATCAACATCCGTGTCGTCGGCGCGCTGTCGCGCGAGCAGAAACAGCAGATCGCCGAGGAAATCAGCGATACGTTGGAGCGCATCGCGCACAAGCCGAAGGCCATCACCCATGTCGTTTTCGAGGAGTTGCCCGGCGAAAATTGGGCGGTGGGCGGCAAATTGCTCGACGACAAATAATCCAAAAGACGGCAATTGCCTAAGCCGGGCTGGCCGGAACTAAAAATATTCACCGCAGAGACGCAGAGAAATCAATGGGTCATAATAATTTACGGCTTCACCTGGAAGGTAAGGCTGTTAAAGGCTGTTAAATGCTGTATATCGTTGTTTAAAATCAGATGTTCTGCGTCTCTGCGGTTTGACCTGGAGTTTTAGTAACTTATCGGCCAAGTCTTTACATTGTTTGCGAAGAATGTGTCGTAGATCAAGCACTGGTGCGGTTCTCCAGCTAAAATGCTTGCATCGCAGAGGTTCTGTGATTTCTCCGCGTCTCTGCGTCTCTGCGGTAAATATTTTTTGGGTTCCGGCTCGTCCGGCTTAGGTAAAACCTTGTTCGACGCCAAGCCCGTTCTCGCTTCTTTGCCCCATTTGCCGGGCGTCTACCGCATGCGTAACGCTGCGGACGAGGTGATTTACGTCGGCAAGGCGCGCGATCTGAAAAAGCGGGTTTCCTCGTATTTCCAGAAATCCACGTTGGCGCCGCGCACGGCGGTGATGGTGGCGCAAATCGCGCGCATCGAGACCACCGTGACGCGCACCGAAGGCGAAGCGCTGCTGCTGGAAAACAACCTGATCAAGGCGCTGGCGCCGCGTTACAACGTATTGTTCCGCGACGACAAGTCTTATCCTTACGTGATGCTCACCGGTCACCGTTTTTCGCGCCTGGGGTTTTATCGCGGTGTGCTCGATAAGAAAAACCAGTATTTCGGGCCGTTTCCCGCCGCATCGGCGGTGCGCGAGAGCATACAGTTGCTGCAGAAAGTGTTCCGCTTGCGCACTTGCGAGGATAGCGTGTTCAGCAACCGCACCCGCCCGTGTTTGCTGCACCAGATCAAGCGCTGCACCGCACCCTGCGTCGGACTGATAACCGAGGCTGCCTATCGCGAGGATACGACCCAGGCGGCGCTGTTCCTCGAAGGCAAGCAGCACGAGGTGTTGCAGCAGTTGAGCGCCAACATGCAGGCGGAAGCCGATGCCCGGAATTACGAGCGCGCGGCGCTGTTGCGCGACCAGCTCATGGCGCTGCGCAAGGTGCAGGAGAAACAGTTCGTCAGTTCGGAAAGCGGCGCCGATGCGGATGTGGTGGCGTGTATCGCGGTCGGCGGTGTGGTGTGCGTCAATCTGACGATGATTCGCGGCGGGCGGCATTTGGGCGACAAGCGCTTTTTTCCGAAGAACGCCGAGGATTGCGACCCGCAGGTGGCGCTTGAGGCGTTTCTGGCGCAGCATTATCTGAACCGCTCTGTGCCGCCGCAAATCATCGTCTCGCCCGGCGGGCACCCCGGCGAGACGCTGGAAACGCTGTTGAGCGAGCAGGCGCAACGCAAGGTGCAGATCAATGTGAACCCTAGCGGCGAGCGGCGCGTGTGGCTCAGGATGGCGCTGGAGAACGCCCGCCTGGCGGCGGAGCAGCGCATCGTGCAGCAGGCCACTCAGGAAACGCGCCTAGCCGCTCTGCAGGAGGCGCTGGGGCTGCCGGAGGGCGCGCAACGCATCGAATGCTTCGACATCAGCCACACCATGGGGGAAGCAACCGTGGCGTCCTGCGTGGTGTACGACCAATACGCGATGCGCAATGGCGAATACCGCCGCTACAACATCAGCGGCATCACGCCGGGCGACGATTATGCGGCGATGCGCGACGCGCTGACGCGGCGCTACCGCAAGATCGCCGCCGGTGAGGGTGTCGTGCCCGATCTGGTGTTGATCGACGGCGGCAAGGGGCAGCTCGGGGTGGCACTGGAGGTGATGGCCGAGGTGGGGTTGAGCGATATTTTCCTGGTTGGTGTAGCGAAAGGCGAGGAGCGCAAGGCGGGCCTTGAGCAGTTGATTTTTCCGGGCGGCGAAAAGACGCTACAATTGCCGAAAGATCATCCTGGTTTGCACCTTATCCAGCAAATCCGCGACGAAGCGCATCGCTTCGCAATTAGCGGCCACCGGGCGCGGCGCGGCAAGGCGCGCACTCAATCGACACTGGAGGAAGTGCGCGGCGTGGGTGCAAAGCGTCGGCAGAAATTGCTGGCGCATTTTGGCGGGCTGAAAGGGGTGCTGGCGGCCAGCGTAGACGAGTTGGCGCAAACCGAAGGCATTAGCCGCGAATTGGCGGAAAAAATTTATCAGGAATTGCATTAGGCGATGCCTTCAAACACTCCCAATATTCCCAATCTTCTCACCTGGTTGAGGATTTGGTTGATCCCGGTTTTCATCGCGGTGTATTACCTTCCTCCCGGCTGGCTGCCCTCGCAATGGATAAACCTTAGCGCCACCGCGATTTTTGCCGTGGCGGCGGCCACCGACTGGCTCGATGGCTATCTGGCGCGCGTGTTGAACCAGACTTCCGCATTCGGTGCGTTTCTTGACCCGGTGGCCGACAAGCTGATGGTGGCGGCTGCGCTGATCCTGCTGGTGCAACTCGGGCGCGTGGATGCGGTGATCGCGCTGATCATCGTCGGACGCGAAATTGCGATTTCCGCACTACGCGAATGGATGGCCGGCATCGGCAGGGGAAAAAGCGTGGCGGTGTCCTTCATCGGCAAACTCAAGACTACGGCACAGATCAGCGCCATTTTGCTGCTGCTCTACCATGACCGCTTGCTGAACGTCATCGACGCGCAGATTTGGGGTACGTGGCTGATTTATATCGCTGCCGTGTTGACATTGTGGTCCATGGGGTATTACCTAAAGAAGGCTTTTGCAAAAAATTGATAAAAAAACGGTTCAGCCAGCTTGACATGCAAGAAAAATCGCCTATAATGGCGGCTTCTTGATTGCGGGAATAGCTCAGTTGGTAGAGCACAACCTTGCCAAGGTTGGGGTCGAGAGTTCGAGTCTCTTTTCCCGCTCCAGTATACATAGAAGTGTTTTTTGAAATTGCGGGAATAGCTCAGTTGGTAGAGCACAACCTTGCCAAGGTTGGGGTCGAGAGTTCGAGTCTCTTTTCCCGCTCCAGCATCACAGCAGAAAGGGAAAGCGCATGCTTTCCCTTTCTGCTTCTCCACATTAAGGCGGGGTGGCAGAGTGGTCATGCAGCGGCCTGCAAAGCCGTCTACGCCGGTTCGATTCCGACCCCCGCCTCCAGTATTTCATAGAAAAATCAATCAGATAATCGTTTTCATGAGTCCTTGCCCGCTCTGTGACGTGGAACGGTATAAAAATCTCCTGCTTGGCTGTTGATCGTTTCCACGCTCCGGCGCTCATCGTTACACACAAGTGTCAGGGCAAGGGCGAGCGCAGGTTTGCTCCCTTCTCCCGCAGGCGGGAGAAGGGCCGGGGATGAGGGCGTTTGCGCTTCGGTAAGGCGTTGACTATGTGCAACATCCCTCACCCCAACCCCTCTCCCGCCTGCGGGAGAGGGGCTTTTGGGCACTTGTGTGTAACGATGAGCGCCGGAGCGTGGGAACGATCATGTTGTCGATATTTGCGCGCTACTGTACTAATACAGCAGCGCGCAATCATTGTTAACCCAAGATCGTCAACAAGCACACGAATCTCGCGTCTTCGCGTGAATCAACAGCGCCGTAGGCTGGGACCCCAGCATGTTGAGGTTGCGTGAGATGCTGGGGTTCGTTCCTCACCCCAGCCTACCGTGCAATGAACCGACCTGGATGGCTTGTCGAGCCATGAACGGGGAAGATTACAAACAACGTTAACAATATTTGCGCGCTGCTGTACTGGTTGCTATGTGCGCCTTTGGAAAGGCACGGTCTAATTCATGCTGCTTAAAATAATCCTGTTGGGCGTAGGCGTCTGGCTGATTTACCTGTTTTTCGTGAAATACAGCAGGAGCATGCGCCCTCCGCCTCCACCTGCGCCCGTACCGGAAGAAGACATGGTGCGTTGCGCGCAGTGCAGCGTACACCTGCCGAAGAGCGAAAGCATCCTGAGTAGTGGAGAATTTTTTTGCAGCCAGGAGCACCGCCGACTGCGCCAGGATAAATCAGGCGCGTAGTCAGGAACGGCATTCGCGGCCAATGCCGCTCCTTTAGGAAGGTTTCTAGACTTAGTGCAGCGTGGTGAAGTTGCTGTCGGCTGGGCGACCATTGGCGATCTCAGCCGCTTCGGCGGCGCGTATGGCTGCCACGGTCACTACGAAGGTCACGCTCTGGCCGGCCATGGGGTGGTTGCCGTCCACGGTGAGCTTGCCGTTGGCGATGCGGGTCACCTTGAACATCATGCTTTCTTCGCGATCGTTGGTGAATTCCACTTCCGCACCGACGAAGCGAAATTCCGGCGGCACATTGTCGATGTCGTCGGTAAAAGACAATTCCGGCTGATAGGGGCCGAATCCTTCCTCCGGCGTCAATGTCACTTCGACCCGGTCGCCTATGGTGAGTCCTTCCAGGGCGTTCTCGACTTTCTCGAAAATTCCGCTGTTGGCGCGATGGATGTAGCCGACCGGCATGTCCATCTGCTCAAACACCTGGCCGTGTTCGTCCACGATGCTATAGGTGATGTATACCGCTTTGTTTTTGCTGATTTTGTCTTTGGACATCTAAATTCCTGGAGAACATTAAAATCGGGTAGTCAGTTACGTTGAATTTGTGCGATGGACTCGTATCGTCAAAATGGGTCAGAAATTGATTTGAGGTGTGTGTTAAGTGCCTTTTTGACTTCCGGAGTTAACTCAGTACTACCAGAGTTTATTATTTGCCAAGCGGTCGTTTCATGGCTTGCGCCGTAAAAGTCGGCAAGATAATTTATAACCTTTTCGGTTGTTTTGATACGTTGATCTGGTGTATAAACGAATTTCATCTCTTTAGTGAGATGGTCTCTTGCTGCGAAACGAGGCAATAATAATTCCGCAGCAAATGCATTTGCGCGCCGCTCAATGACATAGGGGACATTACCCCCAAAAACTTCTGCTGCAGGTAGCGCTTCGTTTATATCTACCAGTAGGTGGCAAATTTCATGCGCAAGAGTTGATCGGGTTCCAGAAGGGAGTTTGGCACGAGCCCCCTCTGCATTAAGCAAGATTGTTGGCGCATGCTTTTCCCCCCAAGCGGCAATTGCATCAAGACGAGAGTTTTCAATCTTAAAGTCCAGGATGGACACACCCCAATTTATAAGAATATCCTTTGGTTCAACTTTCCCAATTATACTGAGATGCTCTCTTAGCATGGATGCCAAGAGGCGGCCTTGGATAGCTGGATCGATACTCTTTTGTTCCTCAATTAAACGGGTGGTTTTTTGATGCAGAACACCTAAATCAAGAGGTTTGCCATTAGGCAGGCTATTGATTTTTTCAAGGATAGTTTTCAGTTGGTCATCAGGCAGCTTGCCACCAATCATTCTTGCAGCCGCTTTTAGTTCATACAGTCTGTCATTCGCAGCTTCGAGGTTAGTAGGCCAGATGCGGTCAAGTAATGACGCATCTATCCCAGTTGCAATCTGTAGTCTTTTTCCTTCGGGCATAGAATCGCGGCTTTCCCAGCGTGAACGTGCTATTTCAGATCGCGTGTCTTCTAAGGGCGCAATTTTTTCTTTGACTACCTCGCTCAACTTCTCAAGTGTCGACATGGTCACGGCAAATGGCAGCACCCATTCTTGTCGTGTTGTCGCAACCAGCATTTGGTTTCCTTGCCTCAGAAGTAGCAGTTGTGAAGGTTGAGCGCCATGCAATGCTTCAGCCAAATCATGAACTGCAAGGAAGTCTCGTAGAAGCGCGTCTTCTGCATCAACCTCTTGCTCATTTAATTTACTCCAACGGTATTTTGCACGACCGCACAATTCACCAAGATGTTTGGGACTCTCTTCGCGATGGTCAAAAATAATTGGGAGCTGTTCCTCTTCTATTAGGTAGGGCCATGCGTTCCCAAGGAATTCCAGAAGCTCAATCCAACTCCAGGTTACGCCTTGTATTTGGCCTGAAGCGTCTAGCTGCCCCCAAACCAGGGTATCACCTACCCATAGCTGTAAATCACCCCAAGTCTTTCCGATAGGGCCGTCACTTTCGAAATCATCCCTCCACTCAAGGATGATACGTAATGCCCCGCTGTTCCCGAAACTTATTTTTTCGCGTTCCATCGTTTGTCCAGCCATTCTTGAATATTGGCTTCTTCACCTTTTTCGCGGGCTTGTTGCATCAATTGCCGCATAATTTGAGATGGGGGTTCTTTCATTGGATACCCATTTGGAAAGCCATGCCATGTATTTCCGCCGTCCTGTGAGCGGGCAGCATATATAGCGCCGTTAAAATATGCCCAAATCCGATAAGGCTTTTCTGCTGTTGTCTCGCGAAATTCTGGTATGCCATACTGGAGCAGAATCTGCGCATCTTCTAAGGAAAATCCTTTTGGGCACTTCCCGACCCAATGACCGCCCTCTCCTTGTACCATTTGAGCGTCGGTTGCTTTACCTAAATGCTTTAGCCGATTCTCGCCTTTTTCGTATTTCAATGTTTTGTTGGGGAAAGGCCAACTATCCGCATCCATAAAGTTCTTTTCAAGTAACTTCTCATTAGTCACAGGTAAGCTTATTTTTCAATAAGTTAGCGACCAGCAATTGGCACAAATCCGACATTCATCCCAACCAAAGTATACCCTAACCGGGCGTCAGGGGCGCACCATAAAGCGCGTCAGACAGAGTAAATTTGTTCTCAGAAATTCATGATGAAAATCAATGATGGAAAATGTTCATGAATCCCAGGCAAACTTAGCGCAACGCTGCCCGACTCATGGCGGCAACCCATAAAGACAAAACCTTTTTCACCGCAGAGGACGCAGAGGAAACCCCCTCATGCTTTTCCTCTGCGTCCTCCGCGTCCTCTGCGGTGAATCGGTTTTTTCCGTGCCGAGAGCAAATTTACCCTGCAATTTCGATCTTCCTGCCTTGACGATTGCCCTCACAAGCACGTATTATTATTTCCGGGTGATTTCCAGCACGATGCGTTGCTCGCTCCCGGCTAGTGGCACACGCCAACGTAGCGTCAGTGTCACCGCCTGCATGATTTTCTCAAAGCCGGCTTCCGACTGGGATACGGAAAAATACGGGTGGGCGTGGAAATGCACCGCATTGCTGGTCGAGAGCTTGATGGCGCCGCCCAGCACGTCGTCGTCGAGGATGATTTCCTGCGTTTCTTCCAACTCCAGCAGTTGGCCGAAGCCGCCGGGGATTTCGCCCTTGACGATGAACTTGCCCGCCGGGCCGTCGCAACTCGGCATCGCCAGGTTGATTTCGGTGGTGAAGTCGCCCGTTATAGCAGCGCCGAAACGATACGCTACGCTCAGGCGGTTGCCTGCCACATCCAGGGTTTTCTCCACCGGATAGGCCGCCGAGGTGAAGATTAGCGCCTGCTCCGCGCTCTGCAATGCGTAATCCGCCAATTCCTGCGCTACGCCGCCGTCAGGACGGAATGTATCGAGGAACAGGGCGCGCAGCCGGGTGTCCACGGTTAAATCCGCGCTGCCGATTTCGTGCTTGAAACTGACCCGGTCATGCGCCGAGGCGATGCCTGTCCCACCATGCCCCACGCCTTTTTCGTGCTGGTGTATCTTGCGGTGATAATGTTCGGCTTGGCGCGCCAGGGTGTCGCCGAAATTATGGTTGAGGGCGTAGGCGTCCAGTTCTTCGATGGCGGCCAGCCCATCGATGCGGACGACCGCCTGCAATTCGCCGTTTTGCAGGAATAGCTCGTCATGGCCGTCCAGGTTGAAATCGCTCATGAAAACCGCCGGGCGCGGGGCGCGCCGGTCGAGTTGCGCTTCCAGCGCGACGATGGCGTTGTACACCGCACGGCGCAGATGGGGCAGGTACGACCCGCCGAACAAGCCGTGCCAGTAGGCGTCGTTGGCTTGTGCCTGGTAGAGCAGCGCGGTCATTTCAGGGGTGCGCTGGTTTTCCGGCAACGCGTCCAGGCGCTGCGACAATCCCAACATGCGCTTGTGCATCCAGTTGGCTTCCGGGTAGCGCGTCAGGAAATTTTTCCAGATGCCGCCGCGCAAGAATGCCTTGTGTCGCTCGAATTGGCCGCTGTTTTTTTGGCCCTGCACCAGGTCGGCGTAAGCATTGGCCTGCGCGGCGGGCAGGCTCCACTCGTTCATTTCGATGTACGAAGTGGTCGGCAGATAGACGATGCCATGCGTTCTGGCGCCGGCATGGAAATCGCAATAGCGCATCGGTTGTATCTTGCTGGACGCCAACACGCCGTGTATGAATTGTTCCAGCCATTTTTTTTCATAGACCCACTCGTAGGTCTCCGGCCAGATGCCGAATTTTTCGATGTCGTCGAAATAAATCGCCGCTTCGTGGCCCGCGTCGGCCAGCGATTCCAGGTAGGCCACCGCCTCGTTGGCGGGCGAGAACGGGAGGCGGTAACGTAGCGCTTCGGAGATCGGGAACAGATCAAGCCGACGCCCGTTTTCCTCGGTCGTGTAGTAACCGTCGAGTTCTTCGGCGGTCTTGCCGGCGCACAGGAAATGGTAGTCGTCCACCGTCACATAGCGTATGCCGGTATCCGCCAGCGCCGGCACTACCGTCGCTTCCCACACCCGTTCGGTGAGCCAGGCGCCTTCCGGTCGCTGGCCCAGCCGCTTTTCCAGTTTGGAGGACAGCGTTTCCAGTTGCCCGACGCGATCCCGATAGGGGATCACCGCGAGCACCGGCTCGGTGTCTCCCGCGCCGAACAATTCCGCCTGCCCGCGCTGCACCATTTCCCGCAGCAACGCCATGTCCTCGGGATAATTTGCCAGCAGCCAGTCCAGCAGCCAGCCGGAAAAATGCACGGCAAAGGGGAATTGCGGAAAAAGATGCAACGTCTGGAGGTAGGGGCGGTAACATCGTTTATGCGCGTCATGCAGCACTTCGGGGAAATTGCCTACCGGTTGGTGCGCGTGAACGCCGAGCAACAGAGCGATGGGTTTAGTCATAAGTCCAGTTTTTCCGAATCCATTGATTGTGTTGATTATGTTAGTCGAATTTTTCTGCCACTATCCGGTCGATCAGCGCCAGCACTTGGTCGCTTGCCTGTTCGGACTCGGTAAAAGCATTGATGATCTTTTTCTGGACATCGCGATTGCGCGTCCAGTCTTCGCTTAGATACTGAATGGCCTCGTGCGTTTTCGCGTGCAACTGGCGATGGGGAGGCTCCAGGCTGGCGAAAGACGACAAATGGCTGAATAGCTCCCTGCCGCGACCGGTGTCATACCACTGCCCCAGGTTGCAGTGGTGGTGATCGACTTTCACCATTTCAGCTTCCTGCGAGTCGGCGCCGCTGGTTACTACCATATAGGCATTCTGCTTGTAGAGCAAGTGTTCCACTTTGATAAGGGAAGCAAAGGTAATTCCTTGCGCATAGTTGATTCTATCCAGGGTGGTTTTGGCGGAATCGGCCAGCTTGCCGAATTGGCTTTCGAAGGAAACGAAGGTCTGCCGGGAAGTGTCGATCGCTTCCTTCATCTGGCTGGAATTGGCGTACATTTCCTGCAATTCCTGCTGGAATAGCTGAATCACGGAGCGGATTTCGTCGGTGGAACGCTTGGTCTTTTCCGCCAGCTTGCGCACTTCATCCGCCACCACCGCGAACCCGCGTCCCTGCTCGCCGGCGCGCGCCGCCTCAATGGCGGCGTTGAGCGCAAGCAGGTTGGTCTGGTCGGCAATGGCGGTGATGAGGGTCACAATGTTGGCGATTTCCGTGCTACGCACATTGAGATTTCCGATTTGCTCGTTAGTGTGGCCTATCAATTCCACGCTTTGGTTGAGCGAAGTCACCACCTGCTGGATGGCGTGCTTGCTATCCTCGGCTTCATGTACGGTTTCCTGCGAGATTGCCGTCACATCCTCCATTTTGTTGCTCATCGAGCGCAGGTCTTCCTTGTTGAGCGTGAGATTTTTCAGTAGATAACTGGAGTTGAGCTGGCTTAAGCTCGACAGCAATTCGTTTTTTAAAACATTACGGGAATTTTCGCTCACGTTATCGAAGTAATGGCTAACGTCTTCCAGCGATTTGCGAATGGAACCATGGAGGCCAACCGGCATGGGTTTGCGAAACCCCTTGCCTTCGCTGATGTGCGATGCCGAGGTTTGCACTTCGCGAAAATAGGCTTCGAGCTGGTCCAGCATTTCATTGAGCGCCCAGGAAATCTGCTGAAAATCGTCCTTGCATTTCATCTGCACGATGCGTTTGCTGAAATTGCCGTTGGTGGCCGCATTCAGCACTTCGGCAATCTGGCTGATGGGGGTGGAAAATTTGCGAATGCGGCTCTGGATGAAAAGCGTATACGCCACGCATAAGCCCAGCAAGACCGCCAGGAATGGGTTGAATCCTCCTTGCAGCATTCCGCCGCCGACGACAGTGATGGTCAGCCCGGCGAATATCGTATTCCAGATAATGATGCCCTGCTGGATGGTGAGACGGTCAAAGACTGAAAATAAGCTCGTCATAGCTGATGCCCTTTTCTGTAAGAAGGTTTACCAGGATTTTGGTCGAGGCCGCGATAGCGTCGCGCGCACCGGCTTTTTTTTCGGCTTCCAGCATGGCCTGATAGAGTCCGCTGACGATTTTGACCGCTTCCGCCTTGGGTTTGCGCCGCACTGAAAAATAGCCGTTGATGTTGCCGCGTTCGTCGAAATCCGGCGTAACATTGGCAAACACCCAATAAAAACTGCCGTCCTTGGCCAAGTTCTTGACGTAGGCGGAAATTTCCTTGCCCTTGGCGATGGTGTCCCACAACAGGCTGAACACCGCGCGCGGCATGTCGGGGTGACGGATGATATTGTGTTGGGCGCCGATCAGCTCGTCCTCGTTATAGCCGGAAAATTCGATGAAAATCCGGTTTCCATAAGTGATGATGCCCTTCATGTCGGTTTTGCTGACGATGAAGTCATTTTCGCGCATTACCTTTTCTTTGTTGTGCGGCACAATCTTGTTTTTCATCCGTACCCCCTTATTTTAGTTTGACGCCCCTCATGTAGACCGGCGCATTGCGCCGCCCGTATCCTCTCCACCTTTTCTGCCGTAGCTGATCGGCAGGGATAATTTTTCCGGCACCGGCAATTTAAGCAAGCGGTACAAGTTGCTCAGGTTCTCGCGATACAGCTTGTCGAAGCTTTCCACGCTATGCTGCGGGTTGTAGTCGCCGAACCACCAGAACCAGTCGGAGCCTTCGCACACCGCCAGTTGCTTCATCGCTAGGCGTCGTTCCTCTTCGTTCAGGGAATTTCCCGCCATGACCAGATCCAGGCTATGCTTGGCCGAACACAGCATGTCCCAGGCGTGGTTTTTTTCCGGCGAGCCTATCCAGGTCGAGAAATTGCCATACACCCAGCTACCCGCCACCAAGTAGGACAGTACGCCCATTTCCCGGCAACTCACGTCGCTGGTCGTGTGTTCGTCGAATTCCAATTCCCCTTGGCGCTCGGCATGGCCGGCGCATACGTCGAGGTAGTCCCTGAAGGTGGTGGTGCGGATGAAAGGGTGGTGCTCCAGCGCTTCGTATAACTCCGAGAGAAAATAATAGCCGTTGTACGGGTAATATTCCCAGGCGTTTTCGCCATCCAGAATGACGGAAACCACCGGGCTTTCGTCGGGCGGAGTATGGCGCCAGATTTCTTCGAGGGAGTGGATGAAATGGTTGACCGCATCTTTGCCGAACCACTTGGCGTATTCGAAACCGATCATGTCGGAAATGCGGTCGTCGCGGAAAAAGCAGGCGATCTCGCGGTCGTCGAAAATCAGGCGGTAGGGGCGGTACAGGTAGCTGTTGCGCTCCGGCAGATGGCCGTGTCCGTCCAGGCCGCGCAGGCTGTTCACCAGCACCTGTTCGCCGCTCGCCATCCAGCGCATGCCGTTTTGCGCAAAGAGCAATGCGGCTGCCTGCGAAACGCCGCCTTCGGACGGCCACACGCCCTGCGGCGCCATGCCGAAGCGCTCGCGATGGGAGGCGATGGCCGATTCGAGATGGTTGGTTGCGCGCCGCACCCCGCCCGAATAGCTTGGCGTCATCGGGAGCGTTGCGCCGTGCATGCTTTCGCGCGCCACCTTGAAGTCGATCAGCAGCGGCACGATAGGATGATTGTGCGGCGTGGTCGAAAGTTCGATCTGGCCGTTTTGCGCCAACAGGCGATAACGCGGGATCAGCCCCCCGATCACGTCCCCGATCAGGTCGAACAACTGGCGCCGGTCAGCCGCCGTGAAATGGGCGCCTTTGGTCATCAGGCGCACCACCAGGTCGTGCCCGCGCCGCACGCTTTCGCCGCACCACACCAAGTGATACCAGGTCAGCAAATCGCTCAGGTATTGCCCGGAGAGATAGGCCAGATTCACCTCGTTTTGCGCCTGCACGAACCCGAACAAGTCGAACAGGCGCTTGTAGGTCGGATAAGGCTCTATCATCTTGGTGTGGTTGCTGCGGAAGCAGCTATCCAGCACCAGCCGGCGCTGTTCATCGTCGATGTGGTCGAGGTCTTCCGCCGCCAACAGCGCGAGTAGCGGATCGCGCATCGCGCCGGTGGCGAACTGCCGGCAATAATCCTCCAACTGGTCGAGAAGTATCGGCACAAAATTGAACACCGCACGGGCGTTGGGATGGGTTTCCAAATGGAACGCCATGTCGGAATAATCCTTGATGGCGTGCAAATAGGTCCACGGCAGGATGAATTCCCCGCTGGTCTGGTGGCGGTAATCCGGCTGGTGCATGTGCCAGCACAGGATCAAGTTGAGTTTTTTATCGGACATTTTTATTTAGAGGTAGGGTGGGCACGCTTTTGTGCCCACGCGGTTAGCAAAGGTAGTTTCCGCGTGGGCACAAAAAACGTGCCCACCCTACCAGTTCAGCACTGAGATTTACCTTATGTGATGTATATCCTGTCCCAGCATTTCCGGGGTGATTAGGGTGATGCCCTTTTCAGAGACGTAGAAGCGTTCTTCGTCCTTTTTGCGGTCCATGCCTACCACCATGCCATCCGAGATTTTGCAGCCTTTGTCCACCACCACGCGGTTCAGCACCACGTTGCGACCGATTTCGACGTTCGGCAGCACCACCGAATCGGTCACTTCGGCGTAGCTATGCACATGCACATTGGAAAACAGCACCGAGCGGCGCACTACCGCGCCGCTGATGATGCACCCGCCGGACACCATGGAATCGACCGCCATCCCGCGCCGCTCATCGTCGTCGAACACGAATTTGGCAGGCGGAAGCTGCGCCTGGTAAGTCCAGATCGGCCAGCTTTCGTCGTACAGGTTGAGGTCCGGCGTCACCGTGGTGAGGTCGATATTCGCTTCCCAATAGGCATCCACCGTTCCCACATCGCGCCAATAAGGTTCGGCGCCCGGCGAACCGACGCAACTGTCGGCGAACTTGTGGGCGAACACGCGGTAGCGCGACATGATGTGGGGAATGATGTCCTTGCCGAAATCGTTGGTGGAACGGGGGTCGCCGGCATCGCGGATCAGTTGCTCGTACAGGAAATCGGCGTTGAACACGTAAATACCCATGCTTGCCAGCGCCTTGCCCGGATTACCGGGGCTGGGCTGGGGATTTTCCGGCTTTTCGTGGAATTCCACCACGCGCTGGCTGGCGTCCACCGACATGACGCCGAACCCCTTGGCGTCCTCCAGCGGCACCTCAATGCAGGCCACCGTCATGTCCGCCGCGCTTGATGCGTGGAAAGCCAGCATCTCGCCATAGTCCATTTTATAGACATGGTCTCCACCCAGGATCAGGATATAGGAAGGCTCGTAGCTGCGCAGGATGTCCAGGTTCTGGAACACCGCGTCGGCGGTGCCCTTGTACCAGCTTTCCTCGGTGCGTTGCTGCGCCGGCATGAGTTCGACGAACTCGTTGAACTCGCCGCGCAGGAAATTCCAGCCGCGGGTCAAATGCTGGATCAGACTGTGCGCCTTGTATTGGGTGATGACGCCAATGCGGCGGATGCCGGAATTGAGGCAGTTGGACAGCGGAAAGTCGATAATGCGAAACTTGCCGGCCAACGGCACCGCCGGCTTGGCGCGCCAATCGGTCAGCGCCTTCAACCGGGAACCGCGCCCGCCGGCGAGCACCAGCGCAACGGTGCTTTTCGTCAACAGGCTGACAAAACGTGGGTATTCTTTTTGCACTGCATCCCTCCTAAACTAACAAGTCCAAGGCCAACCGCGTCTTCCCCCAGGGGAAAACTCCCGCAACAACTGCGCTTGCCATTATAATCCTAGAAACCTCCGTTGAACGGGCTGGAGTGTATGGTTTTCCGGGTGCAGGGCAAGGCGCAACGACGCGCAATGGTTATTCCATTGCAAGGAGTTGCAACGCCGCCATGCGCCCGGAAAACCGTGCAATCCAGCCCGTAGCGCTCTCACCAAACGGATAAACGCAAAATACATAACAAAGCTTTTTAACACCACCATGTTACACTTCTTAGCAAGCGGTCAACGGAGGTTTCTAGGATATGGCTCAATTGTGACGATACTATGTTTTATCTTCACCCGGCGCGACCCGCCGAACGGATTAAAAGTCCGGTAAGTGGCAGCCCTCCCGTAGTAACCACGAGGAGAATACCGCGAAGGATAACGATACCGGTGCGTCCGGTCAAATTTTAATATCGCCCTAAATAGGGGGAAGACTACAGATCGGAAAGGCAGCTCGATGAAAACTCCAGATATCAAAGTCAATCCACAGCTTAAAGCATTGCTCCAGGCGCGATTGCACGACCCGTTCGGCTATCTCGGTCTGCACTGCACCGATCATGAATCCACGGTGCGCATCTTTGCACCGCACTCCAGCCGGGTTTCGCTCGCCATTGGGGAAGACTGGACGCCGCTTGCGAAAGTCCATGCCAACGGCCTATTCGAATGGCGCGGCGCAACAAAGCCCGAGCGTCCCTATCGGCTGCGCTTTGAGGCGGGCGGGCGCACCTGGGAATGCTTTGACCCTTATGCCTTCCCCTCCAGCATATCCCCCATCGACCTGCATCTGCTGGGCGAAGGCCGCCTGCTCCAGGCCTACCACACGCTGGGCGCGCAACACGTGATAAGCCTGGGCGTCCCCGGCACGCGCTTCGCGGTATGGGCGCCCAACGCCGAGCGGGTCAGCGTGGTGGGGGATTTCAACAACTGGGACGGGCGTCTGCATCCCATGCGCAACCTGGGGCCGAGCGGCGTATGGGAGCTGTTTATCCCCGAATTACCGACCGGCAGCCTGTATAAATTCGAGTTGCGCACACGCAGCAGCGGCCATGCGATCACCAAGATCGACCTCTATGCGCGCGAATTCGAATTGCGCCCCAGCACCGCCTGCAAAACGCCTGAGCCTTCGCGCCACCAATGGCATGACGCGGCGTGGCTGGAAAAGCGCCGACAACTCGACTGGCTGCATGCCCCGTTCAACATTTACGAAATCCATCCCGGATCGTGGAAACGCCACCCGGACGGCAGCTTCTACACCTGGCGCGAACTGGCGCAAGACCTGGTTCCCTATGTCCAGGAAATGGGCTACACCCACATTGAACTGATGCCGGTTTCCGAGCACCCGCTCGACGAATCGTGGGGCTACCAGGCCACCGGCTACTTCGCGCCGACTTCGCGCTTCGGCTCGCCGGACGATTTCCGTGCTTTCGTCGATGCTTGCCATCAGGGCGACATCGGCGTGATTCTCGACTGGGTGCCGGCGCATTTCCCGCAGGACGCCTGGGCGTTGGCGCGCTACGACGGCACGGCTTTGTACGAACACGAAGACCCGCGCCTGGGGCTGCACATCGACTGGGGCACGCATATTTTCAATTTTGGTCGCCTCGAAGTTAAAAGCTTCCTGCTTTCCAGCGCGCACTGCTGGCTGTCCGATTTCCACCTCGACGGCCTGCGCGTGGACGCGGTGGCTTCCATGCTGTACCTCGATTATTCGCGCAACGCCGGCGAGTGGATACCGAACAAATACGGCGGACGGGAAAACCTGGAAGCCATCGAATTCCTGCGCGAACTCAACATCATGGTGCATGACGAATTTCCCGGCGCGCTCACTTTCGCCGAAGAATCCACCTCCTGGCCCATGGTGTCGCGCCCCGTCCATCTCGGCGGCCTGGGTTTCTCGATGAAATGGAACATGGGCTGGATGAACGATACGCTACGTTACATCGGCTTTGACCCGATCCACCGCCGCTATCACCAGAACGAACTGACATTCGGCCAGCTTTACGCCTATACGGAAAATTTCGTGCTGCCGTTCTCCCACGATGAAGTGGTGCATGGCAAAAAATCGCTGCTCGACAAAATGCCCGGCGACGCCTGGCAGAAATTCGCCAATCTGCGCTTGTTGCTGGTCTACCAGATGACCTACCCCGGCAAAAAGCTCAACTTCATGGGCAACGAATTCGGCCAGGGGCGCGAATGGGACGTGGGCGGAGAACTCGACTGGAAACTGCTGGAGATAGCCTGGCACCAGGGCGTAAAGCGCATCAGCCGCGATCTCAACCGCCTCTATTGCGATATTCCGGCATTGCACGAACGGGACTTTTCCTATGAAGGATTTTCCTGGATAGACTGCCACGATGCCGACCAATCCGTGCTGAGCTACCTGCGCTATGCGCACGACGGCGCGTTTGTCGCCATCGTCCTCAATTTCACCCCGGTGCCGCGCACCGGCTACCGCATCGGCATCCCGCATCCAGGCCATTACCGCGAGATATTAAACAGCGACTCAGCATGCTATAACGGCGGCAATGTCGGCAACGGCCAGGGGCTGCAAGCGGAAAACGTGCCGTGGATGGGGTTCAGCCATTCGCTGGTCGTCACCTTGCCGCCTTTGGCGGGGATAATTTTGAAGCGCGAAGGATAATAAAAATCCATTGAACCGCAGAGACGCAGAGGCGCTGAGAAAAACAACACAAGGAGGCGCCAGGAAAATCATGCTGTTATCAGCGAAATCTCTGCGCCTCTGCGCCTCTGCGGTAAATCTTTAATTAGCTCCGGCTTAAGATAACCATAAGGAACCCCCATGTCCGCCTTGACACAATCCCCCGCCTGGGTTGCCTTGCAGGCACACCGTGAAGCCATGACCGCCGTACATATGCGCGATCTGTTCGCCGCCGACCCGGCGCGCTTCGACAAATTTTCCGTCGAAGCTTGCGGCCTGCTGCTTGATTATTCCAAAAATCTGGTTGTTGAGGAAACCCGTTCGCTGTTGCTGGATTTGGCGCGGCAAGCGGGGGTCGAAAGCTGGCGCGAAAAAATGTTCAACGGCGACAAGATCAATTGCACCGAGCAGCGCGCAGTGCTGCATACTGCGCTACGCAACCGCTCCGGCCATCCGGTGATGGTGGACGGCCAGGACGCGATGCCGGAAGTACGGCGCGTGCTTGCCCAGATGCGCGACTTCTCCAGCCGGGTGCGCAATGCCGAATGGCGCGGCTACACCGGCAAGGCGATCACGGATATCGTCAACATCGGCATCGGCGGCTCCGACCTCGGCCCGGCGATGGTGTGCGACGCGCTCCGTCCCTATGGCTATCCGGGGTTGAACATGCACTTCGTCTCCAACATCGACGGCACCCATCTTGCTGAAACGCTGAAATGCATCGCCCCGGAAACCACGCTGTTCATTATCGCCTCCAAAACCTTCACCACCCAGGAAACCATGACCAACGCCCACTCGGCGCGCGCCTGGTTTCTCGACCACGCCAGGGATGAGGCGGCCATCGCCAGCCATTTCGTCGCAGTCTCGACCAACGCCAAAGCAGTAAGCGCATTCGGCATAGCCGGCGCCAATATGTTCGAATTCTGGGACTGGGTGGGCGGGCGCTACTCGCTATGGTCGGCCATCGGCCTGCCCATCGCGGTGTATATCGGCATGGACCATTTCGAGGCGCTGCTGGCCGGCGCGCACGAGATGGACGAACACTTTCGCACCGCGCCGCTTGCGCGCAACCTGCCGGTCATCCTCGGCCTGCTGGGGGTGTGGTGCATCAATTTCTGGGATGCGCACAGCCACGCGGTGCTGCCCTACGACCAGTATCTACACCGCTTCCCTGCCTATTTGCAGCAGCTCGACATGGAAAGCAACGGCAAACGCGTTGAACGCGACGGCAAAGCGGTCGATTACGCCACCGGCCCGGTATTGTGGGGCGAAGCCGGCACCAATGGTCAGCACGCCTTCTACCAGTTGATCCACCAGGGCGCCCAGATGGTCCCGGCGGATTTCCTCGCCCCGGCAATCAGTCACAATCCGCTCGGGAACCATCATGCTATTTTGTTGTCCAATTTTTTTGCGCAAACCCAGGCGCTGATGAAAGGCAAAACCGCGGAAGAAGCGCGCGCTGAGCTGAGCATGAGCGGCCTACACAGCGTCGAACTGGAAAAATTGTTGCCGCACAAGGTGTTCCCCGGCAACAAACCGACCAACTCGCTGTTGTTCCGCAAGCTGACCCCGCACACGCTGGGCGCGCTGGTCGCGCTCTACGAACACAAGATATTCGTGCAGGGCGTGGTGTGGAACATCAATTCGTTCGACCAGTGGGGCGTGGAACTGGGCAAACAGTTGGCGCAAAATATCCTCCCGTCATTGGCAAACGGTGAGAAAATCGACGCCTACGATGCCTCGACCAATGGCTTGATAAACCATTATAAGGCCATGAATTTAACTAACTGAACACAAAAAGTTTTCACAACATGACGCTTGAACTCACCACCGACGAGCAAAAAGAATTTGAAAAGCTGCTAGGCAGTGGCATCACCCTTCCGGCGCAGCCTGGTATTATGCTGGAAATTGAGCACATGATCCACAGCCCCAAAGTCCGCATGGATGCGCTGGCAAAATTGATCAGCAACGATACGGCATTGACCGCGATTATCTTTAAAATCATCGGCTCACCGATCTACGGCCTGAGCAATCAGATCAACTCGGTGGAAAAAGCCATTTCGTTGATCGGCTTGACGCAACTGGGCACCGTCGTCAAATCCGCGGCGTTGCGCCAATCCATCAGCGGCGCCGAACCGTTCTACGAATGGTTCTGGGAACACTCCGGGGAAATCGCCCAGTTGTGCTCCATCATCGCCTACAAGCAGCGTTCGGTGTGCAACATCTACGCCGACGAAGCGCAACTCGCCGGACTGTTCCACGATTGCGGCGTACCGCTGCTGATGCGGCGCTTTCCCGAATACTGCAAATCGTTCCGCCTGGCGGATGGCCGGAAATGGCCCAATGTGGTAATGGAAGACCACGCGTTGAACACCGACCACGCAGTGGTCGGCTACCTGATCGCACGCCACTGGAACCTGCCCGATTTCGTTTGCCAGGCGGTGCGTTTCCACCACGAAATCCTGCATACAGAGCACCGCGCCACCACCATGGTCGCCATCCTGCAAATGGCGCGCCATATCTACAATGTCTACCGCAACGCCGACGATTCGGAATGGGAAGCCAATCACCAGCAGGTATTGGAAGAAATCGGCATCGGCCAGAAAGGCCTTAGCGACTTCGAGGAAGACGTGTACGATATGTTGAAGAATTCGTGAGGCGAGCATCGCCATATTTATTCTTGACCGGGTCTACCTTCTCCGGCTTGGGCGGGTCTGGCGCAAGCGCGGAACCGACCGCAGCGGATGCGGCTCCGCCAATAATCCTAGGAGCCTGTCGGACTTAAAGGAATCGGCTGCAAAATGCCCTCGACCAGCTCATTTTTCGCTTCGATTCTTTAAGTCCGACAGGCTCCTAGCATTGGTGTTATCAGGCGCCGTGCAAACTGAATACCCCGTTCGTTCCCACCTGTCAATTCAAATTCGCGTTGACAAACGCAACAGAAATGTTTGACACTCACGCCATGAACTCGAACGAATTTAAACGCTGGCTGATCAAACAGGGCGCTACCTTCCAAACTACCAAGGGATCGCATACCAAAGTTTTCCTGAATGGTCGCCATTCTATTTTGCCCATGCACAACGCCGATCTTAAAACCGGTACGGTAGAGGGCATCAAGAAACAACTTGGTCTGAAAGGAAAATAAATCATGTTCGATTACCCCGTTATTCTTGAAGCTCAGCCGGAGGGCGGCTTTGTCGTCACTTTTCCCGATGTTCCCGAGGCCATCACTCAAGGCGAAGACGAAGACGAAGCGCTGCTCTACGCCGTGGACGCGCTGGAAACCGCGCTGACGTTCTACGTTGACGCCCGCCGTCCCTTGCCCGTGCCGACCGCTGCCGCTGGCCGTCCCACGGTTCGCCCGTCCGCCATGGAATGCCTGAAGCTGGGCGTTTATCAAGCCATGACCGAGCAGGGCATCCGCAAGGCCGAACTCGCCCGCCGCCTGGGCTGGCACATGCCGCAAGTGGATCGGCTGTTTGACCTGAACCATGCGTCCCGGCTCGATCAGGTTGAAGCGGCGGCGCGGGTGCTTGGGCGGCATATCGAGGTGCGGATTGCGTAGTGCGGTAGTCAAGTAGAGTGGGCACGTTTTTTGTGCCCCCGCAGTCAGCGGTGGTTGTTCCCGCGTGGGCACAAAAGCGTGCCCACCCTACCGGGCTCACGCCTCACCCCTCACCCCATCACCCCTCAGAAACAACCACCTGATTCCGCCCATTCTTCTTGGCGCGGTAGAGCGCTTCGTCGGCGCCGGCGATAAGTTTTTCGGCCAGGATTCCTACTTCTTTTTCCGTTTGCGTGGTTGCCAGCATGGAAATGCCGATGGAAATAGTGATCGGGATGCTTGCGCCGGGAAGCGTCTGAAACGGCTGGGCTTCGATCGCACAACGGATACGCTCGGCGACATCGCAAGCGTTGCTTAGGGTGGTCTGCGGCAGCAACACCACAAATTCCTCGCCGCCGTAACGCGCGGGAATGTCGCTTGCGCGCAACTGCGACTTGATCAGCGCGGCGATGCGCTTCAGCACCGCGTCCCCCGCCTGATGGCCGAACAAATCGTTGATGCGCTTGAATTTATCCGCATCGAGAAACAAACAGGCAAGCGGCAACTCGTGGCGGCAGGCGTAGGCGACTTCCTCCAGGCAGCGGTGCTCGAAATAGCGCCGGTTATTGATGCCGGTGAGCGGGTCGGTCAGCCCTACCAGCTTCAAGCGCTCGTGGTTCAGTGCGTTTTCCAGGCAGATGGCGGCGATGGCCGCCAACCGTTCGAGAAAATTCGTGCCGCTATCGTCGGTGAAACGCTCCGGCGCGCAACTGCCCATGTTAAGGCTGCCGACCAACACCCCCTGGTGCGTCAACGGCAGCAGCCCCACCGAAGCCGGCGTGCAGGCGGATGGGACGAACAGCGCACCATGCCGGGCGGCATCGTAAGCGCCGAGAAACGGCGTGATGGCGCCATCGTACAGCGCCTCCAGCATGACCGTGTCGTGCAGCAGAATCAAGCCCGGCATCCCACCTCCGCCCGCGTTTATTTCCTCCATAATCCCCAGAATCCGCGCCGCCTCGCATTCCGGGTCGGCAAGCATCAACGTCACGGCATCAAGGTCGAAGACCGTCTTGTAATCCTGCAGCAGGGTGTGCATCAGGCCGGCCAACGAATGCGTGGCGATGATGCGGCGCTCCAACTGGTCGAAACGCCGCAGTTTGTCTTCATTCTCGCGCGCTTCGCTCAGCATCAACTGTAATTGCCGGCGCAGGTACTGATTTTCGGCTTGCAGATGGTTTTCCATAAACGTCCATATCGACTGCATTGAGTTACGGCTGACTTTAGCACGATATGCCTTCTCGCGGGGGGAAATTGTCCGGTTTGATTGCCCCACTCACCGCGTTGCACATGAGAAGACCCAAGCGGTGCAATTTGCGTCTTGCATTGCATCCCGCGAAGGAACAATCCAATCCGGATGGCGTATCCGTCACGGATGACGAGCAATCCACGAATAACAAACCATGTGCTGAGTGCAGACAACCCGCTGCCACAGTCAAGCGAAAGGTTGGACGCCAGCCGGGTGCGGCCCCCGCGATAGCGCCGTGCGCGTCAACGTCGGATCGCTCTCTTTCGCTCAAGGATGTCTTCGGAAAGTCGCGCTTATCCAGCCTATATTTTTTTACCCTGCCTCGACCAACGTACTGCGTGGCGACAAGAGCAACCGGTTTATGGTATCTTCGCGCTTTGCCCAAGCATGGCTGATTGCGTATTTTGAATAGACAATGGCCTTATTTTCTGCTGGTTTTCCTGCTACCCGTCGCCGGCGTCGTCTGGTGGTGGGGCGTGTTTGCGGAAACCCGCATCGTCGCCGACCAGACGTGCGGCCCCTACCATTATGCCTACCTGGTGCAGAACGGCGATTTTTCCAAGCTGCCGGAAGCGCAGCAGACCGCGCTACGCGAACTGAAACACCAGAAAATCGCAACCGGCGCGCCCATCACCGTATTGCTCACCGACCCGCGCACCACCGCGCGCAAGGAATGGACCGCGCAAGTGGGCTATCTGGTGGAAGCGGATGCCAAAGTCGCCGAACCGCTCAAGCTGGCCGACATTCCGGCGCGGCGCGTTATTCTCGCGCAAGTGCGCGCCCACCCCAGCCTCGCGCCGGGCAAAGCCTACGCGGCGCTGATCGCATACCTCGACGCCCATGGCATGAAACTGGTGCTGCCCACGGTGGAAACCTACCAGGGCAGCGAATTGACGGTGGAAATGGGGAATTGAAATGAGCCTGTTTTCCTTGATCGCCGCGTTGTTGCTGGAGCACTTCCGACCGCTCTCAAACCGCACCCCGATATTTCTCGGCTTCATCCGCTACGCCCAATACCTGGAACGGCACCTGAACGCCGGCAAGGACCTGCACGGCGTAATCGCCTGGTGCCTCGCCGTGCTGTTGCCGACAGTATTGATCGGCGCGCTTTATGCGCTGCTGCACCAAGCCAACCTGACGCTCGCGTGGCTGTTCGGCGCGGCGGTCGTGTACTTGACCGTCGGCCTGCGCTATTTCTGCGCCCCCGCCGAAAAACTCGCCGCAGCATTGCGCGATGGCGACCCCATCCTGGCGCGCAAACTGCTCGCGCAGTGGAGCGGCCATAGCACCGGCGAATGGGACAGCACCGCCATTGCCCGCGTCGGCATCGAACACACCCTGGGACTCGCGCACAAACACCTGTTCGGCGTGGTCGCGTGGTTCCTGATGCTGGGGCCGGCTGGTGCTGTGTTCTACCGCCTGGCGCAAGTCGTCGGCCAGAAATGGGGCAACCTGGACGAAGCCGAATTCGGTCGCTTCGGTCGCTTCGCGGAGCAGGCCTTCGAACTGGTGGACTGGCTGCCGCTACGCCTGAGCGCGCTGAGCTTCGCCATCGTCGGCGATTTTGAGGACGCCGTATATTGCTGGCGCACCCAGGCCGAAACCTGGGCGCAAAAAGGCCTGGGCATCGTCCTCGCCAGCGGCGCCGGCGCGCTCGGCGTCCGGCTGGGCGAACCGCTGCCGGTCGGCGGCGATGTCGAATTCCGCGCCGAACTCGGACTGGGCGACGATGCCGACGCCGATTACCTGCAAAGCACAGTGAGCCTGGTATGGCGCGCCGTGGTGCTGTGGCTGGCGCTGATCGTGCTGTTCACCGCAGCCACCTGGGTCGGCTGAAAAACGCATACCTTAATCCCCATAGGAGCGTCCGGTCGCGATAGCGGCGCCAAACGAAGCGGCTGCGTTTCGAATGGAGGCAGTCGCGACCGGGAGATCGCTCCTACGCATTGGATGAGCAGGGTAAATTTGTTCTCGGCACGGAAAAACCCGATTCACCGCAGAGGACGCGGAGGACGCAGAGGAAAAGCATGAGGGGGTTCCTCCGCGTCCTCCGCGGTGAAAAAAGTTTTGTCTTTATGGGTTGCCTCCATGAGTCGAGCAGCGTCGCGCTAAGATTGTCCGGGATTCACGAACATTTTCCATCATTGATTTTCATCATGAATTTCCGAGAACAAATTTACCCTGATTGGATGAGCCAAGCTTGACTCCCCTCGCGAGGATGGTAAAATTCCGAAAAATTTCAAATCAAACAAGAACAATGCGTCTTTTTTATCAACTTTTCCCTGTTATGGTCGCCGTATTGTTTTCCGGCGCTTGCGTTGCCTCTGACGAAATCGAACCCAACAGCGTACACCAGTTGTCGTTCATGGAAAGCTCCATCGACAAAGCGCACAGCACCCTGGTCTACGCCTTGAGTCTGGTCGGGGTGAATTACAAATCCGGCGGAACCTCGCCGGAAGCCGGATTCGATTGCAGCGGCTTCGTCAGCCACGTATTCAGGCAGGCGGCGGACATGATGCTGCCGCACAACGCCAAGGCCATCAGCATGTTCGGCAGAAAAGTCGCCATTGCGGAACTTCGTCCCGGCGATCTGGTGTTCTACAACACCATGCGCCACACCTATTCCCATGTCGGCATCTATCTTGGCGACAACAAGTTCGTCCATTCCTCAGTCACCGGGCGCGGCGTCGAGGTGGTGGACATGAAGGATCGTTACTGGGTCAAACGCTTCAACGGTGCGCGCCGCATGCTCACTTCCCGGGCCACTTCTGGATTTTCGCCCGAATAAGCGGCAATGCGGCCAAGGCCGCTTTCTCCCCCTCCATAATCGCCGCATGTTTCTGTTCGAATTCGGTCGAACCCATGGCGCCGATGTTCGGCTGAATCACCACCTCGGCTTCGGCCATCTCGTAGCGGCTGATGCCCTGCCCCATGATATTGAAGGTTTGCAGCAGAACATCGACCGAATCCTTGATCTTGGCATACTTGGGCTTGCTGGAAATATCCACCGCAATCACGATGTCCGCGCCCATGCCGTGCGCCGCCTTCACCGGCAACGGGCTGGTCAGCCCGCCATCAACATATTCCCTGCCGCCGATCGTCACCGGCTGAAATATCCCCGGCACGCTGCTCGACGCGCGCACCGCCATGCCGGTGTTGCCGCGCCGGAAAACCATCATATCCCCGCTTTGCAAATCCGTCGCCACCGCAGCGAACGTCTTGTTGAGGCTTTCGATGGGGCGGTTGCGCAAGGCTTTATTGATATAGCCCTGCAACTGCTCACCCTTGATGAAACCGCGGTCCGGCAGCGCATAATCGCTCACGCTGTCCTGCTCCAACTGAAAAGCCGCCTTTTGCAGATCGAAACCGCCAAACCCGCCGGCATACAACGCCCCGACCACACTGCCGGCGCTGGTGCCGACCACCATATCCGGCACGATGCCGTGCGCTTCCAGCGTTTTGATCACACCGATATGGGCAAAACCGCGCACCGCACCGCCGCCCAACACCAGCGCGATTTTCGGCGAAATCCTGGCGGACGGACTGGAAGGCGTCGGCTGCTGCGTGCCGCAACCCGTCAGGATCAATAAAAAAAACAAGATAAAACGATACATGGCGTGCGGCTATTCTTCATCATCCTCATATTCATCATTATAACAGGGATATTGTTCTGGATTGGTGCCGTGACTTTCAATCACTCTAGGATAAGCGACTGTCGGCTCCGGTTCTTTGAGCTTTCGCGATTTTTTGATTTTGAAAGTCCAGCTATCCCCAAAGTCAAACAAATAATAGAGCGTCAATCCTTTGGGAAGTGGATAGACTTGGTTGAGTAAAATGTCACAAAAATCATCTTCATTTTCTTCCCAATCCTCGGAATCGCCGAAGACTATTTTACGATTGCGTTCATTGCGCCCTGCATAAAATTCATAAAGATGGTCGCTATCAAAACCAAAGGCATCTTGAATTGCATCATGAAGATCGAAAAGGGATGCCCCTTCGTCAATTTCAATGACGCGAATACAATCATGATCCCAATACATACCGGAAATGCTATCAACTGTTAGAGTGTAAATCATAATTTTTCATTGAATTGCGTAACGTTAAAATTGAGGGGCTGGCCGATTACAAAACTTGGCAGTAGCCCCGGAAGTTCAAAAAATTACCAACCGCGTCGGGTATGCCCTCATAGTAAATTTGTTCTCATCATGACGGCAACCCATAAAAACAAAATCTTTTTCACCGCAGAGGACGCGGAGGACGCAGAGGAAGAGCATGAGGGTTTTCCTCTGCGTCCTGTGCGTCCTCTGCGGTGAATCGGTTTTTTCCGGGCGGAGAACAAATTTACCCTGGGTATGCCCTGCACCCGGAAAACCGCACACTCCAGCCCGTTCAACGGAGCTTTCTAGGATTATTTTTTGCGAAAATAGACCAAGGGGGAATAGCGCCATCTCTTGCTTGGCGCCACCTGGCAAAATTTACCTTACTCGAATCTATGTATACTGAGCCATCACGAAGTTTTGTTGTGCCGGTCAGCGTTGTTACATAGGTTTCGGTTCGCCGACTGCCCGTGTCGGAATTGACCTTGCTGCCCACATAACCCCAATCCGGGTTTGGATGCCGGCACCCATTCAGCTTGGCAAACATGATATGAACAAACTTAATATCGCCATTTTCAACAAAATTGTAGCAAGCCACGACATGCCATCCACTGTGACCGTTATGACTTTCCCCCCCTTTGCCGATGTTAATCGTTGTTTTTACCTCAAGCCCGACACCGGCGCCGTCGTTGCCTTTATTGCAGACAAGATCGGGGTATTTCTGATCGTGATTGTGTTTGTAAGGCGAGCTTTCATCCATCGCATTGCTAAAAATGTTTGAAACAAGCCCCGAGAAGTTGTTGCCTTGAATAAGAGATTGAAGCGTTTGACCAATCTCCAAGGTCATGTTTCGATTGATGCGGTGAATGATCGACTGAGTGAGATTTGCCGCCGCTTCAATGTGGGAGATTGCAAGCCCTTCAGGCAATGGAACTTGTGGCCTAAAATACTTGAATTCCAGTCGCGGAGACTTAGCTCCCGCATCATTATCATAGGCGGCGGCGACAAGCGCCCTCACGGGTAGCTCAAGAGACCTTGCCAGAGACTCTAAGACTTGAATGCTAAAGTTCTCTTTTCCGGTTTCCACGCCGGAGAGGTATTGGTAACTGATTCCAGCCTTTGCGGCAAGGTTCTCTTGGGAGAGGTTTCTCTGCTCTCGAAGTGCGCGCACACATGCGCCAAGTATTTTTTGGGTTTCGCTCATGGTCGGGTAGTGTACCGGCCATTATCTTGACAGTCTTTCAACTATAGACGAAACTAGGTGCATGGCACACTATAAATTACATCACGCGAACTGCTTCGATTGGTTGCGCGAACAACCTCTAGCAAGCATCCAAGGCGTATGCACAGATCCACCATTTGGGATTGTTGAATTTTTACCTCATGAAATGGCAAAACTGCGTAGCGGGCGCGGGGGAGTTTGGAGGTTGCCGCCGACAATTGGCGGAAGTCAACGCGCCCCGCTTCCTCGTTTTACCACATTGAATCAACAAGAGAGGGAGCATGTTCGTACCTATTTCCGTGAATTTGGTGAGGCTTTGATCCCTGTGCTCGCACCTGGCGCGCATGTATTTGTTGCGGGCACACCGATGTTGCAATATTTGGTGCAGAGCGGAATGGCTGAGGCGGGTTTTGAGGTTAGAGGCGCAGTTATGCGTCTTTATCGTGGATTCCGTGGCGGCGACCGTCCAAAACTTGCCGAACAGGAATTTCCGGAAGTGTGCGTTACCCCGCGAGGAGCATACGAGCCATGGATGCTTTTTCGCAAGCCCATTGAAGAAAAAACAGTGGCTCAAAATTTAAGGCGGTGGGGCACAGGAGCGCTGCGACGGATTAACGCCGATCAGCCGCTCCCGGATATAATTCAAAGCGGGAAGACACCAATAATCGAAGAGTCCATTTCAAATCACCCCACCGTTAAGCCTCAACAATTGCTGAGAATTTTGGTGCGCAGTCTTTTGCCTTTGGGAGAAGGGGAAGGAGAAATTTTAGACCCGTTTTGCGGTTCAGGCTCAACGGTTGCAGCTTGCAAAGCCGTTGGGTACGACGCTATTGGCGTAGAGGTTGATGAGGAATATTTTTCGTTGTTAACAATGAATATTGATGAGTTTTCTGCGCTATATCCAAAATACAAGGGCGAGACGCTCGAATTGCCGACTGAGTGCTTGCCCATCAAATCAAAACATGCAAAAAACCGGCAGGGGAGCCTGCTACTGTTGCCTTGACGTTCAACTGAGCTTTCTAGGTTATGCCTTGCGCGGGGGAAATTGCCCGGTTGGATTGTCCCCGGCGGGCGCACTGCCGTGTTGCAAATTGCTTGCGTGAGAGTCACCACGCGGCACAATTTGCGCCTTGCATTGCATCCCGCGAAGGATCAATCCAATCCGGACAATTTCCCCCGCGCAAGGCATAAATGCTGTTGCTCGCCAACATCCGTAAATCTGGCTACATCATCAAGGACGGCGTCCAAACCGGTGTACAGCGCATTCATAACCTCATGTGCATGGAAAACCCGGTTCCGCCGTTGCAAATTACTCACCCGCAGAATATCCATAGCCACCAACTCGTTAACTGCGTCATTGGCTGCCGGGAAAGTCACGCCAAGACGATCCGCCACGGACTTGACCGTCACCACGGGCTGCCCAAGTAGCAGGTCGGCAACACCCCAAATTGTAGCGTGCCGCCGCTTGGCTTTTTCGCTGAGAATGCCTTGCCAACGCTCTTGTAAGGTTCGCAGATTGCCGAATAGCTGTATGGTATGGCGACATGACGCAACAATCGTCTCCAGAAAGAGCTTGATCCAGGGCGTCCAGTTCAAGCGCGTCTGTACCTGCAACAAGGCATCGTAATAATCCTGTTGCCTTACTTTAAGGAAAGTCGCCAGGTGGATCGGGGGTTTACCATCCGCCGCCAGCATCAAAGGCAGCAACAGGCGACCTGTGCGTCCGTTCCCGTCGAGGAACGGGTGGATTGCTTCAAACTGCACATGGGCGATTGCCGCCCGCATCAGTATTGATATTTCCACAACACCTTCCGGTTCGTATTGCAGCAACCGTACCAGATCATCCATCAAGGCAGACACCATTTCAGCCGGGGGCGGAATATAGCGAGCCGTCTCCAGACGCGTCCCAATGTAATTTTGTTTTTTGCGCCAAGACCCAGGCGTAACACGTTCCTGCCCATCCAATAGCTTGGTATGTAGGTTGCGAATCAAATCCAGATTTAATGCCCCCTGCCCACGACTGGCGATTTCGCGCCTTCCTAAAATGAAGGCTTTAACATAGCCAAGCGTTTCATCGGCATCTTGATCCGATTTTGCATCGTCGCTGTTCGCCTCAATCTCATGGATTAAAAGTCCGTCGAACCCCGTGTGCGTTCCTTCAATCTGGCTACTATCGACGGCTTCCCGGCGATTCAGCATGTGGAGCACCAAGCTGGCATACTGCTCATTACGCTGGATCGTCTCACTCAATGCCTCCAACTCCCGCTGAGCCAGCATAAAAAGCCCTCTACAGGACGGGACATCGACGAACATCGGAACGGGGTTTGGAACAACCGCAAAGCATCCAGACCGCTCGGGGATTGGGACACAAGTCGCTTGCAACTCGGGATGGAGATCAGATTTACGCATCTGAAACCTTGAACAAGAATTTAGGTATTAAAGGTTTTCAGTATAAACATTTAATATGTGAGCCGGTATTAAAATTTCATTAAGCTCCCTGACCGTATAGGTTTCTATCAAATAAGCAAATAAGGGATCAACCCCTTTAACCCTTAACCCATAGCTGGGTAAGAGCGGGCACAGCTTTATCGTGCCCACACGGGAAATGCATTAACAGCGTGGGCACAAAAAACGCCACCCTACCGGGCTGTCCCAAGTCCTTTCTGTGGTCAGTCGATCAACCGCATACCGCAATACTTGGCGGCGTCAAGATCAAATGTTGCCGTACAGCCACATCCAGCGTCATTAGCTGACCGTTCTATCAGGCAGTCGGCAAAATCAGCCTTGCCTTCCTTGAATAACCGTAAAGCTTTCCAGACGGTATCGGCATGGGCCACCACAATTTCCTTGGTGCGCAATAGCGTTTCTATGACCTCACCTATCTCGCTTTTGGTTGATGCGTAACAGCCTGTCAGCACCCACACCAATTCCACCACCGAAACAATGCTGACGTAGCCAGGCGCATCTACTGTCAACGACTCGATCAGACGCGTTGCCTTGGGCGACTGCTTCAAATCGTCCTGTGCGATGTAGCGCACGAGAACATTGGTATCCAACCCCATCATCGTATTTTTGCCCCTTGGGCTGCGATAGCTTCATTCATCGCCGTAATCGTGACCGGCGAGGCAGGCATGCGCACCAACCCCTTCAAAGCAGTCACCGATTGCGTAGCGGGCGCCAGTTCAAAACATCCTGGCGCAACCTGGACGAACTCCACCCGATCTCCGGCTTCAACGCCGAGAACAGCCCGTACAACGGCTGGAATGGTAATTTGACCCTTACTGGTCATGGTTGCAGTAGACATAAAGCCCCCCTGTTTGGTTATCCTTACTTTACGGTAAGGCACCGAGAAAATCAAGCCAAGTAAGGCGGACCCGCATGGTAAATTTGTTCTCAGCGCGGGAAAAAACCATTCACCGCAGAGACGCTTCAGGCGCAGAGAAATCAATGAAAATGGTAAAACTGTTAAATTCCACAACCCATTGTTTTTCCTCAGCGTCTCAGCGTCTCTGCGGTGAAAAATGTTTTGTCTTTATAGGTTGCCGCCATAAGTCGAGCAGCGTCGCGCTAAGATTGCCTGGGATTCATGAATATTTTCCATCATTGATTTTCATCATGAATTTCTGAGAACAAATTTACCCTGGGGAAATACATCGCGCTTGACCCCCAGCATCCCCGGTGCTAGTCTGGCTGCTCGCTCAAAACAACTAGCAGCACCCCGGCAACCGCTGTGAAGCCGGTATTTTTTTGTCTCTCGTTTTCGAGCATAGGCATTGCGCCGTGCTGTCGGTCACGGGGGTATCGGGCAGCGGCAACGCCCCGGCTGCTCTAGTTGGCAGTGAGAGTACCCCCACCCTTTACCCGGTGGTTTTCTCAAATCTCAAAGCAACTAGCCCGGATATTGCATAAATTCGCGTGATGAAAAGCGCAGGATTTTGATTGATATGGGAATTTTGTGAAGGAGCGTCGTAGTTATTCATACGACCGACTGAACAAAATTTTCATATCAATCAAAAGACAAGCGAGGGCGCGCGTAATTTATGCAATATCCGGGCTAGGAGTGCATACCATGCCAAACACCACCCACAGCGCGCCAGTTCCGCGCCTTGCCCATCATCCTAGAAACCTCCGTTGACCGCTTGCCAAGGTGTGTAACATGGCGGTTCTAAACAGCTTTGTTATGTATTTTGCGTTCACCCGTTTGGTGAGAGCGGCTGCGGGCTGGATTGCACGGTTTTCCGGGCGCATGGCGGCGTTGCAACTCATCGAGAAGGCAATGGAATGACCATTGCGCGTCGTTGCGCCTTGCCCTGCACCCGGAAAACCGCACACTCCAACCCGTTCAACGGAGGTTTCTAGGATCATCCGTTTTTTCCCTGCAATCCCGAGCAAGATACGCAAGCTTGCAGTGTCCGGGCGCGGGAGGATAAAGCGATTTACCGCGCCACCAAGATTCTTGAAAAACGCTTGGGCAAAGAAGGCGAGGAACTAAACGCACCTGAAGCTGTGCGCGCTTATTTGAAAATGAGACTGACCGGCGAGGAACGGGAAGTATTCATGGTGTTGTTCCTGAATGCACAAAACCGGGTGATTTCCGCCGAACCCATGTTTTACGGTACGTTGACTCAAGTACAAACTTATCCGCGTGAGGTGGTGCGGCGCGCCCTGCATCACAACGCTTCGGCGGTAATGATCACCCAAGCGGATTATCCGAACCCAGTGCCAGCGACGGCAAAATAACACAAACCATGAAAGCGTCCTTGGCGCTGGTTGATGTCAAGGTGCTGGATCATTTCATCGTTGCCGGGAAAAAGATGATTTCATTCGCCGAACGCGGCTTGATCAAATTGTTTTGCCGCGCCTGTCCTGACGGGACGAAAACCGGGAAACCCCTTCCCCGGCTGGCGTGGTTTCTGATTTGAGGGGACGGATGTTCGCGATTGATGCGCGTCGTCTCCCAACTCTTCGTGCGCGAGCTATTAACTACAACACTACGAGGACTGCTTTTTCATGAACACACTCAATGTATCAATCGCTTTTAGAAAATAAGGGGTCTGACCCATTATCAACATTAGCGGGGAGGTTAATAAAGGAACCGCACTGGGCAGCGAGCGGTTCAACCTAAATTCCTTAGTTGAACGGGCTGGAGTGTGCGGTTTTCCGGGTGCAGGGCATACCCGGACGGCCTACGGCCTGGGCACAAGAGGCGCAACGACGAAGAATGGTTGTTCCATTCTCTTCTCTTGTAGTTGCAACGCCGCCATGCGCCCGGAAAACCGTGCAATCCAGCCCGTAGCGCTCTCACCAAAC
>Ga0172380_10001713_pt1 | contig 37252 bp, 25 predicted proteins | sample Leawe162metaG_FD_119747 | JGI IMG/M metagenome (GOLD analysis project Ga0172380, IMG submission 119747) | Leachate microbial communities from a municipal landfill in Southern Ontario, Canada - Leachate well 162 metaG | ecosystem: Engineered > Solid waste > Landfill > Unclassified | place...
CGCAATGGACTGCTGAGCAAATTGCACTTTTTACAGAAATTCCATTTCTTTTCACTAAAGCCTTTGGAAAATTAATTCAAGCAAGCAAGCTCCCGCAACCTTTATTGCCAGAAGCTGCATTAGCAGAAGAAATCTCGTATAAAGCAGGTTTGGAAATAGGAGATAGTTCAGAAAGATTTATTATAGATTTGGTAGAAATAGCGCCTGGCGAATATGGTATGTCTGCAGAAGGCTCAAAACTGACATCTACGAATTCATCTCTAAAAGAAATTCAGGTACCAAAACAAATAGTCTCAAAAATAGAATCTTTTCCAGCACAAGAAAAAATACAACCTACAATAAGCTCAACACAACAAAGAATACTGATTAGTAAAGTTATTGATAAACAAAAACCTTTATTACAAAATTTAATTTGTACTGCAGAACATGAAGCAGATTTACTAGAAATACGATCTTTATTAGGTGAAATTTTGCCTACTCATTTACCTTCAGAATTAAAAGCATTTTTACAAGCAGAAAATATTCCGGTTGAATCAGTAGGAATGAAAATTACTCATGTATTTGAAACTAGCTTAGGAGAAAAAAAGGCAAAATAATTATTAATGGATTACACCATGATTTGGAAAATAATATAGAATTATATAACAATCATCTTATATTTGCAGAAAAAACAATGCTAGAAGATGGATTTTATAATGTAACTTTAAGTTGTAATATTCCAGAATATGCTGATTTAATTATGCCTCAATTAAAAACCTTTTTTCCCGCACATTGGCCGCGTAAAAAAGTTGTAGAATTTTGTTTAGAACTTATGCCTCATGCCACAGAAATTTATCAAAATCCTAAAATGGTTATTTTTGAAAATAATATAAAAGGAAATCTAGTGCTAAGATATGTATATAATAAAGAAAAAAAATGGTTTTCTGCTATTTTTCCCACTAATGAGCGCCTAAATATATAATATAAATAAGGAATTTTTTATGAAAGAAATTAAAGCAAGATATGCCCCAGGTGGCCGGCCAGAATATTATTGGGAAAGGTATTATAACGATGAAGATAGTCTTGACTTACATCTGTTGTTTTCATTTTTAACATATCTTTCAAATACTAATTATGAATATTGGTATTTGAATAAAACAAAACCATGCAAAGATCTTACTTTTGAGGATTATAAGCAAATGCTCTTTGAAAAAGGAGAAATTTGGAGTAGTGATAGTAGTTTTATTCATAATGTTGCAGGTTTAGAGCCTCATAATAAAGTAGGAATTTCTTCAACGTATACTAGTGATGATGATCAAGAACAATTAGAAAATTATGAATATATCATGGATTTAGATGATTTTTTAGAAGTATTAAAAAACTTTATAGATAATGCTTTATTAAAAACTCCTTATATTATTGTCTATGAAGATGATAATAAAAAAATGCATTGCGAAACATATAAGCCAACTCCAGAAGAACTAAAAGAATGGGGAGAACATTTCCCAATAGATCTTATGAAGCCTGAAGATCTTTAATCTAAGTTAGATAAATGGGAGTTAAAAGCAATGCGCTTAGAGAAGATGAGGATTATTACTCTGTGCGTGGAAAGTATCAATAAAGAGGGCTGAAATTTTCGGCCCTCTTTTTAACGTTTTAAAATTGCTAAGAATGCTTCTTGAGGAACTTCAATATTACCCACTTGTTTCATACGTTTTTTGCCTTCTTTTTGTTTTTCAAGAAGTTTGCGTTTGCGAGAAATATCGCCGCCATAACATTTTGCAGTAACGTTTTTACGCAGTGGAGCTACGCGTTCGCGTGCAATAATTTTTGCACCAATTGCTGCTTGAATAATTACTTCAAAAAGTTGCCGTGGAATTACTTGTCTTAATTTTTCTGAAAGTTCACGGCCAATAAAAACTGCTTTTTCACGATGTACAATGCAAGAAAGTGCATCAACAGGTTGGCCATTGAGTAAGATATCCATTTTTACGAGATCAGCTTCTTGATAATCACCTACTTCATAATCAAAGCTTGCATAGCCAGAACTGACAGATTTTAATTGATCATAAAAATCTGTAGCAACTTCATTTAAAGGTAATTTGTATTCTAAAATTAAACGATCTTCATCCATGAAAGACATAGATTTTTGTACACCACGTTTTTCTTGGCATAACTGTAAAATATTGCCTAAATATTTTTGCGGCACAATAATAGTGGCATCAAGTACTGGTTCTAAAATTGCTTGAATTTGTCCTGGATCTGGAAAATCAGAAGGGTTTTCTATTTTTAATCTGCCTTTATTATGATCAAGATCAATGTAATACATTACGCTTGGTGCAGTAGCAATAATATTTAAATTATATTCTTGCTCAAGACGCTCTTTAAAAACATCCATATGCAATAAGCCTAAAAATCCGCATCGAAAGCCAAGCCCAAGTGCTGCAGAAGTTTTTTTCTCCACAGAAACGCTTGCATCATTTAAAGTGAGCTTTTCAATAGCATCTGCGAGAAGATCAAATTCTTCACTTTCTACAGGATAAATTCCAGCAAATACCATAGGCTTTGCTGGTTTAAATCCAGGAAAAGGAGTCACATGGCTTTTAACATGCGTTAAAGTGTCTCCAACGCGGGCTTCTTTTACGGTTTTCATGCCTGTGATAATATAACCAACTTGGCCAGGATATAAAGCGCTCATGGCAGTTTCATGAGGATACATGATCCCAACTTCTAAAACTTCATATTTTGCATCAGATTGCAAAAGATGCACCATATCTCCTTTTTTAATGCTTCCATCTTGAAGAGCAACCAAACAGATTACTCCACGATAATCATCATACCAAGAATCGAAAAGCAGTGCTTTTAAGGGCTTATTAATGTCGCCTTCTGGCATAGGAATCTTTTTAATAATTGCCTGTAAAACTTCATGAATGCCAATTCCAGCTTTTCCAGAAGCAAGTACGCAATCTTCTGGCGCAAAATCAAAGAGCCTTTGTAGCTCTTTTTGTACTTTTTCAACGTTTGCATGAGGAAGATCAATTTTATTGATCACAGGAATAATAGTGAGGTCTTGTTCAAATGCTAAATAAAAATTTGCTAAAGTTTGTGCTTCCACGCCTTGGCTTGCATCTGTTAATAATAAAGCGCCTTGGCATGCATATAAAGAACGAGATACTTCATAGCTGAAATCTACGTGGCCTGGGGTATCAATTAAATTGAGCAAATATGTTTCACCTTGATAGGTATAAAACATTGAAGCACTTTGTGCTTTTACGGTGATGCCGCGTTCGCGCTCAACTTGAAGTTTGTCTAAAAATTGCTCATGAAGGCCTTTGCGTGTAGAAAGCGTTCCTGTTGTTTCAAGTAAACGATCTGCAAGGGTCGATTTACCATGATCAATATGCGCAATAATAGAGAAATTTCTGATTTTATCAGGCGTAAATTGTTGAAGATTTATTGTTTTAATATCCATAAAAATTTTTAATTCGATTTGCTCAGTAATTTATTTGCTTTCAGTCTACGTTAATACAGATTTTTGTAAATCTTTCCCCGTATCTTTGTATAAAGAATTCCTTATTTACTATGGTTTGCTTCTTCTTATCCTCATTAATATTTACAAATAGAAAATGAAGCTGCTATTCTAACAATGTATGGGGATACATAAAAGGGGGTTTTATGGGCAATAGATTTTTTGCAATAACTTGTTTACTTTCTTTATCTACAAGTATTATTATTCCAGTGGATGCTTTGTGCCCCACCCCAGTGCCGGATGTTTATAAAAATATTCAGCCTGGAAATATCAGGGTTGGATTTTTTGCAAGTTGGGATGTGTATACGCATGATTATCAAGTGCAAGATATGTATTCTATCGCAAATCAGCTTACTCATATAGTGTATGCGTTTGTAAAACCTGATAGTGCTACGGGAACTTGCAAATTGCATGATGAATGGGGAGATATTGGTGCAAACTTTGAATTTCAAACTGCAGTAGCAGGAAATTTTAGAAAACTTCAAGAATTTAAAAAGAAATTTCCGCATATAAAAATTCTGCTTTCAATTGGTGGTGGAAAGTATGCCTCTGAATTTGCGCAGATTGCAGATAAAAATTTATTATCACGTTTAGCTGAATCATGTGCTCAGATTATAGATTCTTATACATATTATTATGATAATCCTGATACGGGGAAAAAGGGTTCTATCCGTTTTAATTATGCAGGCCTTTTTGATGGGATTGATGTTGATTGGGAATGGGAAGATGCAGTGCCGCAAGCGCATGCAAAAAAATATCTTGAGTTTATGGCAAATCTTAGAAATTTGTTGCAGAAAAAGCGCAAAGGTTTATTGCTGACTGCTGATTTGCAAGTGAATCCTAATATTTATAGAAGTTTACCTTTAGCTCACATTGTTAAATATGTTGATTGGCTTCATGTGATGGCATATGATTTTTATAGTCCAAATAATGATTCAGTGGGGCTTAATGCACCGATTTGTTCATTGTGGTCTGTGTTTTCTATAGATGGGGCTTTTAATAGAATTATAAATTTAGGAGTGCCGCCTTATAAAATGGTGATGGCGCTTCCTTTATATGGATATATATTTGATAATTCAAATGGATTTTTAACAAAATATACAAAGACAGATACTGCTTCTAAAGCAATTTCTTATAGCCTTATACAAAAAAATTTCTTAGATGATCCACTTTTTAAAAAACAATGGCATCCTTTGGGGAAGGCTCCTTCTTTATATAATAGAAAAGAGAAAGTTTTTATAAGTTACGATGATCAAGCTTCCATTCGTGAGAAAGTTGCTTTTGCAAAAATGAAAAGATTAAAAGGAATAGCATTATGGAAATTATCAGGCGATGATCAAAATCATACGCTAGTAAAGGAGGTGTTTGATTCTTGGTAAAGGTCTTCAGATCGCAATAAACAACACATTGCCATGTGTGATGTTTTATTCATTCAAAAGATTTTTACAGAAATTTCATTTTTTTATTGATATGCATCCTTAATAGTGATTTAATAAAAGTATTAGGTTGTATATTTTAAAGGAGCTCTCATGCTTGACACGTTCCAATCTTCTGATGTTGACCTCGCACTTTCTGAAGTGCACAGGAGATTATTACGATATTCGCATATTATGCCGTTTCTTTCGGTTATGGTTCGAATACTTGAGCTTCAAGAGGCTATGGGTATAATTGATGTGCCATGGTATGCTCAATGGGGAATTATAAATATATATTATGTTTTGCTTGTTTTGCTTGATCCTGTGGAAAAACCTGCAGTTATGAAGTTTTTAGAAATGGGATATCTAACCTCCACCATCGATATTGCTCGAATTTATCAGGTTATTATTGAAGCACATTATTGGGGCGTGCAAATGCTCATAGAAAAAGAGCGTTTAACGATGGAGCGCCTATGCGAATTGCTTGATGTTTGTGTGATGGTATATTGGCGCGAAATTTGGTATGTGATGATAGAATTAAAAAATTCAGTTAATTTTATAGTATGCATGTTTGTTGATCCAGAAGTCTATCAGGGAATCGAGCGGTGGAAGAAAACATTAGCCTTTTATCTGCCCAGTGTCTTTCAAGAATTACAAGATGTTTATTAAATTTATGTAAAACGATAAAAGTTTACTAAATTCATTAATGGCAAAAAGAAGAATCATTTTCAAATGATTCTCCTTTTTGCCATTTTTTTATGTTAAGAGATGTAATATAAAAAAGATAAAAAATAAGGAGAAGCCGTGATAAAAAAATTATAAGAAGATGAGTGATGTAATGAAAATTTTTTAAAATAGGTGAATTTTATGATGATTCAAACAAATAAAATAGTAAAAGTTATTTTTGGTGTCGGATATTTGCTTGCACAAACAAGTTTAGTGCAAGCATCATTATTTGATCCAACTTTTGCAGGTTATGGAACCACAACTCCTTATATAGGATCATACGTTTCAGGATTTTTAGATACTGGTTGCTTTTCAGCAGCTACAACGCCAAGTGATAACGTAACTACTGCTTCCTCGTCTCCATATGGGATTGTAAATCTTGGGCTTGTGGAATTAGCAGGAACTTTATCGGGAACAACACTTCCAAATTATGCCACCACTCAATTTCCAGGTATTACACGTTTAAATAGAAGTGGAAGTCCAGATACCACATTTGGTCAACTTTTACCAGGTACAGGGTATTTTTTGAATGATCCAACAGGCACACTTTTCACTGCAAGCTCAACAATAACTCTAAATAAAATAATTGCTGTTAATGGATTTTATTATATTATAGATGCAAGTACTGCTGGGCAATTTACTATTTCTAGATATTTGCCAACTTCAGGAAGTATGGATGCTGTTTTTAATGCTGGTATAACTACTTTTACTTTATATAAAGCAGATGGCGCTACGACAGTTCCAGGTGCAGTTGTTACAGGAGTATGCGTAGATCAAACAACTTCAAAATTTTATGTAAGCTATGGTGATGGTACAGATGCATATATTGCAGCGTTTGCTCCTTCTACATCAACATATCCTTTAGCCCCTTTTGCTTATGTAGTAGATACTACTTTTAATACTACTGGTGTAGTAGCATTAACTGCTGCAACAGTAGCTGCTGTATCAATTGGTACCACAACAGTTACCTTTAGTGGCATAGGATTTGATGATTATACAAATGCTGTAGTTGCCATTGGGGATACAGATCTATTGCAACTTGTGATTGCCCGCTTTAATGTTGGGGGTGATGGTGGTCAGTTTTCATTACTTACTTCTGGATCTGGAACTGGTGCAAATCCAGCGTTTACCGCTGCTAATTTTTCATATATCTTGCCAAAATATGCAGCAGCAATTGAAGGTTCAGCTTCAACCCCTTTATATTATTTAGTAGGATTTGCTGCAACAAATACTTTGCAAATTATGTATTTTGATCCGAGTACACAGGCATTAGTTGAAAATCCAGGTAATCCAGGTGTTTATTTTGAAACACTTACTACAACCAATACAGCTAATAATTATACACCAACAGATGTGATTCAAATTCTTGATACAACAGGAACGAAAGCAACTGCTGTGGTTACAGCAATCCATACAGTGCAAAATGATAGTACTATTTTAAACTTCCAGCTTGAAGATCTTACTCTTGATGCTGGTTCGAATGCATATGTAGTTGGTGGACAATTAGTAGCAGCTACAGCATTTGGTGGTACAGATACAAATGCTTCCCTGTATTCAGCTGCTTTTGATGCTAAGGTATATATTTCAGGTCAAGCTCCTCAAGGCTTAGTGGTGTATGGAAACCATACAACAGCCACTCCTGCAACAGGTGCTTTTTTTGCTAATTATGTCTATGATGGGGTATCTGATTTTGCAACAACTCCAGCAGGAAATACTTCATCAATTACACGTACCGGTACTGCAGTATTAGATTATGAGGTGAGTACTTACCCTGGGGGCTTCACTTTCGTTGCTGGTTTTTATTCTGCTGTGATCGCGGCAAATAAATCTTATTATATCGTGGCTAATGGTAATAAAGGTGCTGGTGCATTTGATACAGGTATATTCCGCTATGATTTTGATTCTAATGCATTTGATATGAGCTTTTCAGGAACAGCAGGAAATCCATTTGCCGTGGTAGCTGCAAATTGCGAGGCTAGTGCAGCACAACTTAGTGGCGCTATAGTATATACAGCTGGTGTTGGCACAGCGGGTGCTAGTCCATTAAAAACTACAGCATTTACTCTTCAAGCTACTACAGGAACTGCTCCAATAGCTGTAGTAGGATATGGTACAGCAGGTGTTGCAACTATAAGTTCATTAACAGGTGCTGCTGAGGCATTTTCAAATATTGGGATGGTAGTAGATAGCGGGGCGCCTTTACTAGTTGGGGTAGCTGCTACAAATGCAGCGCAAGGATTTATTGCTCGTTTATCTTCTACAACAGGTGCTTTAGATACTAACTTTAGTACTGATGGATATGTTGTTTACACTGCAATAGCTAATTCTACGCTTACCTCCATAGTTGTAGATAGTAATGCAAAGATTGTGGTAGCTGGTAATGGTACAGGTGCGAATGGTGGCAAAATTGTTGTTGCAAGATATTCAGCTGCCGGAGCTTTAGATACTACCTTTAATACTACTGGATATGGGGCATATGCTTTAGCAGGTGTTTCAGGAGCTGGTTATAGCACACTTGTGCTCAATGTGAAGGTTGATGCAAGTAATAATGTGTTTGTTGCAGGTGGCTTGGAAGGAAAACTTCTTGTGAAAGGTGGCGGAGTTCAATCAGGCACTCATTTGTCAGATGTTCCTTTTGTACAGAAAATTACTGGGTCTTCAGGCCTTGTAGATTACACGTTTTGTAACGCAAATGGCACTTTCTTACTTGCTTCAGAAGATTCACAACAAAGTTCTTTAGTAAACATGGTTTTAAGTACTTTACTACTTGATCCAAATCCTACATTATCAGGTCTTACCGTGCCTGGAGCGGGAACTGCAGTTCCACTTATGTATGGAATTGGAGTAATAAATGGGCAAGCTTCAGTAGTTCGTTTTGGTACTATTGAACAATCTGGAACTACAGCCGCTGCAGGATGGCAATATTGGGCATTCCAATAATCTTATATAGTTTTGGAATTTAGAATGTAAATTTCCATGAGAAAGGGGCTGCTTTAAAAGCAGCCCCTTTCTCATGGAAATAAAACTTTATTTTAAAGTATGATCAGTAGTTCGTTTTGGTATTATTTATAGCTGCTGTAGAATGGCAATATGGGGCATTTTAATAACCTTATATTTTGCTTTAAGTTTTAAAACATTTGCTTGAGGAATTAAGAAAAAAGAGCTAGTTTTGACTAGCTCTTTTTTACATATATCTTATTTTATTTAAAGTTGTAATGAATGGAAAAGAGGGAAATTTTCAATTGATGAAGCATTTTGGAGAAATGGAATGAAGAGTATGAGCAGGATTTTATATGCACTGGGCATCTTTATATTCTTTGGAATCGGACAGTTTTCATTAAACGCATATAGCACATTTTTTTCTCCAGTCTCTATAAATTCATATGAATTTTATAGTATATATCCAGAATTATTTTCTTCTGATAAGAAAGTATTTTTTCTTTCACCTTTTTTACAAGTATCTTTTAAAAATTCAAGTTTAGCGCAGCAATTCACGGTGAATGAATTTGATAATTTTGTTTTAGATCAACAAGGCTTGGGGGATATAAATCCTTTATGGTTTAATCTTGGAAATTTTGAAAAAAATTATACTTCAACGGTTAAATTTTCTCCTCAATTTATTCGTGCTGGTAGTGGATTTCATATACATGCAAATTTTTTAAAAGCATTTTTACAAATAGATGGTGCTGTATTAAGTATGATCACCAATATGCGGGTGCAAGAATTTAATAGCCCTGAAAATGGGATTCTCCCCACAACAACTCTTTTACAAAATGAAACCATACAAAATGCAATTGCTGCATTTACAAATCCAGATATGCAATATGGAAAAATTACTGGCCCCTTGCATGAATCAGGCATGGAAAATATTCAATGTAGACTCGGTGCGTTTCATGAACACAGGATGCATTCTGTTACTATTACTACAGCTCCTTATCTTCAATGCAGTCTGCCAACTGGGAAAAAGCCTGATGCGCAATATTTATTTGCTCCGCAAGTTGGAAATAATCATTTTGGTATTGGAGCTGGCATCACCACAATATTTGAAGGGAATTCTTATAAACTTTTATTTGATACGGTTGTGCAATATAATGCAAAAGCTTTAGAAATGAGATCATTTGATTTAGCAGCAAATGGAAAATGGTCTCGTTATTTACTTGTATTTAGAGATGGTTATAGCGATGAAGTGCCTGGAATTAATATTTTCACTCAACCGACATTAATTACACCTCAAGCTCAATTTTTAATCTTTGCTCGCTATGATAAAAAAGTTTATAATTCTACCTGGTTTTTCACCTATTCATTTTTCGGGCACATGCGAGAAAAAATACTCAGCGTACAAGATATTCAAGGTCAATATGGTATATTTCCTTTAGGGGCCCCACCAACACCATTATTTCCTCAAACTGCTTCAACTGCACGAATCAATCAATCTGCATCAGGCTCAGGTTTTGATCAAGTTTCTTTTGATCAGCCAGCAGGAACATTTGTGGGTCTTACAACAGCTGATTTAGATATTTCTTCTGGAAGGGCTTCTTCATGGATAACAAACACTATCAGCGCAGGATGGAAATATATAGGCGTGCATGCAGTAGCGGAATTTGCTGGTGCTTTAGAGTTGCCTTGGGATAATAAAGGTGCTTTTACTTGGTCAATATGGGCAGTTGTAGGATATAGTTTTTAGAAGAATAAAATGTACATGAAAAAAAATACAATAATAAAAATTGTTTTGAGTGTTGGATATGTAATTTTTCAACATAATTTTGCTCAAGCAGCGGCATATGATCCAACCTTTATAGGCTTTGGAAGTGCAATATCTTATACCGGGGCATTTAAAAATGGGTTTCTCGATTCTAGTGCTACTACCGTGGTTGCTCATATAAGCCCTAGTGATAATGCGATCGCAAATGGATCTTCTCCTTATGGAATCGTAACTTGTGGGCATCAGGCATTACGGGGAGTGAGTTTGCCAAATTATCCTCTTACGCAGTTTCCTTCTCTTTCAAGATTTAATAAAAGTGGAAGTCCGGATACTACTTTTGGATTAAATCAGCCTGGATCAGGCTACTTCATTGCAGATCCGACAGGTTCAACCTTTACCACGAATGAAAATTCAATAATTTTGGCTGCACAAGGTTTTTATTACTTGGTAGATGTAGGAACTTCTGGGCAAATTACGCTTACAAGATTTTTACCAACATCAGAAAGAATGGATCAAACTTTAGATCAAACATTTTTCACCTATCAAACAAATGGTTCCACGCATATTGCTGGCGCATTAGTAACGGGCGCATGCATAGATCAAGTCACCTCAAAAATATATATCACGTATAATGATGGAACTGATAGTTATGTTGCAGCTTTTACGCCAAGTACATCCACCTATCCTTTAGCCCCATTTTCTTTTGTGCCTGATACAGCTTTTAATAGTACGGGTGTCGCAAAATTTGCAGCCACGCAGGCTGCAGGAGCAACTTCAGTTATATTTACAGGAATCGCATTTGATGATTATACTAATAAAATTGCTTTAGTAGGGAATGTGATAGGCGTAACTGCGCAGCTTATTATTGCACGCTTTACCGTGGGTGGGCAAGCTGGAGATTTTATAACTATCATTCCAGGATCAGGTATAAATCCAACTTTTACCCCCAGTACTATTACAAGCATTTTGCCAAAATATGCGGCTGTTGTTGAAAATTCAGATACGCCACCTTTATATTATTTATTAGGATTTGATGGAACAAGCAATATTCAAATTTTATATTTTGATCCAAGTTTACAATCATTAGTACAATATCCTGGAGGAAGTGGATATTTAAAACTTATCTCAACAGTAAATGGCTCAAATACGTATACTCCTACAGATATTATTCAGATGCCAGATATTTCAGCAACATTTTCTGTGGCTGTAGCAGTGGGGATAGATTTATCAGACAATACAAGTTGTATTTTAAACTTTCAACTTGAAAATCTTGCAAAAGATATAGGCGGCAACACGTATCCTGGCTCCCCAACAGTAGAAAAAATTAGTGCCACTACTTTTGAAGCAGGTGATTCAAAAGTTTTATTGTATTCATGTGCATATGATTCTACTTTGAATGTTGTGGGCACAAATCCAGCAGGACTTGTAGTGGCTGGGGATCATGGGCCCAGAGGAGTGATTCAAGGAGTATTTGCTAATTATGCTTATGTAAATTTAGCAACTCAATTTGGCTTAGTTGCAGCGACTCCTTATGGGGTTGGATTATTTGATTATCAAAACACCGCATATCCTTCAGGATTCACTTTTATAAATGGATTTTATTCTAATGCAATAACTGGTGGCGCCACGCCTTCCTATTTTTTATTGGTATCAGGGAATCGTGCTGCTGCTGATTATGATATGGGTGTTTTACGCTTTGATTTGGCTACGAATGCTTTTGATATGAATTATTCTGGAACATCAGGAGATCCATTTTTTGTGATCGCTTCTCATGTTCAGCCTGCACAAACTGTTTTAATTGGAACCGTGATGTATTCTGTTGGTGTTGCAACATCTGTAAATGCTAATCCTTCTTATTTAGTGCTTGCAGCATGTGATCTTACTGGTACAGCTGGTGCTTTTTATACAACATTTTCAAGAACTGGATTTGCTGATAATGGAGTAATTTATTTTTCTCCTGCTTTGCAATCAGGAACAGCTTATTCTAATGTTGATATGGTGGCTCAAACAGTAAATAATGTTAAGTATCTTGTGGTGGCTGGAAATAATGGAATTTCTCCCTTTGTTGCTCGTTATTATTCTACACCAACTCCTAATACTTTAGATGGAATTCGAGATGATTCATTTGGAACGAGTTTGCAATCTGGGTCTGCAAAGACAAAAGGCTATAGTAGCTTTACCGGCGTTGCCAATAGTTCATTTACAGCATGCGTTCTTGATAATAACAATAATATTTTAGTATCAGGCCCTATAACAGGCACTTATAATGGAAAAATTGTGCTTGCGCGATATCTTGGCACCACAACCCCAGGATCGCTTGATACCACTTTTGCAACATCTGGGTTTGGGCAATTTACTATTGTTGGATTTTTTGGAATAGATTGTTCCACCATCGTGAATAGTATTGTTTGTGATGCGTATGATAATATTTATGTGGGAGGATCGTATGGAGCGCCGCTTCTTTTGCAGCCTTCACTTGCCATGGATTTGACGTTACAAGGAGCCCCTATTATATCTTTTGTTCCTTTTATAAAAAAATTTGTAGCTCAAGGAATTGAAGCAGGGAGTACTTTGCAACCGTATGGCACTTTTTTATTGCCATCTGAGCAACCTGAAGATGGTGGTGCAATAAATAAAATTATTTTTGATACAACAGGTTCTACACCAAATAGTTTATATGGCATAGGTCAATTTGGTGCTCAAGCAGATGCATATGCATCTTTAATTAGATTTAGTACTAATCCGGCAAGTTTTTTTCCTATTGAGCCTACTATTTATGGAGGGATTTGTACGAATCAGATAGTGCCTCCTATTTTTACTATTGATCCTTTATCAAATCCAGGAGGTCTTTATTCCTACACCTATAATACTATGAAAACAGCACAAGAACTTGCAAATGTTTTGGAACTTCCAGCAATTGTTGCACAACTAACTAAATCTTTACAACTTGCAGGTGCTAGTTTAAGCCTGGCATCTAGTATGTCTTCTAATTTTAATCTGATTATTAAACAAGTTATTGCTCAATTTGTAAGCACATATCCCAATCAATTATTGAGGAACATTTTATTTTTAAGTTTAAGTATTTATTCTAATGAGTGTTTGCTTATTTCTAATGTAACAAATAGAAATTATCTTTCATTATTATATAGTGCTGAAACTCTTCTACAAGGCAATATTGCAACAATATCTTCATTTTCATTTTATCCTTTAAATTCACCTTACGCGTAATAATTGTAAGATAGTGCTGATTCATTATTTATGTGGAAAGAATCATTTCTTTTAATTCCCACTATGTATGCCATAGGATATATAGGATTCCCGAATGCTTTATATGCTACAAATACTTTGATATTACCTTATATTTAAATTGTAAAAAGAGGGCCATTAAGGCCTCCTTTTCTAAAGCTATTTTAGACTGTTGCAAATAGGGTTTAGCTTGTGCTTTTATGGGAACAGGAGTACACTATTAATAAGCACATTTTTTATCAAAAAAAGCTGTAAATCAATTACAATAGAAAATTTTAAAGGAATAGTTCAATGAGTTTACCGTCAGACAAAACAGAAGTGGTCAAACGGGGGGTTCAAGAGGTTTTGATTGAGGAAGAATTAAAATCTTCATTCTTAGATTATGCAATGTCTGTTGTGGTTAGTCGTGCTATTCCAGATGTGCGTGATGGTTTAAAACCTGTACACCGCCGTGTTTTATACACGATGCATCAATTGGGCTTTTTTCATAATCGTCCTTATCATAAATCAGTTCGTATTGTAGGGGATGTTCTTGGTAGATTCCATCCACATGGAGATCAAGCTGTTTATCAAGCTATGGTTGGTATGGTACAAGATTTTTCAAAGCGTTATCCACTTCTTGATGGCCAAGGAAACTGGGGATCTGTAGATGGTGATAATGCTGCTGCGATGCGATATACTGAAGTTAAAATGCAAAAAATTGCACAAGAAATTTTAGCTGATATTTCAAAAGAAACTGTACAATTTGTTCCCAACTTTGATGAATCAACACAAGAGCCGGTTATTTTACCAAGCCGTTTGCCAAATTTACTCATTAATGGAACTTCTGGCATTGCAGTTGGGATGGCAACAGCTATTCCTCCGCATAATTTAGGAGAAGTGATAGAGGCGTGTTTAGCGCTTCTTAAAAATCCTGAATTATCAGATGAACAACTTTTTGATAAAGTTCCAGCTCCTGATTTTCCTACAGGTGGAATTATTTGTGGCCGTGCAGGGATTGTGCGTGCTTATAAAACTGGTCGTGGAAATTTAATTCTTCGTGGTGTTGTTGTTGAAGAAGAAGAAGTAAAAAAAGGTAGCACGCGTTTGGTGATTACCCAGCTTCCTTATCAAGTGAATAAAGCTGAACTTATTATAAAAATTGCAGAATTGGTAAGAAATAAAGTAGTTGAAGGCATTGCAAATATCAGAGATGAATCTGATAAAAGAGGTATGCGTGTAGTTATTGAAATTAAACGTGGTGAAATACCAAGTGTAATTTTAAATCAATTATATAAATATACTTCATTGCAAACTACAGTTTCTATTTTAATGCTTGCATTGCTTGATAACAAACCTGTTATTTTTTCATTGCGCCGTTTGATCCAGGAATTTTTATATCACCGTAGAAAAGTGGTGTATAAACGTACTGAATATGATCTTAAAAAAGCACGCGCAAAAGAACATATTTTAGCAGGTATAATTATAGCACTTGAAAATATTGATGCTGTTATTGCTATCATTAAAAAAGCTGATGAAGCGCAAGATGCAATTATTGCATTAAACCAAAAATATTTACTTTCTGAAGAGCAAGCAAAAGCAATTCTTGATATGCGTTTACAACGTTTAACAGGGCTTGAGCAAGGAAAATTACGTGAAGAAATTAAAGAATTAAAAACATTAATTTCCACCTTGCAATTAATCTTAAATGATACAGCAAGTCTTGATAAAGAAATTGTAAAAGAACTTGAAGAGATTAAAGAATCATATGCGGATAAACGCCGATCTCGCATTGAAGGTCCGGTGGATATTCTTTCTGATTTAGATTTAATTCCTGAAGAAGATGTTGTTGTTACCTTAACTAAAAAAGGTTATATCAAACGTGTGCCATTAAAAACATACGAATTACAACATCGTGGTGGAAAAGGCAAAATGGGTATGATTTCACTTGATGAAAGTGATGATATTGTACAAGATATTTTTGTAACTTCTACGCATAGCGAACTTTTATTCTTCACTAATTTTGGGCGTGTATATTGCATGAGCGTATTTGAAATTCCAGAAGGATCTCGAATTGCTAAAGGCCGTGCGATTGTGAACCTTTTAAAAATGCTTGAAGGTGAGACTGTTGTAAAACTTCTTGATGCAAGTGATTTAACTGGAAAATTCGTAGTGATGCTCACTAAAAATGGTGTGATTAAACGAACAACTGGTGATGCATTTGTAAAAATTCGTTGTACGGGAATTCGTGCATTAAGCTTGCGTGAACAAGATGAATTAGTATTTTGTACGATTAGTTCAGGTGAAGATTCAATTGTGATTGCTACTGCAAAAGGGCAAGGTATTAGATTCCATGAAAAAGAAGTCCGTCAAATGGGACGTCAAGCTGCTGGAGTTCGAGGTATTAAGCTCAAAGAAAAAGATTTTGTAGTTGGTATGGAAGTTGCAAATCAAGATACAGAAATTTTAGTATCTACTGCAAAAGGATATGGAAAACGTACTCATATTAGTGATTTCCGTGTGGCGCATCGTGGCGGAGTTGGAGTTCGAACAATTCCTACGGGCGATCGTAATGGAGATGTGATTGGAATTGCACAAGTTGGTGCAGATTCACAGATTCTTCTTATTGATAATGCTGGTAAAATTATAAGAATTTCTCCACAAGAGATTCGTACATTAGGGCGCCAGGCACAAGGCGTACGTTTAATTAGATTAGATGATGATCAATTACTTTCTTCAATAGCATCATTCCAAGAATTACACACTGCGCAGGCAGTTGCATCAGATACCCCTTATAAACCTGTTTTAAAACAGGAAGCTTCGGAGTTTGATGAAGGAGAAGATATTATTGATGAAGATATGTTGGAAGATGAAGTAATAGAAGAAGTAGAGCTAGAAGATGAAGAAGAAATTGAGGAAGAAGAAAGCGAAGAATAAATTTTAAGAGCATTATGAAATCAGCATCAGAAATTTTACTTCACCTTTCCTTAATTTCAGGAATTGGACCTGTCACTATTTATGCAATTTTTAGTGCAGTTTCAGATCTTGCTTCTATCTACGATTATAAAGTTAATGATTGGACTGCTTTAGGAGTGTTGCCTTCTAAAGCAGTTCTTCTTGTTCAAGGGCTTGCAGATAAAGAGCTTTTAAACCAAGAATTAGATTTATTGCAAAAATATAACATTTCTTATATTTCCTTAGCAGATAAAAAATATCCCGCACTTTTAAAAGAAACATATGCACCTCCTGCAGTGATATATTGGCAAGGCATATGGCATGATTTTACTGCAAAAACTTTAGCTATTGTGGGGGCTAGAAAATCTAATGCGTATGCAAAACTTTGTGCTGATATGATAGTGCCGGAAATGGTTGAGCAGGGATGGCATATTGTGAGCGGTGGAGCTTTAGGGGCAGATGCATTTGCTCATGAAGCAACTTTGAGGGCAAACGGAATCACCATTGCGGTTTTAGGCAGTGGACTGCTGCATTGGTATCCTTCACAAAATGCTTCTTTATTTCATAAAATTAAAGAACAGGGCATGCTCATGAGTATATTTCCTTTGCGCACTCAGCCTTTGCAAGGTAATTTTCCAGCACGCAATAGAGTGATTGCTGGCATTGCGCAAGGGTGTTTGTTGCTGCAAGCTGAAGAAAAAAGCGGGGCATTAATTACTGCAAAATATGCCTTAGAATATGGCAGAGATGTTTTTGCAGTTCCTGGTCCAATTCATGATTCTTTAAGCTATGGATCGCATCATTTGATTAAGCAAGGGGCCACTTTAGTAAGTTGCGGGCAAGATATTTTACAGACTTATGATTTTACTTATAATAAATCTGAAAAAGCGGTTTTAGAATTCAAAGAAGATCCTGATAGCGATCTTTTAGTGCATTTGGTGCACCCAGCCTCTTTGCAGATGTTGTTTGAAACTACTCAAATTCCTCTTTTAGATCTTCAAGAGCGCTTATTCAATCTTTTGCTTGCTGGAAAAGTGCAACAAAATAGTATTGGCTTATGGCAAAGAGCATAAGATTTTGATTTTTTATCTATTTTTTGTAAACTTATATCTATACACGTATCAAAATGCAAATCTATAATAAATTTATACAATCTAAGTAGGAATAATTACATGCCAGTTCCAAAGCGTAAATGGTCCCGTTCTCGTAGTAGAAGCCGTCAAGCAAATAAAGGATTAGAAGCACAACCTTTTACTATTTGTGCTCAAAGTGGTTCTGCAGTAGCACCTCATACCGTATGCTTAAAAAGTGGGTATTATAAAGGTGAAAAAGTTTTAGTTACCAAATTTGAACGTACTTTGAAACGTGATGAAACACGTAAAAATCGTATGGATAAAATACAAGCTAAACCTGCAGAGTCTATAAATCCTGAAGTTGCTCAAGCGCAACAAGAGGTTTCTCAAGAACAAGCTGCTAAAGCAAAAAAAGCTAGAAAAAAAGTAGCTGATCAATAAAAATTTGAAATTATCATAAAAATAGGCGGCAGAAAGTGCCGCTTATTTTTTATATTTACTTGAGTTTTTGCGGCACTATGGTAATTTTTGTACATCTAAAATATGTCTAAACATAAAGTATGAGGCAGGAATCTTAAATGAATTATTATACTCATTTCCAAGCAAAGATTAAACAAGTTTCAAACTCAATTGGATTGCAAGATACTAATTTTGCATATATCACAGAAACTATTATAGTTTGCATCATAGCACTGGGGACTGTTGGTGGCTATTATGGTTATCAAACATATATTGAAGGTAGGGAAATGCGTGCGTATGAAGCATTTGTTGAAGTAACGCATGCTTATAGACAAGCTCAAGAAAATTCTTTACGCTCGATGTTTCCTGGAAGTAAATCTGAAAATTTAGAAAATCTTTGGAAAGATGTAGAAGTTCTTGCAGATGCAGGATATAATGCAAACTCTAGCTCATATTTAGCTCCTTTTTTCCTTTCTTATAAAGCAAATGTTTTACTTGAACAAGGCAAGCCTGTAGATCAAGCATATGAATATATGAAACAAGCTTTATCAAAAGTTTCTAAACGTTCAGATTTTTATGATGTTATAAAGTTAAAAACTGCAAAATTAGCATGTGATTGTTCTGAAGAATCTGTGCGCGCGCAAGGATTAAAAGATTTGCAAGCTCTTGCTGAAGATCAAACAAGCACAGCATATTTAGAAGCATTATATACTCTTGGTGTTTATTATTTAGTGCATAATGAAATTGAAAAAGCAAAAGCTCAATTTACAAAAATTGTAGATCAAGAAACTCAAGGCCTTTTCGAATCAGCTTTATGGATAAATGAAGCAAAAGAAAAACTTGCAGCTTTATAAGATGGTATTACTTTTATGACATTCCAAAATTCCGCACCACAAAAAGTACGCGTTCGATTTGCACCCGCACCTACAGGATATTTACATATTGGTGGATTGCGTACAGCTTTATTTAATTGGTTGTTTGCGCGTCATTATCAAGGCACATTTTTACTCAGAATTGAAGATACAGATCGTGAGCGCTATACTCCAGAACATGAGCAAGCTTTAGTGCAAGGCCTTGCTTGGGCAGGAATTGCTTCTGATGAAGCTGTTGTTATTCAAAGTACCAGAGCTGGGCGCCATAAAGAATTGGTAGAGCAGCTTTTAAACGAAGATAAAGCATATCGCTGTTATTGTAGTTATGATGAATTGCAAGAAAAGCGCAGCGCGCATACAGAATCTTTCAAAGAAGGATTTATGTATGATGGTGCTTGCAGAGATAAAGAATTTCCAGAGCATTATAAATTTCAGAAAAAACATGTCATTCGTCTTAAAGTGGATCGCAATGTACATGAAATTTCTTTTGTGGATATTATTCGTGATTATGTAAATGTACAAATGGATACCATTGATGATTTCATTTTAATGAGAAGCAATGGTGGCTTTATGTATAATTTTGTAGTTGTGGTGGATGATCATGATATGGGAATTACGCATGTAGTTCGCGGGGAAGAACATCTTTTAAATACTCCTAAACAACTTCTTTTATATCAAGCTTTAGGTTTCAAGGCGCCTGAATTTGCTCATTTACCTTTAATTTTATCCCCAGAAGGTGGAAAATTAAGTAAACGAGATGGTGCAGTTTCTGTTACTGAATATGCTAAAGAGGGATTTTTACCTGCAGCACTTTGCAATTATTTAGTCCGTCTTGGATGGGCGTATAAAGATCAAGAGATTTTTACTGTTCAAGAAATGATTCAATATTTTTCTTTGAGTGGCGTGAATAAAAAAGGCGCAATTTTTGATCGGCAAAAGCTTTTATGGGTTAATAGCATGTATCTTAAATCAAGTACTAATCAAGAATTATTTGATCGTATCATAAAAGATATGCAATTTCCTTTGCAAAAGCGTTTTGAATTGTGGAATCAAGAAACATTATTGCAGGCAATTAGTTTTTATAAAGAAAGAGTTTCAACTTTAAAAGAACTTTGTGAAGAAATGTATCTTGCATATCAGGCTCCTGTAAACTATGATCAAGCAAGTTTAGATAAATGGGTTGATGCGCACACTGCAGATATCGTATCCTTATTTATGGATAAAATGATGCATACAGATTCTATAAAAGAGGCATATTCAGAACTTGCAAAAGTTGTTTGCAAAGAAAAGAATTGTAAATTACCTCAATTGGCACAGCCATTGCGTATCGCGCTTTTTGGAGAAAGCAGTGGGCCAGGCATTTTTGAGATAATGCAGCTTTTGGGCAAGCAAGAAGTCTTTACTCGTGTACAGAAATTTGTGCATTTTGTAAAAAAAGGATCATAAAAGATCACAAGGGGGATCAATGAAAATAGGGATAATTTTTCCAGGGTATGGGGAACAATATATAACCATGGGAAAAGATTTGTATGATGATGTTCGTCTCATGCAAGAGCTTTTTGAACAAGCTTCAGTGGTTACCGGAATTAATTATGTAAAATTAATCTTTGCAGATTCTGATGCAGAACTTGCAAAGATAGAAAATGCTTATGGAGCTATTTATTTAATTGAATGTTCCTTATATACGATGCTCAAAGAAAAGGGATTATGTCCTGAATTTATAGCAGGATATGGTATAGGCGAATATGCAGCGATGCATAGCGCGGGAGCTTTATCTTTTGAAGATGGTTTATATATTTTGCAAAAATATGCAAGTTTAGCTCAGCAATTTGTAGAATCATTGCAAAATTATAGCGTTTTGCATATTTCAAAAGGTTTTACAACACAAGAATTACAAGAATTTTTATCACAAGATGTTTCACAAGGTGAACGTTTATATATTTCTGCATATAATACTGATCAAGATCATATGGTAGCTGGCACTAATCTTGCTATTGATCGTTTACAAGAACTTTGTGATCAAATGGGTATTAAAAAACTAAAAAGATATTCTTATGCAGTAGAATTACATTCAGATCTTTTAGAGCCTTTATTTGAACAATTAAAAATGTATTTTCATAAAATTGTTTTTAAAGATTTACAACTTCCTTTAATTACTAATGTTGATGGAGCTTATGTCACAACAGGAGCTGCTACAGAAGGTGCTGCACTTCGCAGAATTTTGGAACCAATTCAATGGAAAGAAACCATGGATGGGTTTGCAGGATGCGATATTATTTTATGTATCGGGCCTGGAGAGCAATTAGTAAAATGGGCAGAAAAAATGCATCCCGATAAAAAAATCATACAAGTGATAAAAGCAAAAGATATTGAAGAAGTTGCGCTATTACTTGAAGAAAATAAAGATGAGCCGTGCGAACTATTACAACATCATCAAGAAGCTGGAGCAACGCTTTCAGAAATTGATGAAATGAATGAATTGCCATCTGATTTTGAAGAAGATGAAGATGATGAAGATCAAACTGGTGAAGATCTTTAAGATATAAAAATAAAAAAGGGCTGAATTAAATTCAGCCCTTTTTGTTTAATGTGAATTTGTAGAGAGAAATTCTTTATGTTTTAATTTTGCATAAACAGCATGGAAACAATCATTAAATAAATTATTTTTTGTGTTTTCAAAATTTTGCAATGCTTGTTCAAAAGAGCCAGGTAGGCTTTGTATGTTTAAAGTTTCTTTTTGTTCTGAAGTGAATGCAAAAATATTTTCTGAAATCATTGGCCATGGTGCTTCTTGTTCTAAAATTCCTTCAAGGCCAGCATTAAGCATAAATGCAAATACAAGATATGGATTACTTGAGCTATCTGGGCATCGAAGTTCTGCGCGTGCAGCATAAGGTTGAGAAGCATTAATTTGTGGAATGCGAATAAGAGCACTTCTATTAGTAGGTGACCAGCAAATATTTGTTGGTGCTTCAAATCCAGGGCGAATTCTTAGATATGAATTTAAAGTAGGGTTGGTAATTAATACATATTCTGAAATACGATTTAAAATTCCTGCTATAAATTGTTGTGCTACCATAGAAAGTTGCTCTTGAAGCATTGATTCATAGAATGCATTTTGTTGGAATAAAGTGTTATATAAACTAAAATGTACATGCATTCCACTTCCATTTTGATGTAAGAAAGGTTTTGGAAGGAAGCTTGCTGAAAGCCCATATTCATACGCCATTTGAGTGATAATATATTTTGCGAGCATAATATGATCTGCGATAGTAAGTGCATCTGCATAATGCAGTACAATTTCATATTGCCCTGGTGCAACTTCATGATGAATTTTTTCTATAGAAATTCCATATTCGGCAAGTTTATTAAGTAATAAAATTTCAAGATTAAATAAATCTGAATGAGTAGCAGCTTGCACATATCCTTGATTATCACAAGGATTGCCACATTCATCAAGTAAGAAAAATTCAATTTCAGGGCCAACATTAAATTCATAATTATTGGCACGTGCTCTTTCTAGAGCTTGTTCTAAAAGCCAGCGTGGATCTGCCTGATAAGGTGTGTGTTCATCTTGATAAACAGTGCAGAAAATAAATCCTAAATCATCATGCTCATAATATGAATTAGCATCTAAGGCAAGATGCATATCGCTGGTAGAAATATTGCTATATCCAGGAATTGAAGAACCATCGAATTTTAAACCATTATATAAAGCGCCTTGCAATTTATTTGCAGGCAAAATAATTTCTCGTAAAATTCCCTGGAGGTCAGTGAAAAAACATTGAATATATTGAACCTGCGAATTATTACATTGTTCTATAACAGTATGTATTGCATCAGGAGTGTTGTGGGGATGAATAAATATACTAGAAGCAAATAGAACGAGTAATAAACATAGTTTTTTCATGCGTAGTTCCTTCTTGTAAAAAAAGTGTAAATAGTTGCTTAAAATGAAATGCCTCCATGCAATGCGATTCCCCATTGGGATATTGCAGTATTGCCTGATTGACTAAATTCTGAGCTAGCATATAAACCAAGCGTTGGAACAAGATTTGTATCTTTCCATTGGTAGGCTACTCTACAAAATATTTTGCTGCTCCATGCGCCAGGAGATTCTTCATTTGCAATATCTAAAGCTGCAGCTCCATTAATCATAGAACCTGGTGCTGCTGTTACACCTGTGCCGAGAGTGCCTGTAGTATTTCGTGCTAAAGGCATATATTGATTCATTTTTGCAGTTGGATCAACTTTATTAAGAGTGTAATAAGGAGGGAGAAGGCCCGTTAGATGAATATTTGGTTGATGGCCAACAAATCCATAGCGACCTGAAGCTATCACTTGCTCAAGACTAAGATGTTCGCGTGATACGCCCCAAAAGTTGTATCCTATACCAATATCCCAATTAAGATGTTCTATATCAAATAATAATGCACTATCAATGGTAACGTTTCTTTTTGTATCTACTGCAAGGCGAGTAAGATTGATTAAAGCTTGAAAGTTATTTTGTGAAGTAGTTCCAGCAGTTCCAAAATCACCAACTAAAAGATATTTGGAACCAGGGCCATTTATAATGGCATCAAAAGTTCTTACTTGGCGTCCTTTAAAGATATGCGCTGCATAAGCATCAAACCATACTTTTATACAAGTATTTTGTTTTTCCAAAATAGTGCCATGAGCAATGAACTCAAAACCAGCCATCCATGAATTTCCGGCACCACTGATTGGTTCAAGCATATAAATTGATACCGGTCCATTTCCAGTTGGAGCGCCAAATCTGAGTGCGGCTCCTATATGGCGTTTTTCATCAGCAAAAAAATTATATCCTAATGCAATATTTATATCGCCAAATCTTGCCCCAGATGATTGTTTTCCATTTATTTTCCCAAATTCTAAACCTACAAAAGCTATATTGGTATTGGTGATAAAATTACCAGTAAATGCTTGCGTCATAGTGAGGTTGAAAGGCCCTCTCGCGCCAGCACTGTTTGAAGTGATCTGCATCACACCTTCAGGATATGCTGCCAGTGTTGGGGTAGTTTCTGTAAGCCCAGGATCTATTACAGTCGCATTAATAGGTCCAACAAATTTAATAAAAAATCCTTGTTCGTATTGACGTGAGCCGATATATAAAAGTAATGCGGCACCATCTTGATGTATTTTAGGATTTAAAGTGATAGAACCAGGGGTGGTTACTTCACCAAGCCCAAATTGCCAACCATCCACATCATAAGGCCCGCCAGCACTAAAATCAGAATCTGCAAAGTTTGCATTATCACCAACAGTCATCGTGTTCGTGCCATTCCAAAAAGGACGCGCACCAATGCCATGTGTGGCATCACCAAGGGTATTAAACATTGAATTATATTGCAGGGCAACTTGAAATGTTCCATGCCAATTATCAGGTTTTGGTATGCCATCCCATGCAGCTTTTTCTTGAAGAATTTCACGAGCCATATCTGTTGAAAATGGGCGAGGTATAAATAAATTTGTACTTATTGATGTTGCAAATACATGACTTGAGTATGCTGCAAGGATTCCCATTACAATGAGACGGTGAAAATTCATAGCAGGCTTCCTTTTTATTTTTACTTAGTAATTCTGGTACAAACTTTAGAATAAATTTCGCAATATTGCAATCAACATACGTAAAAATTAGTCCTACAAGTTCCTTTAAAATGAAAAACCACCTCGTAATCCAATACCCCATTGTGAGAGTGCATTGTTATTAGATTGACTAAATTCTATGCTTAATTGTGCAGCAATTAAAGGGCAATAATCGGTATGAAGCCAGCTATAAACACTTTGTAAAAAAACTTTGCTTGAGCATCCGCCCACTAGTTGAGCATCTTGGATATTTAAGGCAGAATTCCCTTGGATGTTTATTGCATATGAACCAAGTACACCAGCGCCTTGTGCGCTTGGCATAGCAGCATTTATTTTTGCGCTAGGATCTCCAAGTAATGTTGCAGTGGCAGCTGATTCATTTGGTTGTTGCCCATTAACTATATAACGTCCTATAGCAAGTTTATCTAATAATGCTAATGATTCCGTACTTTTCCCTGCAAAATTATATCCGATTCCGAGTTGCCAATTATGATAAACCATTTGTAAAAGTAAAGCTGCATCAAACACAATGCCTACTGTTGAAAATACTCGCAAAGAAGAAAGGTTAATAAAGGGTTGAATAAGTTGTTGTGATGTTTTTCCATCAGGACTAAGATCTTTTACTAATAAATATTTAGAACCTGGACCATTTTGTAAAAGATCAAAAGATCTAAATTGCATAGATTTGAAAAGATGTTGAGCTTGGCCATCAAACCAGAATTCAATGCTTTTATCATCATGCCCTTCCCAAATAATGGTATGCCCCATGATTTCGCCACCAATCCCCCAATGTCCGCCATTGCCAACAATAGGTTCGAGTACATAAATAGCTGTTGGTTTATTTCCAGTAGGGCAGCTCAATCTTATTCCAGCTCCAATATGAGAGCGATCATTTACGAGGAAATTATATCCTATTGCCAAATCTATATCACCAAATCGAAGTAAGGAAGTTTGTTTGCTATCTATTATTCCAAATTCTAATCCTTTAAAAGCAGATCCTGTTGGACTTCCGGCAATTGCTCCGCCGGCAAATGCTTGTGCTATGGTGGTATAAATTGGAAATGCAAGAGCCGCATTCAGTGAAGCTGTGTTCATTTCACCTTTGGCATATGTTTGCCCTATAACTTGATTAATTTCTTTAAATTGGGGATCAATAGAAAGGGTGCAACAAGGAATATTAATTTTTCCAAAAAAACCAGGCTTGGTTTCATGAGGTCCTGTAAATAAAAAGAAATTGATTCCAGCGCTATAAACTTGAGGAGATAAACTAATTAATCCTGAATTAATAGTATCACCAAGTCCGAGTTGATAAGAATCTAGATCATAAGCAGTAGTATTTCCAAAACTATTTCTTCCTACAGTCATTTTATTGCTATAATTCCAAAATGGCAAAGCCCCAAGGCCAGTAGATTTTGTGGAACGAATGCCACCATTATATTGTGCAATAGCTTGTATTGTGCCAAACCAGCGCGTATTATCAAGCATATATGCCCATGCACTTTGTTCTGCCATAATTTCTCGAGCCATATCCATAGAAAATGGTCGGGGAATGAAACTATTTTGGCTTATAGTGACCTGAGAATAAATATTTACGCAGGTCATGATAGTTGCAAGACTAAGTAGGAACTTTTTAAAGCTCATAAAACTCTCCTAGAATGAAATTCCACCGCGAATACCAATGCTCCATTGAGAAACAGCACTATTTCCAGTTTGGGTAAATTCTGTACTGCCTTGTGTTGCAAGTGTTGGACAAAAATCTGATTCAAGCCATTTATATGCGATTTGCATGAAAATTTTACTGGTCCATCCAGCAGGTTGAGTTGCTCCATTTATATCAAGAGCAAAGTTTCCATCTTGCAAACATATTGCTGGAGTTGCTAGAGGACCTGCCCCAGCAGCTATTTGCATTGCCCGATTTATTTTAGCCGTTGAATCAGTACGATTGGAAACAAGAATACCATTTAAGTTTGGTTGCTGGCCTACAAGTGCAAATTCTTGCACTACATAATTATCTACTAATAAAAGTTTTTCTTGAGTTTTCCCTGCAATATTATAGCCAAGTCCGAATTGCCAGTTATCATGATTGTATTGTAAAAGAGCTGCAGCATCCACAATCATAGGAAATATAGAAAATGTTAAAAGTGCTGATTGATTCATTAAAGGTTGATAAGAATTTTGTGAAACTGTGCCTGTAGTTCCAAAATCTCCAATTAAAAGGTATCGAGAGCCAGCATTATTTTTAAGATCATAGGTGCGAATATAATCACTTTTAAAAAGATGCATCATATATCCATCCACCCATATTTCTAAATATCGATCTTTATTTTTTTCCCATAAAATTCCATGGCTGATTAATTCTCCTCCAATGCCCCATCCGCCACCTTTTCCAAAAGTTGGTTCAAGAACATAAATTGAGGTTGGTTTTTTTGCTAAAGGAATTGATAAGCGCAATGCAATGCCAACATGAGAATGATCGTTTGCTAGAAAATTATATCCTACCGCCAGATCCATATCACTAATATCAGCTTGAGTGCTTCGTTTGCCATCAATAGTGCCGAATTGTAATCCAGTATAAATTGAATTTAAAGGAGTTCCTGCTACAGCAAATCCAGCAAAAGCTTGTGCCATATTCGCATAAATGGGGCCAAGAGTTGCATCAAATCCTGCTGGTGTGCTCATTTCTCCGATAGCATACGGCACGCCTTGAATGCTAGGAGTTTCTTTAAATTGTGGATCCATAAAACTTGCGCCAATGGCAAATTGAATTTTGCCAAAAACTCCAGGCTCATATTCATAATTTCCGGCATATAATAAAAAGTTAACGCCAGCGCTATACATAATAGGAGATATGCTTATAGTGCCTGAAGTGGTGACAGGGCCGAGTCCAAATTGATAAGCATCTACATCAAAATTTTGGGTGGTGCCAAATGCATTGTTTCCGACAGTCATACTATTTGTGCCAGTCCAAAAGGGATAAGCACCCATTCCTGTAGGGTTGGTTGTATTCATATTTTGATAATATTGAACAGTTGCTTGAATTGTGCCAAACCAATTTTGATTATCCTGCATGTTTACCCAGGCACTTTGCTCAGCCATGATTTCTCGAGCCATATCCATGCAAAATGGGCGCTGCATAAATGTACCGCGGTTTGTGTTTATATCACCAAGAAGGTGAATTGATATTGCAAGACTTGTTGCACCAAGAAGGACGTGTTTAAATTTCATCGCAAAACTCCCTTTTTTAAGCTGCATCACTTGGTACACCTAATGTAGAATAATTTTTGTAAGATTACAATCAAGAAACCATAAAAATTAATAAAAAAAGAAGCGTGGTGGAAATCACTCCACCACGCTATGTACTAATTTTTCAAGCCTTAGTTTTGTTTACTAATTAATTTAACAAAACCTTAGAATGAGAATCCGCCACGAACCCCAACACCCCATTGAGAGAGAGCATTGTTGTTTGAAGTAGAGAATTCACCAGAACCTTGAAGTGCAAGGGTTGGGCAATAGTCTGAATCTGTCCAACGATACGCAACTTGACCGAACACTTTGCTTGACCAACCAGCAGGTTGAGCAGCACCAGCAACGTTTAGGTCTGCATTACCTTGAACGTTTGTAGCAAGAGTTGCAACAGCGCCAGCAGCTTGTGATGTTGGAGCTAAAGCATTCATTTGGAAGGTAGGATCTATGAAACCTGAAGCTGCAGGTACAGCAGTTGTTGTATCTTGGTGACCAAGAACGCCATAACGGCCAACAGCCATTGTGCCAGTAAGTGTAAGTTTTTCTAATGTTTTGCCTGCAAAGTTGTAACCAACGTCTACTTGCCAGTTAGAAGTATTATATTGGAGCATTAATGCACCATCAACCACAGCACCAACTGTTGAGTTAGTACCTAAAGTTGAAACGTTAATTAATTGTTGTACGCTATTTGAAGCTGTAAATCCAGCAACACCAGCACCAGTTGTACCGAAGTCAGCAACTAAAATATATTTAGAACCAACACCATTTGCAGTTAGATCATATGAACGAACTTGTGCAGCTTTGAATAAGTGCTGAACTTGGATATCACCCCAAAGTTGTAAGCATCTATCATCATGGCCTTCCCATAGAGTTGCATGGCCGAATAATTCGCCACCAAGACCCCAGTGTCCGCCGTTGCCCCAAATTGGTTCAAGAACGTAAACTGCTTTAGGTTTGTTACCTGTAGGGCCTGTAAATCTTAGAGCAACGCCTAAATGTGAGCGATCATTACCAATAAAATTATAACCAACAGCAACATCAATATCACCAAATTTAGCTGATGATGTTTGTTTACCATTAATTAAACCATATTGTAAACCAGTGAATGGTGAGTTTGCAGGAGTTCCAGCAACAGCACCACCAGCAAATGCAGCAGTCATGCTAGCATAGATTGGAGTTGCTAAAGCTGCTTTAGATGTAGAAATATCCATTTGGTTAGCTGCATACACAACGCCAACTGATTGAATAGGTTCTGTTAATTGTGGATTAATGCCTGTTACACCAACAGCGGCATTAATTTTTCCAAAGAACCCAGATTCTGTTTGGTGTGCACCAACATAGAATAAGAAATCTGCACCAGCATTATACACGATAGGAGCTAATTGAACACTACTTTGGGCAGTGACAGGACCAAGACCGAATTGATAAGCATCTAAGTCGGAAACGGTGGTTCCCATAGTGGTATCAACTGCGTTTGCGTTGTTACCAACGGTCATCACGTTTGTACCTGACCAGAAAGGATAAGCTCCAAGTCCAGTAGATTTATTTACGTTAAAATTGCGATTATATTGACCAACTACTTGAAATGTGCCCATCCAGCCATCGCTTTCATTAGGCGTCCAAGCAGCTTGTTCCATCATTAATTCACGAGCCATATCTGTGGAGAAAGCACGACCTACAAATGTGTTGTTACTTGTGGTAACAGCTGCATTTAAGGCATTAGCCATTGCAGCTGAAACAGCTACAAGAGCAAGAAATCGTTTGAAATTCATAGAAAACTCCCTTTTATCAAACAATTACTACGGGTTACTATTATTTTCTTTTTTAGTTTCGTCGTTTTGTCCTAGATGCCCATCCTCCTTTCGTTTTTATAATTTTTATAACTTTTTAAAGTTTTCAAAATTTATTTATGGAAAAACGATGCTCATTCTCGTCGGTACACTCTAGAATAATCCAATAAACATTTCAACCCTATTTTTAGTTGCAGATATGTCAAGCAAATTTATATGATTCAGTATATGCGTTTAAAAATAAATTTGTAAAGTTTTTTTATACTTAGAAAGCATTGATTTAATCGTTGTCTTGAAAAAGAGGCTTTATCAAAGGGTTTTTGTGCACCATGTTTTCACAAGAAATTTTCCAAAATTGGTGAGTAAGTCTATCATCCAGCTTCTAATAATTGTATTTTTTTTTGACAAAAGCTGGTTGGAATATTATGGTAAACCTAAGAAATAATCAATAAAAACCAGGAGAAATATGCTTTTATTTTTATGGGCAATTTTACAAATTTGTTTAGAAAGTTTGCCAGTAAGCAGCTCTGGGCATACCTTGCTCTTGCTTAATTATTTTGATAAGCACCATGAAATTATATCGATTGATGATTTGTATAATTTTGATTGGGCATTACATGGCATCACACTTTTGGTGATATTATTTTATTTTTGGAATTCATGGTGGCGTTTAATTTTACACCGCTCTTTTAGTTTACCTTTGGTTTTCACATTAGACTTTTGGAAGAAATTTTTGCATGCTTTTGCGTTCGTCAGCATCGTGAGTTTAGTATTTTTATGTTTATATGTGGGTATTGCAATGATTCTATTATTTTCATTTAATCAGCCACCGCGCATACCTTTATTTTTAGGATTTTGTATAACAGCTTTAGAATTATGGTATAGCAACAAGAAGTTACAAAACAATATTACTTTTATTCCTGTGCAATGGAATTTTTCACACGCCATATTGCTTGGTATAATAAATGCTATAGTTGCCTATATCCCCGGCGTTTCTCGATTTGGTACAAATTTTTTATTATTACTTATGTTGCGCTATAAACCATCAAATGCATTTGCAATTTCTTGGATGACGTTTTTTCCATTTGCGCTGGGTGGAAGCATTTATGGAATCATGTACATCATGAGAAATCCAGTTTTGTTAGAACAAATATTGCATATAAATTTGCTTCTTGTTATGGTTGGGGCAGGTTTAATTTCCTATATTTTATTACATGGTTTCAGATACTTGATGGATCAAAAAAAACTACATTATTTAGTTTGGTTTATGCTCATATCAATCGTGCTGAGTATCATGTTAATGATAAGTACAGACCGTTAGAACAAATATTGAATTGAGTGGAGAAAATAGTATGAAGCAACTGCTACCTAAATGGGTATATGCTTTTTTATATTCATATGTAACTGTTGCCACTGCAGCAGTTGCATGTATCTTTACTGCAGGCTCTTTATTAACATTTGATCCCCAAGATCCTTCTTGGTGGCATCAAAGCACTCAGCACATGGGTTACCATAATATGTTTGAAGGTTTTGGAGCATATTATAGTGCTTTTTTATTATATATATTTGGTAAAGCAAGTTATATATTGATTCCATTTTTCGCATATCTTGGTGTATTTTTTTATTATCATTATTCATGGAAAAAAGAATTAGATCGTTTTCTTGGATGGGTTTTTTTATTAACTTCAGCATGCCTTGTGTGTTTTGTTTATAAAATTGACTCTTATCAAATAAGTTCCCCAGGTGGTATTTATGGTTATGCTGTTGCGAATATCACTTTAGTTAATTTTGATCTGCTCGCACAAAAAATTGTATTATTTTTTGTTGTGGGTATTTCGATAGTGATGGTTTTGCAGATTTCATTTCTGCAAATAATACATTTTTGTATTCGGTTTTTTGCGTATGCAACAAGAAAAGATAGCATTTTTGCGTATATTGCGCATGGCTTATGGATCGTATCGCGTGCAATCATTAATCTTTGCAGCACTATTATTGTAAAAATATTTCATGTGCTTTCAGGAAAAGTGGTAGAAAAATCTGCATTATCAGTTGCTCATTTTGAACGTGATGAAAAAGCTACGGGGCAAAGTGATACTATTTTGCATGATATTTTTTGGGAAGCATATTTAGATAATAAAACTCATCAAGTATTTAAAGTTTCATCTGCAATTCCTGAATCTGGCATGCCAGATACTGATGCGCAAAAAAATGATAATGAAGCTGAAGATGTAAAAATAGCTGCATCAGAACCTTTGCAAAAAGTGCAACATTATGATCTGCCAGATGCGCAATCAATGCCTTTGAGTGCTATGCCAAAACAAAAACATATCACTGAAGAAACTTTGCAACAACAAGCAACTATTTTAGAAAAAAAATTAGAACTTTTTGATATTCAAGGAAAAGTGGTAAAAATTCATCCAGGGCCTGTGGTCACTTTACTTGAATATATGCCTGAAAGCCATGTGAAACTTAGTAAAATTATAGCTTTAGAAGATGATCTTGCGATGGCATTGCAAGCAGTGAGCATTCGTATTTTAGCACCGATTCCAGGCACTCCTGTTGTGGGATTTGAAGTAGCAAATAGAATAAAAGAAAGTGTTCGTTTTGCAGATATTGTACAATCAAAAGAATTTCAGAATAATCGCGGAGCACTGCCCTTGATTTTAGGGCAAGATCCTTTAGGAATGAATGTAATCGTAGATTTAGCAAGTATGCCGCATTTATTGATCGCAGGATCAACAGGATCTGGAAAATCAGTGGCTTTAAATGCGATGCTTGTTTCTTTATTGTGTAAATTTTCTCCTGATGAATTAAAATTAATTATTATTGATCCAAAGCGTTTAGAATTTGCTGCATATCAAGATATTGCGCATTTAATTTTTCCTATTGTTACAGATTCGCGTAAAGCATTTCCTGTTCTTAAATGGGTGGTTTCTACGATGGAACAACGATATGAAATTATGGCTGCTTATGGAGTGCGCAATATTGGTGAATATCATGCATTGCGCAAAGATGCACAAGCCCCGCAAATGCCATTTATGGTGGTAATTATTGATGAGCTTGCAGATTTGATGATGACTACTGGAAGAGAAATTGAAGAAACATTAGCACGTATTGCACAAATGGCACGTGCCGCAGGAATTCATGTTATTATAGCCACACAGCGCCCATCAGTGGATGTTATTACTGGCATTATTAAAGTTAATTTCACAGCACGTATTTCTTTTAAAGTTACTTCAAAAGTTGATTCACGAACTATTTTAGATGATGTTGGTGCAGAAAAATTATTAGGACGTGGTGATATGCTTTTTATGCATGGAAATGATCCGCATATTCGCAGGGTGCATGGAGCATATATTACTGATCAAGAAATTGAGTTTGTTGTGCAATCTATTAAAAAGCAGCGCGCAGCACAATATTTAGATTTGCAAAATTTTTTGCAACAACAGCAGCAGGATGATATTCTACTTGAAAATGATGATAATTTATATAAAGATATTATGAGCTTTGTTCAGGATTGTGATGAAATTTCAATTTCCTTGTTGCAACGTCAATTCAGAATAGGGTATAATAGATCAGCACGCATTATAGCAAAATTAGAAGCAGATGGAATTATCTTACCTTCAGATGGTGGGAAGATGAGAAGAGTGTTAAAATAAATTTCCATGTAAATAAGCGGTTCGGAGTATTATAAATGCATTTAAATAAGCAATTTATAACAGATGTCTTAATTAACCCCAATTTTTTGGGGAAAGATGTTCCCGTAGAAACGAGTTTTTCTGTTGATTCTCGCACTACGAAGCCAGGAGATATTTTTGTTGCATTATCTGGGACCACTCATGATGCGCATGATTTTCTTGAAGAAGTAATTGAAAAAGGCGCTGAAGGATTTATTTTAGCAAAAAAACATCAAGCTCGTGTTGAAAAACAATTTGGTAAAATATTACAAAATAAATTTGTTATGTTTGTAGAAGATCCTTTACAAGCTTTAATTGCTCTTGCTAGAGCTTGGCGTAGTAAATTTTCTATTCCAATTATTGGCGTAACAGGATCTGTGGGAAAAACTTCCACAAAAGAAACTATTGCAACAGTACTTCGTATGACAGGCGAGAAATATCTTGCTTCTTATGGAAATCAAAATACTTTGCTTGGTATTTCCATGAATATTTTAAAATTGCGGCCAGAACATAAAGCTGCAGTTTTTGAACTTGGTATTCGTAAACGCGGCGCTATGAAAGAACTTGCACAATTATTAAGACCCACTATTGGAATTGTGACTCATATTGGGCATGCCCACATGGAAGGTCTTGGTTCTTTGCATGATATCGCAATGGAAAAACGCGCAATTTTTTCTATGTTTGAGCCAGAAAATATTGGAATTATTAATGGTGATTTAGATATTTTAACAAAAGTTTCTTATCCACATCCTATTGTTAAAATAGGTATGAAAACTACAAATCAATTTGAAGCACGAAAAATTGTTATAAAAAATAATACAATTTCTTTTATTGCAAAAGTATATGATAAAAAATACCCAGTGATTTTACAAGGATCACATGAAGCTCGAATTATGCATGCTTTAGGCGCATTAGCAGTGGCATATTATTTAAATATTCCTATGGAGCTTGCTCTTGAAGGCGTGCAAAAACAAACAGTTGTTTATGGCAGATTTGAAGAACGTGCTGTTATTAATAATGGCATTATTATTAATGATGCTTATAATGCAAATCCTGAAAGTATGAAGGCTGCAATGCTTGCTTTCCATGCTTATACTACAGACCGTGAAAAAATCATGGTTATTGGTGATATGCTTGATTTAGGCATAGATTTCGCATTTTGGCATCGCCAGATAGGTAGGTTTTTGCGTAAAGTTCCTTCCATTCGTCATGTTATTCTGGTAGGCTCTTTTGTAGAGTGGACTTTAAAAACTCTTCCTGCAGGAATGAAAGTGCAACATGTGCCTTCTGTAAAAGAATTGATTCCTGTGCTTAAGCCTTTAGTAAATAAAAATACGATTGTGCTTTTAAAAGCTTCAAATGGAATAGGTCTGCATCAAGTTCCAGATCATTTTGCTTTACCATAAACCTTTTAAAAATATTTATGAATAATTCTCAAGCTCAGCATATACCCGTTTTATTACAAGAAGTTTTAGATTTCTTAAAACCTTCTCCAGGGAAGGTGTATCTTGATGTTACCCTTGGTGGAGGTGGGCATACGCGCGCAATTCTTACCAAAGAACCTGGATGTAAAGTGATTGGTATGGATTGGGATCAAAAAGTTATTGAAACAACAGGTAAAGCTTTAGAGCAAGAATTTCCAGGGCGCTTTATTCCAATTTGGGGGAATTTCACACGTCTTGATGCATTGCTTGCAAAGATTAAAATTTCTCAAGTAGATGGGATCTTAGCAGATTTTGGAACTTCTCAAATACAGATTAAAGAAACTCCTGGGCTTTCCTTTTTGCAAGAGACTTTTTTAGATATGCGTATGTCGCAAGCTCATCAAAAAAAATGTGCTTATGATATTATTATGTATGCTTCAGAAAAAGAGCTTGCAGATATTTTTTGGCAATATGGGGAAGAACGAGCATCAAGAAGAATCGCAAAGCATATTGTAGAAGTTAGAAAAAAGAAGTATATTAAAACTACTAAGCAGCTTGCAGAATTAGTTGAGGAAATTGTTCCTTATCATGGGCAAAAAATTCATCCTGCAACTCGAGTTTTTCAAGCATTGCGTATTGTCGTTAATAAAGAATTAGAAAATATATCAGCATTTTTGCGAAATGCTATCAAAGTGCTTGCTCCTGGCGGAGTTTTGCTTTGTATCAGTTTTCATTCTTTAGAAGATCGTTTAGTAAAAAATTTCTTTAAGGAACAATCAGCTGGATCTGGATGTTTAACTTTAGTAACTTCTAAAGTATGTGTAGCAAGTCCAGAAGAACAATTGAAAAATCGTTCATCGCGATCAGCAAAGCTGCGTGTTGCTCAAAAGAAATATTTATGTTGACAAACCCATGATCTATAGATAGATTTATTGTCAATATCGAGTGGAAGCCCGATAATGAAGAAAAAATGAGTAGTATATGAATTTACTTACTTAAGGACATTTTGACATGAAAATTACAGAAATCAAAGTCTATCCAGTAAAAGAAAGTGGCAGATTAAAAGCATACGCTACTATGGTTTTTGATGACTGCTTTATTGTCCGTGATCTTAAAATTATCGAGGGTGACAAGGGTTTGTTTGTTTCTATGCCATCACGTCGTAAAAAAGATGGATTTAGAGATATAGTTCATCCTTTGAATTCAGACACGCGCGGTATGATCGAAGAAAGAGTTATCCTAGAGTATAAGAAAAATGCTACAGAAAATCCTTCTGAGTATTAAAAGTTCTCTCTAAGTATTGAAATTTAAATTTTTAATTTCTTGTTGTTGGGATGTGGCCAAGCGGTAAGGCACCAGTTTTTGGTACTGGCATGCGGAGGTTCGAATCCTCCCATCCCAACCATATTTTTATCAAAATGAAATATACTCTTTTTTTAGCTTCTAATTCTGCATCGCGCAAATTGCTTCTCGAGCAAGCGCATATTCCTTTCAAAATTATTTCTCAAAACGCCGATGAATCCTTATGTGATTTAAATCGTGATCTTTCTATTGTTGTTCGTGAACTTGCACAGCTTAAAATGCATCATGCAATGCTCCCACAAGGCAAGCAAGAGGGCGATATTATTTTTGTTCTCACTGCAGATACTTTAACAAAAGATCAATATAATACTTTGCATGGCAAGCCATCAGATCGCCGGGATGCAATCCGCATACTCAAACTTTGCAGAGCAGGCACTATGATTGGCACTGCATTTTGTTTGCAAAAATTATGCTGGAAAGAAAACGAATGGCATCTTATGCAAACTATCACTGAATATGAACAAGCTTGGTGCATTATGGATGTGCCCGATGCATTTTTAGATTTTTATCTTGATAGGATTCCATTTTTAACGATTAGTGGAGCTATTGATATTGCAGGGATTGGAGATCAATTCTTAAAAGAAATTAAAGGATCCTATTCTGCAGCGCTTGGGTTGCCTATGTTTAAAGTGCGTGAGAGTTTATACAAGCTTGGATTTTACGAATAATTTATTCTTAGCGTGGCACTGCAATATAGTTGGTTTTTATATTAAAAACTGTTTTTCTTTTGAAGAAGTTTTATAAGAACTTGTAATGCCAAATGTAATTTTTTTAAAGCAGTAAGAAAATCTATTTTAGCACCATTTTATTCTGATAGAAATATCACTGACATCAGAAAATATTTTCATTGAGATTTTATAGAAAAGTGCTTCACTAAGGGAATATTGCTACTTTTTTACACAAGCGGGCACACTATGAAGCGTTCTTTTATATTCTCATGCATATTTTCTTGCATTATAGTAACCGGTTTATTTGCAAGTGGGTTTGAAGCACAAATTCCTCAAATGGCACAGGCACTAGCTGCTGGAGCATTAGCAGTGGCTAGTGTTGTTGTAACTAAAGTTTCAGGAATCACCAACCCTGCAAAACCAGAGCCTCAACAAACTTGCACGCAGGCTTCTCCAAAGCAACAAGCTTTGCTAGCACCTCGGGCAGTAGCGCCTACATCATCTCAAGATTATGCAGTTCCTTCTATTCCGCGCATGCCTCCAGAA
>Ga0172380_10001714_pt1 | contig 37247 bp, 32 predicted proteins | sample Leawe162metaG_FD_119747 | JGI IMG/M metagenome (GOLD analysis project Ga0172380, IMG submission 119747) | Leachate microbial communities from a municipal landfill in Southern Ontario, Canada - Leachate well 162 metaG | ecosystem: Engineered > Solid waste > Landfill > Unclassified | place...
CGTACCCACTGCCATGGTCAGACCGTATAGTCCGACACGCCAAAGCCGCTGCCAGGAAAGGATCGAACTGCCTGACGTGCGCGGTGCTTCGCGCATGATGCCACGACGCGCTGGTTCGACGCCAAGGGTCATGGCGGGCGGACCATCCATGATGATATTGACCCAAAGAATCTGGATGGCCGTGAACGGCGCGGTCAAACCCAGAAGCGGTGCGCCAAGCACCGTAAAAATGGCGCCGATGTTTGTGGATAGCTGAAAGCGCACAAATTTGACGATATTGTCGTAGATGGTGCGCCCTTCCTTGACGGCACGCACGATCGAGGCAAAATTGTCGTCTGTGAGAATCAGGGTGGCAGCCTCCTTGCTCACTTCGGTGCCGGTGATGCCCATGGCTATTCCGATGTCGGCGGTTTTAAGGGCCGGTGCGTCATTGACCCCGTCCCCGGTCATGGCGACCACATGCCCACGGGCCTGCAAGGCTTCGACGATGTGCATCTTGTGCTCTGGCGCGACACGGGCAAAAACGGCGGTTCGCTCGACCAGAGCGGCCAGCGCCGGTCGGTCGAGAGCATCGAGTTCACGGCCTTCGAGTACCTCGCCGTGCAGTCCCAGTTCGCGTGCAATGGCTGCTGCAGTAAGCGCATGGTCACCGGTAATCATCTTGACCTGGATGCCGGCGTCGTGGCAAAGACGGATCGCCTCCTTGGCCTCGGCCCGCGGCGGGTCAATGATGCCAACCAGTCCTAACAGGGTGAGATCGCCAGCCCAGGCAAACAAATCACCAGCGGGATCAAACTCATTTGCCGGAATCGTGCGGCCGGCAAGAGCCAGCACGCGCATGGCTTCCTCGGCCAACGTCCGGTTCTCGCTGACAAATTTCGTCTGCGCTATTTCGTCGAGAGCAGCTGCACCGGTGACAGTGAAGTATTTCCCGGAGCGGGCGAGCAGGACATCGGGCGCGCCTTTGACCCACATGTTCACTGTTTCGCCCTCTTGATGGAAAGTGGCCATGAACTTGTATGCCGAATCGAATGGTATTTCGGCGATGCGTGGTGTTTTCTCGGCAAGCAGGACGGGATCAATGCCAGCCTTTCCTGCCAACACCAGCAAAGCGCCTTCGGTGGGATCGCCGATCAGTTCGCCAGCGCGTATGTGCGCGTCGGCACAGAGCGCGGCGGGCTGCAAACAGGTTGCCAGATCGACTTGTGGCAACGTGCTGTCTTCTGCTTTGATCACACCCTCCGCCAGGTAGCCTTTGCCGCTCACCGAAAACCTCTGCCCAGCGACAAAGAGCCTGCGCACCGTCATTTGGTTGAGAGTCAACGTACCGGTCTTGTCCGAGCAGATCACCGTGGTGCAGCCCAGTGTCTCCACAGCGGCGAGTTTTTTCACAATGGCATGACGCTTGGCCATGCGGTGCATGCCCAGTGCCAGGGTAACCGTCACCACCGCCGGCAGACCCTCGGGAATCGCCGCTACCGCCAGGGCGATCGCCATCAGCGCGGCGCGTGCCAGGTCGTCACCGCGCGCAATACCCAGAATGAAAATCAGAGTCACGATAACACCGGCAATCAGCGCGAGTCGCTTGCCCAGGGTATCGAGTTGAATTTGCAGGGGGGTGATCGATTCGGCCGTATCGGCCAGCAATCCGGCTAGCCGCCCCATTTCGGTATGCATGCCGGTGGCGGTGACGATAGCTTCAAGCCGACCGCGCGTTACCACGGTGTTCAGGAACACCATACCCCGTCGCTCCGCCAGCAACGATCTTGCTTCAACCGCATCGACGTTCTTTGTCACCGGATGAGCTTCGCCTGTCAGGGCGGCTTCCGCGATTTCTGCACCATGCGCATGGAGGATGCGCGCATCGGCCGAAATCCGGTCACCGGCTTCGAGCAGCAGCAGGTCTCCGGGCACCAGGTTGCCGGCATCAATTTGCTTGATCTCGCCGTCGCGGCGTACCCGGGCGGTGGGTGCCAGCATGTTCTTCAGCGCCACCAAAGCGGATTCGGCACGGTGTTCCTGAAAAAATCCGAGTGCCGCATTCAGCAGTACGACGATGGCAATAACGACAGCATCCTTCCAGTCGCCTATCGCGCCGGCCACCACGGCGGCGCCCAGCAGAATCAGGACCAGCAGGCTCTTGAACTGGTCGAGGAACTTGCGCCAAATCGGACGCGGCGGCTTTTCGGCGAGTCGGTTCGGGCCAACCCTGGCCAGACGCTCGGCTGCTTCGCCCAGATCTAGTCCACGTGCTGGGTCGCACCCGAGGTCGGTAGCGACCTGCTCGGTGGTCAGGGTGTACCAGAGTTTCTCAGCATCAAGCATCGCCTTTGACCACGTTCAATCGTATTTTTGATTTGCCTTGAGGGTCGCGATGCGCTCCTCCAGCGGCGGGTGGGTCATAAACAGGCGCCGCAATCCGCCGCCAGCGCCGCCGGCAATACCGAAGGCGGCCATCTTGTCGGGCAGCGGTTGCGGATGCAGGGCGTTCAGTTTCTCCAGCGCGGCGATCATGTTTTGCCGACCAGCCAGACTGGCGCCGCCACGATCGGCACGGAATTCGCGCTGGCGGGAAAACCACATGACAATGATCGACGCCAATATGCCGAGTACCAGTTCGGCGATGATCATGGTGACGAAGAATGCGGGTCCTTGCCCGCGTTCGGTCTTGAATACGACCCGATCGACCAGATGGCCGATCACGCGGGACAGGAACATGACGAAAGTGTTCACCACACCCTGAATCAGCGCCAACGTCACCATGTCTCCGTTGGCAGCGTGTGCAACCTCATGTCCCAGCACCGCTTCCGCTTCCTTGCGCGTCATTTGTTGTATCAGACCGGTCGAGACGGCAATCAGGGAACTGTTCTTGCTCATTCCTGTGGCGAAAGCATTGACTTCGGGAGATTCATAAATCCCGACCTCCGGCATCTTGATGCCGGCTTCCGCCGAGAATTTGCGGATGGTTTCCACCAGCCAGAACTCAGTCGAGTTTGATGGCGCATCGATAACCTGCACGCCCATCGACTTCTTAACAGACCACTTGGAGATGGCCAGTGAAATGAACGACCCGCCAAATCCCATCACGGCCGCAAAGATCAGCAGCGCACTCAGGTTCAGTCCGTTGGCGTTCAGATAAGGCTCAACGCCCAACAGGCGCATGGTGACGGATAACACCAGAACGATGGCGAGGTTGGTGGCGAGGAAAAGCAGGATACGTTTCATGATCGCGATTCTCCTTGGCGAGATTGCTTGCTCATACAGCCCAATCCCTTGCTTGAATATCGATACGCATGACGCTTCCTTCATTGTGATTGACTGGGGATACGATGGTAGAGCGAAAAAATATATCTTACAAATCGAATATAATTGCATGAAACATCGTTTTATACGATGTGATTGCCTGCTGGGTCTTGGGATATTTCCCACTTGCATTTTCGCAGCACGAATTCAAGAACTCAAAGGACAGGACACCTTGGCTGCGCTCAATTTCAAGCACTTGCGCTATTTCTGGATGGTTGCCAAATCGGGCAGCATTGCTCGTGCCAGCGAACAACTGCATCTCACGCCTCAATCGATCAGCGGTCAGTTGAGCGAATTCGAAGCCGCTCTCGGGGTGGAAGTTTTCCGCCGTGTCGGCCGCGGTCTGGAACTCACCGAAACTGGCCAGCGAATGTTGAGCTACGCCGAGCAGATCTTCTCGCTGGGCAATGAATTGCTGGAATCCATTCGTGATGACGCACACTCGCAGAGCGTCACTTTTCGTGTCGGCATTGCCGATTCCGTTCCGAAGATGGTGGCTTATCGCCTGGTCGAACCTTCCCTGAGTTTTGAAGAACCCGTCAAGCTTGTCTGCCGCGAAGGACGATTGACCACCTTGCTGGCCGACTTGGCGGTGCATCGCCTTGACATGGTGATTGCAGATCGCCCCATGCCAGACAACCTCAATGTGCGTGGTTATGATCATTTTCTTGGAGAAAGTGGGGTGAGCGTCTTCGGCGCCAAATCCCTCCGCAAGAAATCTGGTCTACCTTTTCCACAGTTGCTGGACGGCGCACCTTTTCTGCTCCCGGGAATTGAAGTCGCTTTGCATGCACGCTTGTTGCGCTGGTTTGACTCGGAGCGCATCCATCCCCGTATCGTGGGCGAGTTTGATGACAGCGCTCTCATGAAGGCTTTTGGTCAGGCAGGTGCCGGGTATTTTGTCGCGCCGACCGCGATCGAGTCGTATGTCGTCCGGCAGAATGAGGTGCTGGCCGTGGGGAGAATAGAGACAGTCAGGGAACAAATTTACGCGATCACTAACGAGCGCAAACTAAAACACCCCATTATCTCTGCTGTTTGTCGGTTTGCTCAGCACGACATGTTTGGCGGCGCAGACATGGAGATCTAAACATGCCGACATGAATAATGCCGTCATCGTTACCTGTGCCATTTGCAATGGCCTTCCATTTGGCAATTGAGCCTTTGAGCGCTTCACGAACTTCTGCATTGGTAAGCATGTTTAAAATACAACCATGGATTTTGGATCCGGAAAATGTCAGATTCTGAATTCATGAACGGAGTCAGCCATTGAACGGGCCAGCTTCTCCAAATGGTTTGCTGAATCTGCGACTTTCATCACTATATTGCTGGTTTCCTCGGTCATTTGAGCGATGTCATCGACATTGCGAGCAATATCCTGGTTGGCGATATCCTGTTCTTTCAGCGACGAAGCGATTTCTTCGGCGGCGCTCAGCACTAACGTGACCCCGCTCTTGATATTTCCCATTGCATCGCCTGTATGGCGAATCCGGACTACGCCGGCTAGTACCCGGTCTCTGCTATTGGTCATTTCTGCGACGGCGGCGGTCGTTCCGGCCCGGACCGAATCCACGGTAGTCCTGATTTCAGTTGTGGCACTGGCTGTGCGCTCAGCCAGCTTGCGCACTTCGTCGGCGACTACAGCAAAGCCGCGTCCTTGTTCTCCGGCCCGCGCCGCCTCAATCGCGGCATTCAACGCCAGGAGGTTGGTTTGATCCGCGATTTCGCGGATGACATCCACGATGTTGGCAATTTCCTCGGAACGGTCTCCCAAGGCCTGAACCGCTTCCGCCGTGTTCGCTACGGAAACTGAAATGCTGTCCATCTCACCAACGGCCTCGACTGCCAGCTCTGCGCCATTGTCAGCCAGCTTGTCCGCATCCATGGCACTCTGATTTGCATGGCTCGCGCTGTCCGCGATATGGGCAATGGATACCGCCATCTCCTCGATAGATGCCGCCATCGAAGCCGATTTGGCACTTTGTACAGAAGCTGATTGGGAAACCTGCTGAGCGGCACGTGAAAGTTCCTGCGCAGAACTGGTCAACGAGTTTGCAGTGTCACCGATATTGCGAATGAGCGTGCGCAGTCCTTCCTGCATGTCCCGGATCGCGCTGAGCAGGCTATTGCGATCGTTCGCAAGAATATGCACTTCCTGGCTCAAATCACCGCTGGCAATGCGTTTGGCAACCTCAGCGGCATGGCTCGGTTCGCAACCGAGAATTTTCATTAAGACGCGGTACACGACGACCCCTGATGCGATGACGATCAGGCAGATCGCCAAGCTAAGGATGGTTGCCTGGAGTTGCGCATCGCTAATCTGCTTTTCGGACTTCGCGGCTGATGCGGTCATGTTATCGCGAACGGATTTCTCCAGAATTTCCAACTTCACGGTCAACTTCTCGGCTTGCGCATCGAAGCCGTCGCCGGGGCGCTTCATCAGTTTATTGCCAACATCCCGGCCTGAATTGATGTAGGCATTCGCCATTTCCACTCCCAGCGAATGAAAATTATTGAGGGCGCTCTTGATTAAGGCGACATCGTTCGTAAGTGCCGGAATGAGGCGCACGAGCGTATCAAGGTGCTTGAGCGCATCATCATATGAGTTCTTTGCATCCTTGAGCCCATCGGTTTCTCCCGTGACTGATGTGTCGGTCAAATACTGCTGGATCTGGACCACATTGAAGCGTGTTTCCAGCATTGCCACCAAGGCAGGGAGCGCCACAGTGTTTTCCTCTCTTGCGCTTTCCTCGGTGTGCCGAAACCCGTTATTGACGGCAAGCCAAAGCAGTAGCAGAACTGCTACGGTGAGGACGGTATATATTCCAATCAGTCGTCGTATGGTCATGTTGGTTTTGCGCTCAAGAATAGAGTTTAACGAATGCCCGCCTGGTTCAAGGCCCTCCCCAACGTCTTGTCGGTTCTCATGATATGGTTAAGCCACCAGTTGTAAATGAAGTCAATTAGTTCATTGACGACACTTGCATCACCCGCTTGAAAACGCCCTTCAAAATCATGCATCGAATTCGCATAGGATTTATGGGCGTCCTCATGGCCAACGACTGTGACGTCGTTGGCAAGGTAGCGGTTGATCAGGAACTCCTCGGTGCGGAAATGGTAGACAGCGTAATTATTAAGGCGCTCCACCAGGGAGGATAAATGAGCAACACGCTCATCGATTGCTGCAACATCTTCACGCAGTGTCAGCATATCGCCCAACATTTCAAACAAGATCTTGTGCTGTTGATCGATCTTGTCGACACCAACGAGATAGTCGTCTTTCCATAAATCCAGCTTTGTCATAAGGACCTCAATAGGGACATACGTTTCGGAACATGTCGCCATGGTAAACGCAAATCATCCTTTCGTCAGAAGTACGTTTGCGTTGATTGCTGATAAATCCATCAAATTAGACTGTTTCTGTATCTACGAAATAAGAGGGACAGCAAGGGGCGGACAATGTCGATGTCCAACTCATTAGGCTCCAGCGCTGAAAGTAGCCCGCAAGCAACGAGATGGGCATCGCTGTCTTCTTCCGCAACTGATTCGGCAACCAATCCTATGGCCAGCAGTTCAGTTCGGTGAGCCTCGCGACGATTGAACGCAGTGGCAACGACTGGTCGCACTCGTCGAAACTGACGAAGAACTGCCGGGGCTTTAGGCATTTTTTGCCGATTTGCTTTATCGGACGGGATAATTTGACACCAAGTCCTCGTCACTGCCGTGATGTTTCAGTATGGCAATGCTTATCTCTCAGTACCTTGCATTTACTGGCACGCCCTATGCCTATTTGCTGACAAGATGAGGTTTGTGAAAACCAGACATCAAAATCACAGGAGGCTGCCATGTTCCATGTTCTTGACCATTCTGAGGTTGTCTATATCGGTGACCTTTCCCATTCGACGCAATATGTCATCGAACACTATGGAGAAAAAATCGATGCGGCGATTCGCTCCGGGATCAGGATTCTCTACACCGATTCGCTGCATAGTCTGAATGACATCAGGCAATACCTGTATGACAGTAACACCTCGGATTTCTGCAAGCCTACTGAGGATTGGCGACTTGACTGAGTCGCGGAAATAGATTGGGGATGCCGATAACAACTACGTCAGGACGTGACAATTCGACCCGCAACAACCAGCTGCCACGTCAAAGAAATACCTGAAGCGTCAAGATCCAGGCCCACGACGCTTACGCCGCCGTTGTGAGCGTTCCGCGCGAACGAACCTGAAGCGGCTGGCAGTAGCCCGACATTAAGCTTAATTGCTCCGCAGCCGTTAAAGAATTGGAAAGGGCAACAGGAGACGGTCATGACAACACTGGCTTTAATTAAGGGCAGTCATTCACAAACGGCGTCGGGGAAAAAATCGACGGCATGCCGCGAAGCGTCCGTGCTTAAGGCTATCATCCGGGGCTACACGGTAGGCAAAAGGTTGCTGATAGGCAATGTCGAAGGCACTGTGATCGGCTACAACATTGCCGATGATGGAGACTACCCCGGCACTATTTACCCGCTGGTGGTGGATACGCGCTACGGTATCACCAAGTGCGCGTTGATTGAGGTTGGACTGGGCGTGCGATAGCAGACAGATGCCGCATACTTAGCCCGTAAGATGACGATCTCATTCTGTTCAAGAAAACCTGCATATCATCGTGAGCCATAAATATTCGAGCCTGCTACGCACGATCTTTCAAGATCCCGTCAGTAGCAACATCCACTGGCGAGAGGTCGAGTCGCTGCTTCATCATCTCGGGGCCGCAGTTGAACCAACTCATGGCGCCCGTTTTCATGTGAAATTGAACCGGGTGGAATGCGTTTTGCACCATCCCCACCACGGCAATGTTTGCGACAAGCAGACGATCAAATTGTTGCGAGAGTTTCTGGGGCACGCAGGTATCGGAGTGTCGAGCTACGAGAAATTATCAGAACAGTGATGCTACCCGCGAAAATTTATTATCGTCATTGCCCGCATTTAACGCGATCCCCCGCAAATTGGACAAACGTCATTACCCTTGTCGAACACAATACGCCAATCCCCCGTCGGTTCCCTTCGCCAGATAGACGTGAAGGTCCCAACCAACTTGCCTCTGGCATCCAGCACGGGGCCCGTGCTCAGTGCAAGCTGGCCGGAATTGAGCACCTCGACCTGGCCCGGAGTCCAGGAAAACGGCGCAGTCTTTCCTTCGAACAAAGGCGCCCACGCGGCAGCAATTGCGGCACGCCCTCGATGAACGGTTGTATCGGAGAAAAACATCGCTTCATCTGAAATATAGCTGGTGAAGGCGGCGTGATCGCGTCGGGCCATCGACTCGGCCAATGCCCGTTCGGTCGCAATGACCTGCTCCTGAAGCTGGGAATGCACCGTTGGCGGACTCATGGCGCAGCCGGCAACCAGAAGCGCGCTGATTAGCGCTGTAGTGGTTTTTCGCAAGGCAGCGTCCTCACAAAATCAGGCCTCATACACCACCTTGCCATTGACGATGGTTTTGAGCACCTTGATGTTTCTGATCTGATGCGGATCGACGCTCAATATGTCGCGGTCGATGACGCATAAATCGGCCACCTTGCCCACTTCGATTGATCCCTTGATCTTCTCGAGACCATCCTGGTAAGCGCCATTGATGGTGTAGGTCCGGATGGCCTCTTGCACGGTGATGGCCTCTTCGGGTCCGCTGACCGTGCCTGAGGTCAGGCTTTCGCGCAGGACGGCGTTTTCAATACCCAGGAGCCAGTTCGGCACGGAGATGGGGGCGTCCGAACTGCTGGTCAAATTCACGCCGCTGTCGAGGACCGTACGCATCGGCCACTCGTAGGCAGCCCGCTGTGCGCCGACCACGGACGGCTCGAAGTCGGAGATCATGGCGCCGATCGTGGGTTGCATGGCCACGCCACTGTTGATGGCGGCCAGGCGACGGCAGGCCTCGGCGCTGATGAAATCTCCATGGATCACGTAATGGCGCGGGTCACCACCGGGTTTTTTGCTCACGGCCTGGACAAACCCGTCCACGGTCGCGTCAATGGCCCGGTCTCCGGTGGCATGTACCGCAGCCTGGTACCCATGCTCATGGACCAGGCCGATCATCGCCACCAGATTGTCGTGCTGTTCCTGGTCGTTCCGCCCGGGTATGACCGGTACCCCGTGGCCGTAATTTCCGCTCACGTAATCTTCATTCATCCAGGAGGTATAGGTCAGGGGGATGCCATCGACAAAGATCTTGATCCCGGGAAACTGCAGCCATTCCCGGTCCGGGCTGGTCGGCACCTTGAAGGTGCGCAATCCAGCCTCCAATTCATCGTAGGTCAGGGCGCCGTAGCTGCCCAGCAGCAGCAAGACGGTCGCCCGGGCCGACAACTGACCCTGGGTCAGCAATTCCTGGTAGATGTCGAGAAACTCGGCGCTCATCACCCCGCTGGCATAGGAATCACCACCAGGACCGATGGCGGCATCCGTGAAACTGGTGATCCCGTGGGCGTTCAGAATGGAAATGGCATTGAGCAGGGCGATCTTTTTTTCTTCCCGGGTCAGCATGGGCACCTTGGCGGTGATCAGCGCATGGGCCCCCAGTTCCTTGAAGATTCCGGTCAGCTCACCTCGGGCATCTCGTTCCATTTCTCCGGAAACCGGATTGGGTGTATCCCTCTGCAGACCGGCCAGTTCCAGGGCGATTCGATTGACCAGGATGGTGTGGCCGGAAAAATCGGTCAGGATCACCGGATGGTTTGGGGAAACCGGATCGATGTCGGATCGTCGAGGCAGCACAGACGGGTCTGCGAGGCATTCCTTGAGAGAGCCCTGGTTCCAGCCGAAGCCGCGGATCCATTCACCCGGTGTGAGTTCGGCCGCTTTGCGGCGCACGGCGTCGACGATGTCAGCGATGGATTGAACTGCCGGAAAGGTCAAATCCAGCGCCAGCGGCGGCCGGGTCGCGCCGAAGAAAGGGGCGTGAAGGTGAGTGTCATTGATGCCGGGCAACATCGTTGCGCCGGCCAGGTCGATGAGCCGGGTTCCCGGGCCGGCCAGGGCTTGGATGCGCAAATTGTCGCCCACGGCAACAATGCGTCCATCCTTGACCGCCACCGCCTCGGCAATGTCAAAACTCTTGTTCGCGGTCAACACCTTGCCATTGGCAATGATCAGATCGGCCTTAACCATGGTATCCATACCCTCCCCCCGTATTCATTGACAACTCTACCCAAGGCTCTTGAGAAACTCGATCAGCAACCGGTTGGTTTCCTCCGGCCGCTCCTGCTGCGTCCAGTGGCCGCAGCCCTTCAGGATGTGCGATCCCCGATAGTTGGGCAATCGCTCCTGCGCACGCCGGATGGCCTCCTGTCCCCAACTGAAACAGATGTCGAGATCGCCGCTGACGTACAGCGCCGGCTGGATCAGCGGCAGGGTCGCCTGCGCAGCCAGGTCTTCCCAGTCCTGATCCAGGTTGCGGTAGTACATCAACCCGCCGCCGAATCCGGTGCGCTCATACTCCGCCACGAAAAAGTCCAGGTCGGTCTCGCTCAGCCAGGCTGGCAATGCGGCTGGCGTCACGAAGCGATCTTTCATGCGTGTCCCGTGCGGAATGCAAAGTGGTCCGCCCCGGATCAGGGCGACGGGGTCCATCGCAGCAAAATCGATTCCTGCCGGACCCAGCGCTTCGCCCGACAATGAGTACATGCCCGCCCTGAGCCAGCCGTGCACGTCCTCCTCCATTTCCTCGATGACTGCGCCGAGCTTCCCGAAATAATTCTGGTAGAAGTCGTTGCCGGGGCCGGCCAGTTCGCGATGCAATGCGTCCGGCCTGATCTCTCCGAACGGGCTGCCTGGCAAGGCGATGAGGCCCCGTCCGGAAAAGGGTATGGACAAGCCGACAACACCACGAAATACCTCGGGGTGAAGCCACGCCGATGTCCATGCCACCGGCGCGCCCCAGTCGTGTCCAACGACGACTGCGGTGGATTCACCCAGCGCTTTCACGACACCGACAGCATCATCGACAAGACGGGTTATCCGGTAAGCATCCGGCTGCATGAATTTGGAAGATCGTCCATAGCCGCGCTGGTCAATGGCAACCGCCCGGTAGCCCGCTGCCGCAAGCGCCGGCAACTGGTGACGCCACGAGTACCAGAGTTCCGGAAACCCATGCAGCAGGAGAACGAGGGGACCGTGTCCCTCCTCGACAGCGTGAATGCGCACGCCATTAATATTCAGCAGGTGGTGACGTTGGCTGCTCATCTGGGTCAGGCTCCGTGGATGTGTGTCTCGCGAATATTATCCGAATATGCTTCAGCAGCCATTGGGTGTTCGCTTGACAGACACGCCACAAAAGCGAAAACAGCAGTGATCAATCCCCGCGCATGTTCTGAACCTGGAACAGGGAGGGACGGTTGGTCACGGCGTCAACACGACCCTTGAATTGGCCCGTCGTGCAGTGCATTGCCTGGACATCGACTGCCGAAAAGGCATCATCGATCGGCGTGCCGGCGCCCTTGTTATCCGGCAAATGGAAATCCGGATGGGTCTTGCCCAGGGTCCCGATCTTCCAAAGTTCTCCCCTGCGGTCGTAGATCAAGGCGCGACTGATATGCATGGACTGGGCGTCGAAGTAGAAGACACGTTTGCTGACCGGATGGTTAGGCGCAAGCGGTTCGGCTTCAACGATGAAAACCTTGCGCAACTGCCAGGTCACATCCGGGAAGCAGCCGCCATAACCCGTGAAGTTCACGAATCGATAACCGTCGGGTTCGGCTGGCAAATCGCTGGCAAGGGTCAATTCACTGTGGTTGAAGAACGGCAGCAGCAGGTTCTGGCTTCCCCTGAAGGTCCACTTCATGTCTGAAATCTGGCCGTTATATCCCTCGAAATCCTCGATCATCACATCCGAACCGAGAAACGCGTCGGTCGTTTGTCCCGTCGCGAGACGACGGACGCGCCGTTGGAAACCGAAGTACATGTATGCATCGTCGATCTTGTGGTCATCGTCGTAACGATGGATCAGCAACTGGGTATTCTTCAGATCCAGCGGTTCCAGCACCTTCCCGTAGATGCCGAGCAGCAGGTTGGAAGGATTGGGGGTGAACTCCGGAACCGGTTCTTGAGTGCGGTGCCGGTACTTGAGGAAATGAAAGCTGAACTTGAGCGAACGCTCTATAGTGCCCGTCTTCATGTCGCGATAACGCCAATAAAACGGAAAGATCGTCGCGTTCTCGCCGATGCCTGCGCTGTACTTGAAATTCCAGGCCAGCTTTTCACCGGCGCGGGGATCCTTGAGATCGGGTTCCTCGATGAATGGCCGGCCAGCGCCGTAATCCTCGATATCCCCGGGCCTGGGCCCCAGCCTGGTTTTCCCGAGAGTCCGCCGGGTTGCTTCGAGTTTGGCTGTGTCGACAGGAAAGGGAGTCGTGGGACCGACTCTCACTTCCTGCCAGCCTCTCTTGATTGACAGGTAGAGGCCAGGGTCCATGGCATCCTTGAATTGCTCGACGTTGTCCCTGGTGATCAGAGCGCCCGCGGCAAGTCCCTGAAATTTCGGGGAGCCGTGGCGATAAGGGTTAAAAGATTGCTCCAGATCATCAATGGATGCCGCGAGTGCATTGCCCGCAAGGACTGCAAGAACAGTGACTGTTCGGATAATTCGAATCATTCTGGTCGATCCCATGCGGCACTATTGATTTTCGGGGGCAGTCTCTGCGCTCAGAGAAAACGTATCCAGGAGCAAGAACATACTACACGCTCCGAAGGGACGTACTCTGCATCCATTGACAGAAAACGGTCACTGCCGGATTGCCTGCTCCGCGATGGGAAACGAGCAGGAAATACGAACGTGGGTTTGAGTACCGCTGCGGCATCGGGGTCACCAGGGATCCACTATCCAGCAAGTGTTGAACGAGATCCCTGGTTGCCAGGGCGATACCCTGTCCATCGATGGCGGCACGGATCGCGCCCTCATACTGGTTGAACTCTACACGACCCAGCGGACGCAGGTCTGCTACTCCGGCGGCCTCAAGCCAGACCGCCCAACTCAGCCAGGGCAGTTGCCGGGTCTCATCCACATAGTCAAGCAGCACGTGATTCGACAGATCCTGCGGCTTATTCAATGCGTGCGCTGCCGTCAATATCCCGGGATTGCAAACCGCGATGACAGCGCCCCCTGCAATCCGCAATGCGTCCGCCGGCGCCGATCGATCCGACAAGTGCCGCACCGCGATGTCGAAGCGCCCCTTCTCCAGGTCGATCACTCGGGTGTCGGCGGAAATGCGTATGTCTATTCCCGGGTTGAGGCGACGAAATTCGCCAAGCCGCGGGATCAGCCAGAGCGAGGCAAATGCAGGGGTGCAGGTCAGGGTGATGGTCGGTTCTTCCCCGGCGCGCAAATCGGCAAATGCCTCCCGCAACGTGGCCAGCGAAGTCTCGGTCGCACGCAGCAGCCGTTCTCCGGCGGGCGTCAGTTTCAAGGTGCGCGTCTTGCGCTCGAACAAACTCGCGCCCAAAGCTGTCTCCAGCGTGGAAATCTGCTTGCTCACTGCGGACTGTGAAACGCACAGTCTTTCGGCGGCGCGCGTAAATGACAGCTCTCGACCGGCGATTTCGAAAACGCGCAATGCATCGAGCGGCGGCAAATCACGTATCGCTTTTCCAGGCATTCCATATCCTCATGCATTGCGTGAGCAAATATCGTTCGCTAATCGACTCTAATCTGCCCACAATCATATCACTGCAGCGTCAATGGAGAAATGCATATGAGCTATCTTAATTCCACCAGAGAATGGATTAACGCCTCCGCCGGCCTTGCCTCAACATCTTCGCCAGAACTTGCACTTGCCAGCAAGGCATTGGTAGACTTGAGCGGTATTGACCTGACCTTGATCTGCCTCGATGGAGAACTTTGGCTGACCCGCGACCGCGATCCGGAGGACCATATTGTCGAAAGCGGTCAGCGATTCACAATCAGGAGAAGTGACAAGGCGGTCGTGCACGCATTGCGCAAGAGCCGGATTCGGCTGGTTCGTGCCACCAACGCCAACAACGCGCAAGGCAGGGCGCCCTGCTTCATGGCATGTGCCATCCATGTTCTTGCACGCCTGCGAGGATTAGCTACATGAGGGGGAGTATGGGTAAGGGTATGCATTCGAATCCCGAAGCAAATCACGAAGGCGGGTGTGTATGCGGTGCGGTCCGCTATCGCACTTCCGGCGAGCCTGCCTTGATCCAGGCTTGTCATTGCAGTTTTTGTCAGCGACGAACCGGATCTGCATTTGCCACCATGGCCGCATTCAAAGATGAGCAGGTTGAAATCTCGGCCCCATCTCTGGCTGAATACGAACACCGATCCGATGAGAGCCAGCGCTGGGTGCGTTGCCATTTTTGCAGCTGCTGCGGAACAACCGTGCTGATCACCCTGGAAAGAAATCCCGGTGTGCGCGTCATTCCTGGCGGAACCTTCGACAATCCTGGCTGGCTCAAGATTAGCCGCCATATCTGGACGCGCTCTGCCCACGAGTGGATCGTTTTTCCACAAGACACGCAAGTACGGGAGAAAGCCTGATTGACGACTTGGAGATGGCTATTTCACTAAACACCAACAATGAAACATCAGGAAAAAGCTCAGCTGGTTAATATCACTGCACGGGGCTGCCGCAATTGATCAGCATCAGCGAAATGTCATCATGCGAAGCAGCTGACCCCAAGTGTTGCGCCATCGCATTCTTTACTGCGGTAATTCTCTGATCTGGGCGGGTGTTCAGCAGCGCCTGACAGAGCCGATCCACGCCGAAGAACTCGTTGGCTTGGTTGGCGGCCTCGATCAACCCATCCGAATACATGACGAACTGACTACCCGTTTGGCATGGAATCTTCTCGGTGACAGACATTTCTTCATCGAACTCAACGATACCCAGCGCGAGCTGATTTGAACTGATTGACCGCACCACTTGTCCGTCCGCATCCAGCAGGAGCAGATCCGGCATGCCGCCGATCCAGACCTCGGCGAGGGTCTGCTGGCCGTCAATACAAAGCAGTGTCGCGGCAACAAAGCGGCCCCGGGGAAGAGTTTCGAGCAAATTCCGATTGATTTCGACAAGAATTTCACTGACTGTGCGTCCGCGTTTTGCCATGGCATGAAAAACCGATAGCACAGGGAGTACGGTGATCGCAGCGGCAAGTCCATGCCCCGTGGCATCCGCCATCAGGGCGTAAAGCCGCCCTTCCGGTCCCGGCACTGCGGCAATCACGTCACCGCTGAACGTCTCGGTGGGCTCAAACCAGTAGTTCAGCTGAGAGCTTGATAATCCGCCGCGCTCGATGAGTCGCATGATGATATTCTGGGTTAACTCATTTTCTTCCTCTTGCTTGCTGCGATAAAACTGCAACTGTTGGTTCAATTCTAGTATCTCGAAGGTGCGCAAACCGATGCTGTCATAGAGATCGCTGACAGTATTGATGAGCGACGCATGCAATGGATTTTCTGTCAGCGCCGCTTGCTCGGCAGTGCCACCGGAACGCAAAGCAATAATTTCCCTGGCCATCCGCGTGTCAATGCCGGTGATGTGATGTACCAGCCATTTCACCAGAAAGGCCAGCAGATGATCGGTCACATCGGCCGGGTTGGTACCGACCATTCCTTCCGCGCGCAAGACGATATTGACAAACCCCTGGTGATCCTTGATATGAGACGCTTTGTTCGCCTGATTGACCGGCAAGGACGCCATCAACACTTCTTCATGCTGAAAATGGTAAACCGTATAGTCGCGCAACTTGGCAAGAACGGAGGCGAGTTCTCCCGCTGCGGCGCCTCGGGTACGCAAATCGCCCATCGTATTGATGAGTTCAATCAGTCGCTGATGCTGGTCGTCCACGTCAGGCAGGCCTGTCGATAATTGGTCGCTCCAGGTTAGAACTTGCCCGGCTGTCATGGTTTACTCACCAGTTATTTTCTCTCCTGCGGCAGAGCAATGCAGAATCGACTTCCTTGACCTTCGCCTGCGGATTCGACCCAGATGCGCCCACGATGATGCTCCGCAATCTTGCGGCATAGTGCCAGGCCGATGCCGTTGCCTTCAAAGGCAGTACGGCCTTGCAAACGCTGGAACACTTGAAACAGCCGCCCGATCTGGTCGGGAATGATACCGATGCCGTTGTCGGCCACACTCAAGCGCCATTCATTGTCGCTCACCCCGCTCGTCACGATCACTTCCGGCGTTCGTCCGGCGATGCGGAATTTGAGTGCGTTGCCGATCAAGTTTTGCACCAGGCGCGTCATTTCATCCGGGCTGACAAAAACTCCAGGCCACTCGCCTTCAATGTGGACTTGTGCTTGCGCCTCGGAAATTGCCGGTTGGAGAAACAACAACGCCTCATCCACTACACTTCGACTTTCCACCCATACGGGCGGCTCTCCCTTGCGTCCGATCCGTGAATACTCAAGAAGTCCAACCATCATTTGATCGAGCCGCTTGGCGCCATTTATGGCGAAGTTGAAGTATTCGCGCTTCTCGCTATCGAGTTGGTCGGCAAGATCATTTTCAAGCAGTGTCATGTAGCTGGAAATCATGCGCAGAGGTTGTCGCAAGTCGTGCGAAATGGCATAGCTGAACTGCTCCAGTTCAGAATTGGAGCGGCGAATTTCAGACTCGACCTGCTTGCGCTGGGTAATGTCGGAGAAACTTACCAGGCTTGCCCACACCTGACCCTGTTCATCCTTCACGGGAGAACCAAATACCTCCAGCAGCGACTTCGTGCCGTCTGGCCGTTCTACCACCATGTCATCGACATGCGACGTCACACCGTCCATCCCACGCACTATGGGCAATTCTTCAGGAGGATAAGGGTCGTGGCTTCCCAGCTTGCAGACTTTGTAGACCTCGGCGATATTTTCTCTCGATACGTCTGGAAGAATTCCCCGCCCCAGCAGGTGAACCGCCGCATCGTTGGCTACCAGAGGCCTTCCGGATGGCACCTCCACCATGAAGACGCCCACGGGGAGATTCTTGAGCAGCGTGGAAAGCAGGTTGATCTGGTTCTTGAGCTTGGTTTCGCTGCGTGTCAAATTCTCATTCACTACGTCCAGCTTGCGTTTTTGCTCGTCCATCTCCCTGAAAATCAACTCCAGTGGCTGGCGGACACCGGAAAGAACAATGGCAATGAACGCCAAGGCCACGGAAAGAAAACGGAAGTAGTGGCCGAGCTCGTTGATGAAATCATAGAAACCGGCGTAGCGCGTAAAGCAGAACTCGGTTGCGACAGCCAGCCACAACGAGACGACCAGCAGGAAAAATATCTTCGGTTCGAAGTGGTGTCTGGAACGGTACAGCAGAATCAAGCCCAACAGCAGCATCGCAATAATTACGTATTCACTGTAAATCTTGAAAGGGGTCAGTCCGACGCCATCGATGAATGTGGCAGGAAACAACTGATACATCACCGCCACGCAAGCGACGAAGGCGATGGCTGCGAATCCTGCGCTGACAGAAAAGAAATTGGGTTTCCTGATGATGAAAAGCGGACCGCAGACAAGGGCCAATGCCTCAAGATAGCGGGCTGTGAGCCAAAACTGGGTGGGATAGTTGGTCGAAACACCCGGGAAAAGGTTCATTCCCCTGAATGTCAGGGTGTGAAAAACATCCACAATCCCGATGGCACCGTAAGCCCCGCCAAGAACAATCAGATAACCGTTGGCAAGATAGCGATTGCTCGTCCATGTCAGCATGAATATAGACAAGCTGACCACAATGGCGAAGAGTTCCGCCATCGTATGGAAGAGCAGATAATGCACCGACCTAGCACCGGCCAGGATTGCCACAATTGCAATCAGGATGCCGATCACCGCGGTATCCGGCTTTTTAACAACCTGATAAATCCTGCGGGTAAGCATCGATATTCCGTTCAAAGTGACTTTGACCTGTCGACTAAAGCTAAAGTGCGGGTGTTGATCCAACGCATGAAGGCCTATGTTAACCCAATTTTCCGTTGCCAATTTTCTCGCCAATGCGTCGAAATAGTATTACACTTTTTAAATTGTTCACACGCACGCCTGGGGGAGATTGATCATGCACATGGCCGACGCCTTGCTGTCGCCTACTGTTGGCGTGGCGTTCTGGGCTGCCTCCGGTGCGACGCTGGCGTGGTGCTCACGACGGATTCAGAAGGATACCCGTGACTATCTGGTGCCGCTGATGGGGGTGCTGGGCGCATTTGTCTTTGCCGCCCAGATGATCAACTTCACGCTCCCGGGCACCGGGTCGAGCGGCCATATTGGCGGCGGGCTTTTGCTGAGCATCCTGCTCGGCTCACCGGCTGCTTTTATTGTCATTGCCTCTGTGCTTACGGTACAGGCACTGTTTTTCGCTGACGGCGGTTTGCTGGCCCTGGGCGCCAACCTGTTCAATCTTGGAATATTCCCCTGTTTCATCGCCTTTCCGCTGATTTATCGGCCGCTGCTGGCTCGTGCCGGCGACCACCCATCGCCGCGCCGCATGGGCGCGATCACCCTGCTGGCAACGGTGGTGGCGATGCAGTTCGGCGCGCTGGGTGTGGTCATTGAAACCCAACTTTCCGGCATCAGCAGCCTGCCGCTTGGTGCCTTCCTGTGGCTGATGCAGTCCATTCATTTGGCGATTGGCCTGGTTGAGGGAATCGCAACCGCCGCGCTGGTTCTGTTCATAAGGCAGGCACGTCCAGACGACGCCGTGTCGGCGGCACCGGTCCGGTTCCCCATCCGCCTGATCGCCGGATGGGGACTCGCCGCGGTGATTACAGGTGGCGTGGTATCGTGGTTCGCTTCATCCCAACCTGACGGATTGGAGTGGTCGATTGCGCATGCAACCGGCAAAGCAGAGGTTTCTGAACCAGAATCTGCACTCCATGCCCGTATTGCAGCACTGCAGAAACACAGCGCCGTTCTTCCTGATTACAAGCTCGGCAACGCGGGCAATGCCCCGTCTGCCGCAGCGAAGGATGTGCCGACCCCGCAGGAATCCAAGCATGCCGTCTGGCCGGCAGTGGATGGTCGAACTTCCCTGTCCGGCGTAGTCGGTGGGGTGGCCACGCTGATTCTGATCATGGCCATCGGTTATCTCAGCTATCTATTCCGTCGGCGGCGGCAGGACAGCGGTGCAACTGCCGGTCCGGTTGTCCCATAACATCCTTTGCCCCAGCCCCTGCCGTGCTGAGCAACACGCCTACGTACCTGCAAGGTATTCGCGCCCTCGGCGATCTTGCCAGCGGCAAGCGCAATGCCCTCGCGACGGTAGATCCGCGTGCCCAGATTCTTGCCACCCTGGCGTTCATCCTGGCGGTTGTGTCATTCGATCGCTATGCGATCGCGGGATTGCTTCCACTCTTCCTGTTCCCGGTGGTGCTGGCCGTATTGGGAGATGTGCCGTTGCGCCAACTCTGTCGCAAACTGTTGATTGCCTCGCCATTTGCAGTCATGGTGGGCTTGTTCAATCCCCTGTTTGATCAGACCCCGGTCATTGCCCTTTTCGGAAATTCGATCTCCGGCGGCTGGGTCTCGTTTGCTTCAATCCTGTTGCGCTTCAGCCTGACTGTTGCCGCTGCACTGATTCTTGTCTCGACCACCGGATTCCAGAATCTTTGCCACGGCTTGATGCGTCTCGGCGTACCTCGAGTGTTTGTGACCCAGCTGCTGTTCCTTCATCGCTACTCAGTGGTGCTGGGCAGTGAGGCCGCGCGCATGAGTCTGGCTCGCGAACTTCGTTCATCCGACAAGCGCAGCATTCCTCTCAAGGTGTATGCCTCACTGCTGGGACACTTGCTGTTGCGGGCGCTGGAACGAGCGCAGCGTCTTCACTGGGCCATGCTGTCGCGCGGCTTTGCAGGTCAAATCCGCGTCCTGCAGCCACTGCACTGGCGAACCTCCGACAGTGTCTTTCTGGCCATTTCACTGGCTGGAATTCTGGTCGCGCGGCAAACCGATCTGGTCCATACGCTTGGCACGCTGATCGTTGGGGACATGCGTTGAGCCACCCTAGGCCTAGCGTTGAAACCCGCGGTCTAGGTTATCGCTATCCGGATGGACACACGGCATTGCGTGATGTGAGCTTTCGCATCCATCAGGGGGAGTCGGTCGCCATCATTGGCGGCAATGGCGCGGGGAAATCCACCTTGCTGCTGCATCTCAACGGGGTGCTGACGCCGAGTTCGGGAGAAGTCCGCATTGGTGACTTGGCAGTTACCCCGGATACACTTGCGGACGTCCGGCGTGCCGTGGGCCTGGTATTCCAGGACCCGGACGACCAGCTCTTCATGCCCACGGTGTTTGACGATGTTGCCTTCGGTCCGCTCAACATGGGCTTGCCACCTGAGGAAGTGGCAGCGCGTGTGACCCAGGTCTTGAACACCGTCGGGGCGAGTCACCTGGCCGGACGGCCGCCTTATCGTTTGTCTGGCGGGGAGAAGCGAGCGGTAGCGATTGCCGGCGTGCTTGCCATGTCCCCCTCGATTCTGGTGATGGATGAACCCAGCGATGGTCTTGATCCGGTCAGCCGGCGGCGCTTGATCAATTTATTGTCCGGCTTCGGCCACACCAAGATCATCGCGACACATGATCTCGATCTGGTGCTGGATCTCTGCTCGCGGGTGCTGGTGATGTCCGCCGGCGAAATTGTTGCCGATAGCAGCCCCGCCGTAATCTTTTCCGATATTGCCTTGCTGGAACGTTGCGATCTTGAGGAACCCCTGAGTCGTCAACGCCGGTAAGTTCAGACTTTGGGTTTGAGATGCAAGTGCGAGCGTACCTTGCCCCGCGATACGTAGCCGTGGTGATGGTCATGCCCCGCGTTGATATCCACGCTGACCAGATTGAGTTGTCCGTGATGCACGCCACTTTCAGCGGTGATGGCATCGGCCAATGAGCGGACTGCAGCCATGGCGCCGCGCAGGATGACGCTCTCGATACAGTTTTCATGATCGAGGTGGACGTGCATGGTGGCGACACTGAGGTCATGCTGCCCATGTTGAATCTCCGTCAGCCGTTCGGCCAGGTCGCGCTGGTGATGGTTATAGACATAAGACAGATTGGCCACGCAATAACCGGCATCGTTGTCTGCGATCCGCGCTGCTTCAAGGTGCGACCTGAGCAGGTCACGGACGGCTTCCGACCGATTCTTGTAACCACGTGCGGCAATGAGTTGGTCGAACTCGGCAGCCAGATCGGCTTCCAGCGAAACTGTGATTCGTTCCATCAATGATCTCCGGCAGAGAATTATTTGGCGGCTGGGCTCAAGACCAGCTTGAGGGGCACTTCACGCCCCTCGGTCTCGGTTTTTTCAGCGGCAAGCAGCGCCATGCGCTCGACCGGCAGCCCGGCTGTTCTCAAGGCTGCGATGATGGTTTCGCCGCGCGCCTTGGCAAGCACCAGCAAGCGCTCGTCGCTCACGACGACCTGATTGCGCAAGCGCTCGAACAGCACGGTGTAAAAATCGGTGCCCTGCAACTGGCTGACTTCGTTCTCGTTCAGGCTCTGCTTTTCGCTCAGCAACCCGGACAGCCGCGACATCACCTTGCCCGTCGTGCTTTCCTCAAGCTGTCCCGGATTCGCCTGGCGAAAACCCTCCTTGAGCGCCGTCAGCGCCGCGCCGCCGAAGCGATCGGCATACAGGGTTTCGAGCGCCGACTGGATCTTCGGCTGCCGGGTGGAGATCGGACCGGGATCCTTGTCGGCCTCTACCTGCTGACCGCTCTTCTCGGCCACTGTGCGACGCAACGCCCGATCCTGGAGAGCAACCCGATCCATCTTCGCATACACACCATGCACGCCCAGGGATAACCCGGGCCGTTTGGCGAGAACACCGGCGAGCTTTACCAGTTTCTCCTGTTCCGGGGGTGTCAGACGCGCAGATCCCGCATCAAATGCGATGCTTTCGGCTTTCTCGCCACCGCCGCCACCAAAGAGTGCGCCCAAGGCGCGAAACGGGGCAGTGGCAATCCGGGTGATGACATTGGTAATCGCCTTCCAGACAATCCCGCCGTAACTGAACTGCGGATCGTCCAGGCTGCCGGAAACCGGCAAGCCCAGATCGATACGGCCATCAGCATCCTGCAGGATGGCGATGGCGAGGTCCAGGGGCAGGTTCTTGGCCTCCGGGCCATCCACCTGCTCACCCAGCGTCAGTTGCTCCATGATGACCTTGTTTTCGCCCTGCAACTGGCGTTGCTTGATCTTGTATTCCAGGTCGAGCGACAGCTTGCCCGACGCAATCTTGCGGCCTGCGAAAGTCGCCGAATAGGGCGTCAGCCTGGTCATCTCGATGTTGCGAAAAATGACTTTCAAATCCATGAAGTCGGTCGGCTTGAAGAGGTCGACCTGGCCGACGGCACGCGCCAGTCCGTACTCGTCGACCTGGCCGTCCAGTTCGACTTGCCCCGGACTGTTGGGCTGCGACGACAGGCCGGTGACCGCGCCCTTGAGATTATGAATCCGGGTTCCAAAGGGCAAGGCGAGTGAATAGTCGGCGAATTCCATCTCGCTGCGGCTGACACGCAGCCTGTCGATGTTCACGGCAAACGGCTTGGCCGCTATTGCAGGCGGCGGCACCGTTGGCGCAGTCGGCAAAGCTACGGTCTCGATCCTGGCTGGCGGCAGGATGCGCTGGATGCTGAGGGACTTGTCCTTGTTGATGATGAGTTGTGTGTCCAGGCCGTCAAGTCGGAGTTCGCCGATATCCAGCCTGGCTGGTGTGACTTCGAATGCGCGGCTGCCCAATGAATTCCAGGACAGGAACAGATTTTCCGTTCCAGCTTCATTCAGGCGCAGGTCGTTCAGGCTGAACTTGCCCTGATAGCGGAGTCCCTTGGCGTCGAATGTGGCGTGTCCTTCGCTCGACAACTGCCCTGTCACCAGGGTCAGCCTGGCCACAGCAGACAGGTAGGGCTGCGCCGGCTTGAGACTCAGGCCGGTCAGCCTGACCTGGAAATCCGCGCTTGGTCCGGAGGGCACCAGCTTGCCTTGCGCTTCAAAGCTGCCGCCGTCCCTTGCCTTGAATGCTGCACGCAGCGGTAGCGCCGTTTTCAGATCATCGCTGATGCCCTGCAGACTCAGCACGATGTGATCCAGGGCAAGATCCGCCACGGGTGCGACGGATTCATCGCGGAATGCCGCGCTGAATTCTTCGAGTTCCAGTTTCTCCACGCGGTAATGCCAGGCTGCGGAGGCATCGCCCTTCGCAGCGACCGGTTTGGACGCCTGCTTGGGTGTAGCAGTGGACGCAACAGCGGGCGATGCGGTCTGGAATGCCTCGGCCAGGTCGATGCGGCCTTGCGCATCCCGCGCGGCACGCACCCGTCCATTCTTCAACACCAGCCGCCCCAGACTTGCCTGGTGCGAGCCGAGATCAATGCTGGCCTCTTCAAGGCCGAAGTGACCAAGTTCCAGCGCTCCGGGATTGCCGTCCTTGACGCTCTTCAAATCGATGCGGCTTCCCGTGGCGTTGAGCGCAGCGAGAACGAGTCGATTCTTCGCCAGGTCATAGCTTCCCCCTTGCGCTTCGATGGCGTCGATCGCCAGGGCTGGGGCAGCGTTTCGGTTTCCCTGCAGCCGGAGACCGGTGAGTTTGGCTGTCAGATGCTCGAGGTTCAGATCCACCTTGCCTGCGGCATAGCCAAAACGGTAGTCCGTCGACAGACTGGCGATTCCCTGCGGCGGCGCCACCGGCAGCCTGTCCTTGAAATAGGCCGCCAGGTGCGCCAGATCGACCGCCTCAAGCTTCAGACTGCCCGTGATCGAAAGGGGTTCGAGGCCCACTTCGCCTTGCCAGGCCAACCGGGCGCCAAAGCTCGTGCGTGCAGAAAATTTGTACTGGCCCTTGTCGTCGGGCAGGGTGGATACCTCGGCGAGATCCAGATCCATCGGTTCGATGCGGGTGGTGAAGGCGGGAACCAGCCGCCGGTCGGCAAATTCGAGCCTGGCGCCAGCCAGGGCGAAGTGATGGATATCCAGCCTGGGCAGCTTCGCGTCCGGCTTTTCATCCTTCGTCCTGAGTGCTTCGAGCAGGGCCGACCAGTTGAGTTGACCCTTCGGCAGCAGAATGAGCGTGGCTTCAAGCCCGTCAAGGCGAATGTCGTCGAACACCAGGGCGCCACGCAAGAGATTGGCGGCAGAAAGATCCACCAGCAGTTCGCGAAATGCCAGCAACGGTTCGCCATCGGGCTGGGCGAGGCGCAAGCCCGTCAGTCGCAGACTGAGCTCAAGCGGGTTGAACTCCGGCCGTTCCATGGTGAGATGGTGGCCGGATTTCTCGCTGATGAATTTTTCCGCCTGGCTCTGCAAAATTCCAGGCAGTGCCAGCCAGCAGAACAGCAGCATGACGACGACCAGCCCTGCCAGGGCCAGGACAATACGCTTGCGATTGGATAGTTGCAGTGCCATGTTGAGCCTTGAGATTTTGTTCATTTAAGGTCGATTCTGGCGAACACCTGCCGCTCAGAACCATTGTGCAAAGCTTTCCATAATGGTCGGGTCTGGTCTGTCGAATACGGCATCAAAGCACAGACTTGGTCTCCGTGCTTAACCAGCGAGAACAGCAGGCGATCGGCATCGTCCAACTTAGCCCGATAGAACTTGCCGTGGCTAAGATTGGCGAGCTTCTTGACCTGAGCAGCGTGGAAGTCGTCGCGGGCAATTGCGTCTGTTACGCGGCGATAACTCATCTTGACGCTGGAGGTATCGAGGCCGATGTATTCGAGAATCTTCATCAAGCATGAATTGGGAGAGCAACAGCGCGAATTCTCTCACGACCAATCCTTCTGGCGGCACATTGGCAATCTTCGAACTACTGTCAAATTTAGGTGGTAAAGGCGGGCAAACCAACTGAATTACTGTCCAATACGACTGCCGGCGGCGGCAACATATCCCAGTACACCCAATGACTGCAATGCGGCACGATACTCCACCGGCCGAATCCGGCAGTGGCGCAGGACGCTCAAAGCAAAAAAAAATCCTCAACTTGAGCGTCGGCCCTCAGCAATAAGCTGCCCGTGCGCGAATGGCCGACTTAGGCGGCAAACTGGTGGACAGCGGCCGCTCGGGGGTCTGTGGCGACAGCTATCCTCAAGATTCCGATCTAATCGCCCGAAAGAAACCAGCGCATAACTTAGGTGTCTCCGAATCTGTCTGTTTCGACTAGGCGCTTCCGGCTAAGAGGTGCAGCTTTGACCATTGGCAGGGTTGGCTCAAAAAACTAGTGGAGCAGATTGATATGCATGCCCATTAAGAATGGCTGCGTTGCTGTTCTTTCTCGCCATGGTGGCAGCCTCTGTGCCAAGCACTCACCAATACATAGCTTGTGGCTGCTATAGATCACGTAAGAAGAAATATTCAAATACGATCACACATAATCGTAGTTGACATTTTATATTTATCGCGTTTATCATGCGCCAATCGACATGTACACGTGATACGGAAGGGCTGCTGTGGCGATAAGAAAACGGACAATAAGTGACAAAACGCCAGTGTCTACTGGCACTGAGGCTGATACCGGCGAGCGCGGCTTTACGATGAGTGGTAGCTTCGGGCGCGATCAGTTGCGTGCGGTTGGCCAGCGTCTCAGGCAACTACGAGAAATGCGGAACTGGTCTTTGAAAGATCTGGCGAGTAAAAGTGGAGTCAGCATTGCCGCAATCCAAAAAATTGAAATGGGTACGGCAAACACCAGCTTTCTAACCGTGTTCTTATTAAGTGAAGCTCTCGGTGAGCCGATGGACCGTCTGGTGCAAACATCCCTCTTGGAAGCGCGTATAGCGAAGTCCGTGCACGTGGCAATTCCGCGACGCCCCGCCAAAGGTTTCGACTTAACTGGCCGCCTTGCCGAGGCGCGTATGCGGGGAAACCTAGTGGTGCTGCAGCCCGCGGAAAATAGAAAATTCGACGCACGACCGGATACCAGTCCGCTGTTTGCCTATGTTATGGAGGGGCAGCTCAAGCTGGTTTTTGCTGACGGAGACACCGAGATACTGGGCACAGGCGATGCCATGCATTTAAGCAAGCCAGAGCAAATGACTTGGATCAACTCATCCAAGAAAAGCGTACAGGTATTGTGCGTTACCGATTCTCGTGAACACTTCAATCTCACTCACAGAGGAGAGTTTGTTTGAAAGCCATTACTGGAAAGTACCTGGTCGCGACCGATGTAGGCGGTACCTGCACGGACACGATCGTTTTTGCGGCGGATGAACCTGTGCATCTGGGAAAAGCACTGTCAACGCCTCCTGATTTTGCCACCGGTGTGCTTGATTCCATTCGTTCGGCCGCCACTCCTATGGGACTGACCATTGAAGAGCTGTTGGCGCAGACGCGGCTTTTCATGCACGGTTCCACGGTGGTCGACAACGCCATTTTGACGCGCGACGGTGCGAAAGTGGGACTGATTACAACCCAAGGTTTCGAAGACACGATTCTCGTTACTCGTGGAGCCTACGGCAGATGGGGCGGTCTCACAGAGGACCGCTTGAAACATCCCGTCAAGACAGATCGCGCACGGCCGTTGGTTGAGCCTGACTGTATTGTTGGAGTGCCCGAGCGTGTCGACTACAAAGGCACCATTCTTCGGGAATTGGATATCGATATCGCTGAACGCGAAGTTCGGCGACTCATTGAGGAAAAGGGAGTCGAAGCGATTGCCGTGTCGCTCCTCTGGTCGTTTTATAACCCGTCACATGAGCGGTTGATCAAGGCTCTGATTGCGCGCATTGCTCCTGATGTTTATTGCACGTTGTCAAGCGACATCGCACCGACGCCCGGCGAGTACGAGCGCACCTCGACGACTGTGATCAATGCTTACGCCGGACGGGTCAGCAAGAGTTACGTCAAGAGCCTCGCTGACCTCCTGAAGGGCAAGGGGTACGATGGTGCTGTCATGATCATGCAAGGCTATGGTGGCCTCCTTCCCGCGCACGAGGCAGCAGAACGTGCGATTGGCATGCTTGAGTGTGGCCCCGCTGCGGGAGTAATCGGCAGCAAGGCGTTGGGCATGTTGCTCCGTCAGCCAGATGTCATCGCCACTGATATGGGTGGCACTACTTTCAAAGTTAGCGTGATCAAAGATGGCGAAATCGAGTACGCACGCGAACCTATGGTGGACCGGTTTCACTATACGCAGCCAAAGATTGAAGTAGTGTCGATCGGTTCTGGCGGCGGATCGATCATTACGCTTGAACCGGGCAGCAACGCACCCTTGATTGGCCCGCAGTCCGCAGGATCGCGCCCAGGGCCTGTGTGCTATGGTTTGGGTGGAGACGAGCCCACGCTGACTGACGTGTTTATGCTGATCGGGTACATGGACCCTGACGTGTTTCTTGGTGGCGCGATGAAACTCGACAAAGAACGTGCGAGACTCGTTTTCGATAAAAAGATTGCGCGACCACTCGGCCTGTCGGTCGAGGAGGCGGCGTTTGGCGTTTATCGTGTCGCAGCTGCACAGATCACCGATTTGATTCGTGAGATCACGGTCGAGCGTGGTCTTGATCCGCGCGACTTCGTGCTTCATGCTTTTGGTGGAAGTTGCGGCATGGTCTGCGGCATGTTTGGCGCAGAACTGAACGTCAAGAAAATCGTAGTTCCCTACACCGCATCGGTGAACTGCGCGTTCGGCCTGGTGTCTGCCGACATTGTTCACGAGTACTCGTCGACGACCACGCTACCTGTTCCCTCAGCGGCAACTGCCATCAACAGCATCTTCGAACCGATGGTGGCAAAAGCGTTAAAGGATCTCGAAAATGAGGGGTTTACTGGTGAGCACGTCCAGTTGGATTGGGCGGTAGACTTTCGCTATTCGCGACAGGTCCATCAGGTAACGACCCAAGTGCGGAGCCGGACACCACTTGATGAGAAGGGAGCACAGGATCTCACCAACGACTTCGAAGCCCTGTATGAGCGCAAGTTTGGCAAAGGATCAGCTTATCGCGAGGCGGGCATCGAGATGACACAGTTCCGTCTCACCGCGCGTGGCCTCATGGAGCGACCGCAGATTGCGCCCCTACCCGCCGGTGGCACAGACCCCCGAAATGCGCATATGGGCCGCAGACCAATTTTCGTAGAATCTCTCGGTCGGATGGAGGAAGCCGACATCTACGACTTTGAACGCCTTGCACCGAGCAACGTCGTGGTCGGGCCAGCCGTGATCCATACTCCAATCACCACGATCGTACTGCAAGCAGGCCATCGCGGGACTGTCGACATGTTTCGCAATGTGACCATCGAATTCAACTAACGGAAGGGCCGCACCGTGGATCCAATCACATTTTCCATCATCCGTCACCGCCTCTTCCGAGTCATTGAGGAAGCGGTAATCACTCTGAAGCATGTCTCCGGCACGGCTATTACCAATGAGGGGCATGATCTGATGGTTTCCCTCTACCGCGCCGACGGTTCGTTGTTGATGGGAGGGGTGGGTTTTCTGCACCACCTGACCAGCGCTGCTGAAGCCTGCAAAGCGATCATCAGGCGCTTCGAAGGACAGATTAACGAAGGAGATTTGTTTCTTCTGAACGATCCGTACACCGCCGCGTTGCACACCTCGGACATTTACCTGGTTTCTCCTATTCATCACCAAGGCAAGCTGATCGCATGGAGTGCGAGTTTCGTCCACGTTTACGACATTGGCGCCATGAACCCAGGCGGTTTCGCTCCGGATGCGAACGATATTTTCACCGAAGGCTTCAGTTCTCCTGGTTTGAAATTGGTCGACCGCGGTCAAATGCGACAGGATGTGTGGGATACGATCCTAAATATGGTGCGCGGCCCGCAAATGGTCGCTCTCGACCTGCGCTCTATGATCGCCTGCAACAACGTCGCCAAAGATCGTATGCTCGCTTTGGTAAATAAGTATGGCGAGCAGACAGTCGATGAGGCAGGGCGTCTCCTCATTGAACAGTCTGAAAAGCAATTGCGGAAGCGGCTGCGCGAACTTCCTGATGGCCAGTGGCAGTCGCGGCAATACCTCGATGTCAAAGGCGATATTTCCAAGGTCGTTCTTACGATGACCAAGACCATTGATTCCTTGGTGTTCGACTTCACTGGTTCATCTCCGCAGTCTAAATACTCCCTCAATTGCACCAAGTGGGCCTCGTTGGGTGGGCTGTTTGCACCATTGTTCCCGCTGCTGTGCTACGACATTACGTGGAACGAGGGAGTGATCCGGCCGATTACGATGATTGCACCAGAAGGCTCGATCGTCAATTGCACGCGGCCCGCACCAGTCTCAGTGGCCACTGTGGGGGCGATTCAGTCGGTTAATAACGCGGCCTGCTCGGCCATTGGCAAGATGCTGGCAGCGAGTGACATCTATGCCGAACAAGCATCCGCGGTGTGGCACGCAAACCATTTTGCGATCTTCATGTTCGGAGTTAACCAGCGCGGCGGCGAGTCGATCGGCATCCTTACCGAGACGTTTGCTGGTTCGGGCGGTGCGCGTACCTTCGCTGATGGCGTTGACGTGGGCGGCGAGATCCCCAATCCAATATCGCGCATGGCGAATGTGGAAACAATCGAAGCCTCATTTCCGGTTCGATATCTTTTCCGCCGTCGGCTCGAGGATTCTGGCGGGGCGGGAAAGTTTCGCGGCGGCACGGGCGGTGAGATGGCAATCGTACCTCATGACGCGCCGACCGGCGGTATTCACTATGTGCTCTCCTGCAAGGGGTCAAAGTTCCCCATGAGCGACGGGTTGGGAGGAGGCTATCCCGGAGCAGTCAACGACTACGTTTGGGTTCACACACCCAACGACGTTGAATCGAGCGAAACCTTCGCGCAATCGCTGAAAGCAATTCCAGGTACAAAGGAGCCGATCAGTTGGGGCGTGTTTCCCCTGATGGGGAAGGATTCACTTTACCTGCGTTGGAACGGAGGCGGCGGCGTGGGAGACCCGTTAGAACGCCCTGCGGCGAAGGTCACCGACGACGTCGCTGATAGCGTCGTCTCAACGTCGGCCGCATCGCAATTGTATGGTGTTGTGATGACCGACGGGAAGCTGGACGAAGGTGCAACTGCCACGAGTCGATCAGCGTTGAAACACGCCAGGATGAATTCGGAGGTAGCGCAATGAAACGCAGCAGAATTTCGGAAACCCTCGTCGCCATTGACGGGAAAATTACTTGTGGCGATTGTTGCCATGTACTTGCTTCGATCGGAATGAGCTGGAAGAGCCACGCCGCGTTGACGAACGTGGGTCTTGCCGATCTGCCGAGTCCCGGCACCGGCGTGGACAAGCAGGTCACGCTACGCAGGTTTTCATGTCCGGCATGTGGAAAACTGCTCGATACTGAAACGGCAATGCCTGACGATCCTTATTTGGAAGATATCGTAAGAGTGTAATTATGGCCAAGGCAAGACCCGAGAAGGTGGATACACCGATCAAGCCAGCTAGCGTAGACGTCGTGGATATTGGCAAGCGCGTCAAAGAACTGCGCCTTGCGAAGAACCTCACGATGGAGGAACTAGCCGGCTTATCGGGCGTACCCGCAAGCAGCATCAGCAAAATTGAGAATGGCCTATTGCGGCCGAGTTTTGTCCACGCGATCAACCTTGCCTCTGCTCTGGAGGAAAACCTGGCATTCCTGGTGGGCAGGTATCGCAAACGACCGAAACCGCGCGCACTGGTTAGAGCCGGCGGGCGCGACATGATCAACTACCCGGAAATGGGTCTTGCATTGCAGGATTTGAGTGGGCAATTCCTCCCTGGGGTTCTGGAAGCGCGGCTGGGCATATTGTCGAAGGGTGCACATTCGGGCATCGCTGCAATGACGCATCGGGGCGAAGAACTCTGTTATGTCATCCAAGGGGCAATTCGTTACAGGATCGACAACGAAACCATCGATCTACTTCCGCGCGAGTTTCTGCAATTCAAGTCGGATCTCCCGCATTTATGGGAAAACGCATACGAGGGAGAGACGCACGTGCTGTGGGTCTTTTCAGACGGCCTATCGTTTTGAGAGTGTGCACATCGCCATAGATAACTTGATTATTGATGTCTCTGGTTAGCGCCGGACGCCTTCCTTTGATATAGAAGCGCGTGCGCGCCCTGCCACCGGACTTGTGCGACCACGGACGCCATCCTACTACTGGCGGCCTGTTTTAAGTATTCAAATCAGTGTCAACAACCAACCCTAAAGGAGAACGAAGTGCCGCCTTCAATCGATATTAAGCCGCATGAAACCGCACTGCTGGTGGTGGATATGCAAAATGGATTCTGCGACCCAAAAGGTAGCATGGCTCTTGCAGAGATCAACTACCATCAGCAGAACCAGATCATCCCGACGGTCAAGGAACTTGTTGAAGTCTGCCACGATGTTGGTATTCAAGTCTTATGGTCGTTGCAGCAGCACTACCCCAATGATGTCACTCGCGCCAAACACAGGATCCCGACACACCTTCAGAAGCTTGGGGTGAAAGTATGTACCAAAGGTACTTGGGATGCAGAGTTGGTTGATCAGTTGAAAGTTGTTTTGAAGCCAGAGGATGATATTTTTGAAAAGCACCGATCATCTTGTTTCTACGACACCACCCTCGCAACCAAGCTGAGAGTGCGGGGCATTACAACCTTGATCGTCTGTGGCGTGGCAACGAACTACTGTGTGGAGTCGACGATTCGTGACGCCTATGCCCGCGACTTCGACATCATTGTAATTGAGGACGCTGTCGCCTCCATGTGGGATGACCTTCATCGCGCGACCCTGAAGAATGTTGAACTCATGTACGGAGTTGTGATGTCTCTGAGTTCCCTAAAGGACACTCTTGCGACTATCAATAAATGAGTTGTCGGTTTGGCGCTCAAGGCGATTCGCTTATTCTGACGACGTGATCTGAATGGCATAGCGCTAATACGTGGCAACAAACGGTACCAGCACATTAAGGAATTAGACTTTGGCTACTATGCATCCATCTGTCCATATAGATACGTTCGCCCGCGACCACCTCCCGCCGCCTGAACAGTGGCCAGAATTTCGTTTCGACCTGCCGCAACTGCAGTATCCGGCGCGATTAAATTGTGCTGCCGAGTTGCTCGACCGCGTGGTAGAGAACGGTCACGGCGAGCGTATCGCTCTGCGCACACCTGACGTGGCCTGGAGCTACCGCCAACTGCTGGCGCGGGCCAACCGCATTGCTCAAGTCCTGCAGAAAGATCTGGCACTGGTACCCGGCAATCGGGTTCTGTTGCGCGGGCCAAACAATCCAATGATGGCTGCCTGCTGGCTGGCAGTGATCAAAGCTGGCTGTATCGCCGTCGCTACCATGCCACTGTTGCGCGCCAAGGAATTGGGTCAGATCGTTGACAAGGCTGCGATAGGCGTTGCCTTGTGTGATGCGCGCTTGCTTGATGAATTGCGGTTGGCGCACGAAGCTTCGGCTTCGCTGAAGCAGGTGCTGACGTTCAATAACAGTGGACCAAATTCGATCGAGCATCTGATGGCGAATAAGAGCGACGACTTCGACAACGTCGATACGGCGAGTGATGACGTGGCACTAATCGCCTTTACTTCCGGCACTACTGGTCAGCCCAAGGGTACCATGCACTTCCACCGCGATGTGCTGTCCATGTGCGATTGCTTTCCGCGCTCCATATTAGAGTCGGGGCCAGAGGACATCTTCTGCGGCACTCCACCCATCGCGTTCACCTTCGGCCTCGGTGGAATGCTCTGTTTCCCGCTGCACGTGGGCGCAACTACTGTGCTGGTAGAGAAGCTACTGCCCGAGACCCTATTGCAGACGATACAGGATAATCGCGCCACGATCTGCTTCACAGCGCCGACTTTCTGGCGCCTGATGGCTCCGCTGGCGAAGCACTACGATCTCTCGAGCCTGAAGAAATGTGTTTCTGCCGGCGAGGCGCTGCCCGATGCAACTCGCCAGTTGTGGAGGAAGACGACGGGCATCGAGATCATCGACGGTATCGGCGCTACCGAGATGATCCATATCTTCATTTCGCACACACCCGAGAGTGTGCGCCGCGGCGCCACGGGCTACGCGATACCCGGTTATCGAGCCTGTATCGTGGATGACGAAGGCAAACTGCTGCCGCCAGGCACAGTAGGTCGTCTCGCGGTGCAGGGACCGACCGGATGCCGTTACCTCGACGATACACGTCAATCCGATTACGTTCAGGATGGCTGGAACCTTACCGGCGATGCCTACAAGATGGATGCCGACGGTTACTTCTTCTACCAGGCGCGTACCGACGACATGATTATTTCGGCCGGTTACAACATCGCCGGCCCAGAAATTGAGGAGGTACTGATGCGCCATCCAGAGGTGGCCGAGTGTGCGGTGGTCGGCCAGCCTGACAACGAGCGCGGCCAAAGAGTAGCCGCCTACGTTGTCCTGCGTGATCCAGGATTGGCGTCGCCGGCCTTAGTCCGGGAATTGCAGGATTACGTCAAGGGAGAGATTGCCCCGTACAAGTATCCTCGTCAGGTGGAGTTTGTGGCCGTCCTGCCGCGTACTGAGACCGGCAAGTTGCAACGGTTCCGACTAAGAGTGACTGACTCGTAAATTTCTGTACATGATGGGAGTTACCTCGCCAGGTAGTTATTCCCCAGAAAATTTAGTCTGCCAAAAAGAACGCGATGAACTCTCGGAGACATATCATGAAGAACCGCAGATTAATAGCTCAGCCGTTACTGGGGTCGATTGGCCTGGTTGTGACGGTAGGTTTTGCGTTGCTTGTGTGCGTTGCATTTGATGCAAGAACGTTTGCAACATGGGTGGCATTTCTGATCATGAGCATAGTTCCGGCTCAAACAATCATGGATCTTGTCTGGAAAAACAGTTACCCACCGGCGTTGATGCGCTTGCCACAGCCATTCAAGGGAATTGTTATTCTTGCATCACTGGCGGTTGTCGGGTGTGTGATTGTTCCGCTAACGCTGAAATTAGTCGGGGGCTCGGTTACACCGCCAATCCCGTTCCTCAACATTTATATGATCTTGAGCATTCTCGCAACTTTCTGGTTGGTGGCTGTTTTTCAGTGCTGGCCATTTTCTGCAATTTCCGCGAAGCCGACGGTTATTGGCGTAGGGACAATGGTTCTAGCGTATTTGCTGGCGTGGTGGATATTCAATGCCGGATTTGACTTCGGCGTGATGGAAAAAGCCCCGTTTTATCTGGCCTCTCTCGACCCGCACGGTGCGTTTCCAGTCTGGAGCATATTTTCATATCTGGTGACCACTGTTGCTGTAATCATGGCTTTAGTTTTGTTTGATTTTTGGTCCTTCACCGGGCCGTCAGAAAAAAGTACCCAATTGACCCGGCAACCTCTTTTTGGTTTGCTGGTCGGTTTGTTTGTCCTTATTGCGTCAGCACTAATCTGGACTGCAGGTGTTCACTGGGTCGGGATGGACAGAGTGGACTTTATGGTACGCATTCCGATTTCATTTTTGCTCGGGAATTTTATTCTTCTCCTCCTATTTCAGACCGCGCCATTTCACAAAATGGCGCAGCCGGTAAAAGGGATATTACTGAACGTCTTCTCGGCAGTACTCGCAGTATTAGCGTACAGCATGTATCGCTATGTTGCCTTAGCTGTTGTAGGCGACTTACCCGCTGGACCACCAACCTATACGCTTGACCTCTGGGTCGCTGCGGCTATGCTGTCGGTTACTCTTCCTGTCATTGTTGCCTATGCTGGGGCCTTGGAGTGTTGGCCATTTTCAAGTTAGCGTGCTATGAAAAATCATATTCATCGCGAACTAACTCCTTTCTTTGATCCGCTAGCCAAATATCGCATTTTCCAGACTAAGGATATGGATGAGGCGCGTGACCGTGTTGCCAAAATCTTCAGTCCCCATGAACTGGGTTTCAGCAGACGTCAAGATTCACGGCTCGAAACAGCTATGAGTCATTATCCGATGGGAAGTATTTCCCTGAACCGCCTGCGTTACGGTGGCTGCGTGGATGTGGATGCCGGCTGTCTCAACAGTTATTTTCTTGTACAGATACCACTTAGCGGTCATACGCAAATCAATTGTGGCAACCAAAGCATTAATTCATCACCCAAACTGGGTTCTGTGATTTCACCAACTTTGCCATTATTTGAACAAATCGACGCCAGCTGTGACAAACTTGCGTTACGTATCGATAGAGCCCTGTTGGAGCGCATCTGTTCGGAACATCTTGGTCACCCACTGCGTCAACCTATCGAATTCGATCTTGAACTGAACCTGTCGGACCCTAGCAAAAATAGCTTAAGCGCTCTGATAGCCTACTTGGTCAACGAGGTTGATAACCAATCACCGCTCATGAATTTCCCTCTGGTGCAGTGCCAAGTTGAGCATCTGGTCGTCACTTCCTTGCTCTTTAAGCATAAGCACAACTACAGCAGTGCACTGACAACACCGCCAAAAGCCACCACGCCCAGACACCTCAAGCGTGTGGAAGAATTTATCGATGCCCACGCCGATCAACCTATTACTGTCGCTCAACTAGCTGCTTATGCCCAAGTAAGTTCTAGTACGTTATACCAAAGTTTCCGTGAAATTCACAATTACACTCCGATGACATACCTAAAGGCTGTGCGCTTAAGGCGCGTCAATCAGGAGTTGCGCAGCACTAATCAAACCTCCGAGAAGGTCACCAATGTGGCCATGCGCTGGGGCTTCACCCATCTAGGATTTTTCGCCCGGGATTACAAGAAAATGTTTGGTGAGTTGCCATCAGAAACATTACGAAAATAGTATTCGCACCCTTTGGAATGACCGTTGACGGAAGTGAAACTGCCGCTAGCGGCAAGTCACTGAGCGGCCGTTTGATGGCGACGGCCGACGTTGATACTCAATTATCCTGTGGGTCGGCAAATGGGTCGGATCCGGCCCGCCAGATTTCTTGAATGCAGCCGCTCAAGCTCCCGAAGCTGATTTCATCGGGCATCCGGCTCAAACGGTGGACAAAGGTAGCTCAGTTTGGCACGCATCATTTTCAGACTCAGGATTGGGTTGACGCAATATGACGGCAATGCGAATATTCGTGATATATTCGTGATGTTGTGATAAATGCGCAGTTATGGCAACATTTTAAATGTACATAACAAAGGGGTCTTCATGGGAACAACCACAAACAACTACGCCAGCGCCCCCAAGAAATCCACCAACGTTTCCTTGGCGGAACCCCTGCTGGCCGAGGCAAAGGAGTTGCGTATCAATGTCTCTCAGGCGGCTGAGGCAGGTGTAGCCAGGGCGGTCGCCGAGAAGCGGGCAGAAATCTGGCAGGCAGAGAACCAAAAAGCCTTTGAATGCTGGAATGCCTATGTTGAGAAAAACGGGTTGCCACTCGCGAAGTACCGGGGGTTCTGATGGGGCGATTTAACGTTTATAAGAATCCCGATGGTGGCGGCTACCTCCTGGACTTACAGGCTGACATCAACAGCGACTTTGCCACTCGCGTGGTGGCACCGCTTCTGCCTGTTGAAGATGTACCCATCTATGCTTCCTCGCTCAACCCGGTCTTCGAGATTGAGGGGCAACGGGTGGTGATGGCAACGCAAGGCATGGCTGCTGTTCCTTTAGCGATCCTAAAACGTCCGGTGTCATCGCTTGAGCACCAGCGGACAGAGATTGTCGCCGCCATAGACCTCTTGTTCCAAGGCTTCTAAAGGTCAGCTGTCGCTGAGAATTCTCAATTTTCCCCTCCGCCAAGGACTGGTGATAGCAGTCAGACACCGCCGAGCAGTCCGACGACGGAACCCAGGAGGATATCGAACAGGCGCGCCTGCATCATCGCTTCCGGAAAACCCTGGTCCTACGCCAAACGCTTTCGATTAGATAGTTGCAGTGCCATGCTCAGCCTTGAGATTTTGTACGTCAAAGGTCGATTCTACGCACATCGTCTGTAAGCGACTGTCGGCACCACCTGTAGTTTTTTGCTGAGCTATGCAATCGTGTCGCCTTTTTTAAGGCACAGGCGATGGCGAAGAGGCACGGACCTGAATACTGGCGCAGACATCTAGAGGC
>Ga0172380_10001715_pt1 | contig 37247 bp, 26 predicted proteins | sample Leawe162metaG_FD_119747 | JGI IMG/M metagenome (GOLD analysis project Ga0172380, IMG submission 119747) | Leachate microbial communities from a municipal landfill in Southern Ontario, Canada - Leachate well 162 metaG | ecosystem: Engineered > Solid waste > Landfill > Unclassified | place...
ATATAACCTCCGAAATAAAAAAAGCCGTTTTGGGAAAACGGCTTACTCAATTATTCCTACCGCTTTCCTACGCTGGTATTATCCAGTTCAGGTTCAAGGGTTTGCTCTCAGCCTCAAATATTACAATTGAAGCACCCCTAACGACTATGTATAAATCTATTAATTAAATATTTTTAGTGTCTGTCCTGTTTTAATTTTGTTTGTGCTCAAGTTATTCCAAGAAACGATTTCAGATACTAATACTTTATAGCTTCTGGCTATCGTCCATAACGATTCACCATTACGTACTTTATGCATCTTAGAGCTATCATTGGATGCTGTTTTTTTGCTTGAAGTTGATTTTACTTGATTGCTCGTACTAGAGTGTATAATTAAAGTTTTTCCTGTTACGATTTTATTTGATGACAGATTATTCCAATCTTTTATATCACTTACAGAGACTTTAAACTCTTCAGCAATTTCTCCAATTGAATCCCCTGACTTAATTCTATATTTTACAACATCATTAGTAACTTTTTTAGTATTATCACCTAATGCTGATACTTGTTCAGAACCGTGGATGACTAAATTAGAACCCATTAATAATTTGTTGGAGTTTAATTTATTCCATTTTTTTATCTGTGCGATTGTTACGTCAAACTTCTTTGAAATCTCACCTAATGAATCACCTCTTTTTACTTTATATTTTACGGTAGAATTTGTTCTCCCGGTAGATGCGACTGAATTTTTGTAATTCTTAGAATCACCAGAATAGATTGAAAGTTTCTTCCCTCTTGAGATTCTATCAGAACGGAGATTATTCCAATCTTTTAATTGAGCAATTGTAACACCATATTTAGTAGCTATGCTTGAAAGTGATTCACCGTTTCTTATCCTATGTTCAATCCATGTATCTTCACTTTTAATGTCAACTAATTTCTCTTTTTCTGAGCTAGACATTGAGTCTATTTGAGAATAATATTCTAATTTATCTGCGGGTACAAACACACTAATAGTCTGCCCAACTCTTACTCTTGAAGTATATGGAAGATTATTCCAGTTTCTTAAATCAGATACTCTTACATCAAACATATCAGAAATAGCCATTAAATTGTCTTTAGCTTTAACTGTATATGCGATTGCTGTTTTCCCTTCCGGGACAATAACTTGGACTATTTCGTTCTCAGCTTTTTCATTTTCTAGGTCTAAAGCATCCGCCTGAGCTATCTGTTGCAATTGGTAGGGTGCTTCAGAATTTTTGTCTCTTATTTGCTCTTCAATTGCCGGCATGGAGTCTGTATTTAATACTAATTCAACATCAGAATCCGAATAACCTTCAAGTGGAATTTTTATCTCACTACCTGATTTTAATTTTGAACGCGTTGATAAAGAATTAACCGATGCTAATCTACTTGCCGAAACTTGATAATTAGCAGCTATTCTTGAAAGTGTCTCCCCCTTGGAAACTACATGTACCATATACTGAAGCTTTGCGTCATCTGGAATCAAGGATAAGTTATTAGCAAATTGTTCGTATGTTAAAGTAGGAACCTTAATTGGATATCCATTAGGATATTTAGCAGGCGTAAATGGTTGAATTAATTCAGGATTCATCTCCTTTAATAAATCATCACTAATGCCTGCGCACTTAGCTAACATATTAAGTCCTACTGAACCTTCAATTCTATGAGTTACATATTCATGTGGTTTTTCATATTGAATTGAAGTGAATCCATATTTATCTGGTTGACTTGCTATTAATGTAACAGCAATATACTGAGGCACATAATTGCGAGTTTCTTTTGGAAGATGTTGACGAATTTCCCAGAAATTACTAGAACCCGCTCTCCTCATTGCTTTACGAACTCTACCTTCGCCACTATTGTATGCGGCTAATGCTAAGTACCAATCTCCCAATGAATAGTAAAGGTCTTTCAAATGACGAGCCGCTGCTAAAGTTGCTTTTTCCGGATCTCTTCTTTCATCTATATTGAAATCTACTTTTAAATCGTATAACGTTCCCGTGCCTTTGATAAACTGCCAAAGACCAACCGCTTTAGCCCATGATCTTGCTGTAGGATTTAATCCGCTTTCAATCATACTTAAATACAATAACTGCTGAGGTACTTTTTCTTTTTCAAATATTTGTGCCATCAAAGGGAAATATTTTCCCGATCTTGATAACCATAAATTTATATACTTACTTCCTTTTCCTGTAAAATATTCGAGATATTGTTCTACATATTGATTTACTTCTAAAGGAAAATCCCCAATTCTAATTATATTAGTAACAACATCTTTATTATTCAAAGAATCATCTGCAATATCAATTTCAGGAATTTTTTTGCTTAACCATTCTTCCAAAGCACTATTTGATGCATTTTCAGGAAGTTCATCAAGACTATTTACGTATCCTTGATAATCTTCTACAATAGAATTTTCTAATTCTAAGAATGATTCATTTTCTTCTATATCAGGGAAATAACTTAATTTATTAATAATAGTAAGTGCTTGTTCGTAATGATCCAACGATTCGGATTTAAAACCTAATTTTTGTTGATAAAGAGCATTAACATAATCCTGTCTTGCGTTCTCCAGCATTTCACTTACTACTGAATAGGCATCTACTTCTGTTAATGTTTCTTGATTTGCTAATTGGCGGGTTTCACTTGTCGCACTATTGAAAATTCCACATGATGGAATCAATGCTATTGTTGCAATAACACATATTAATAGTATTGGTTTTCTCACTACAACTCCACTGGATTGAAATATAATTGCAATATAAAATCTATTGCTTTCTTTGTCAAGTATTTTCTTATATAACCTATCTTTATTCGTTGTTTATCAATAAGTTATCAAATCAGACCCTAAAGTATTAACATACATATCACAAAGAATATTCATTATCAAATTTTAACTTCTTTTGTACATCAGACGAAAGCACAATTATGCCTAATCCGTATTTTTTTACTTTTTCTAAATCATCCATTAGGATATCAAAATAGGATGTTTTTATATATCTAAATGGATTGAATAATACTATGTTTTTCTTATCTGCTGTTAAAGCCATTACTAAAGCTAACTTAATTCTAAAACCATAACTCTCGTCATCAAAATTATTTTCTAAATAAGGTTCTAAGCCAAATTCCTTTACTAATTTGTCATCATATTTCTCATTTACAGATAATAAATTTTCTTTTACAGTCATCCATGGGAAAGCAGCATATTCAGGGATAATATATACTGATTCATTTTGATTTATATCTGCAATTTTACCTTCCGTTGGTGGTGCTTTGCCTGATAATATTAAACCAAGTTCATATAAAAGATTGCTTTCTGAAGCTAGAATAATTGTTTTACTCTCCTTTGGTATCTCTAAAGATAATTTATCAGAGTAAATGATTTCTTTGGAATTATTATTTTTATATGGGAAACGAACTTCAATTAAATTCATATATATCCTATCATCTTCTAAAATATTTATTCAAAAACGAAAAAGAATAATCTATTATCCATATTAACAAGCTGATAATAAAACTAACAACCAAAACAGCATATATGTCATTAAAAACATATCCTTGCTTTAACACTGCGCCTAATCCATCCTGCCCATTTATAAATTCATAAATTAAAACCAGCAACCATACTTCATAATGGATGTTCTTAATTTTTCTCGAAAGATTTGAATAAAATAATTTTTCTTTTACTGCATCAAAATTAATTGATAAATCGTTTGCGAACTTTGAATATCCCGGATTTATTTGGCTTTTTGTTTTATTTATCTGAATAAGAACAAGTATCAATGAATAAAGAAAAGCCAGCACAAATTCTGACCATATTTTACCAGGGAATAATAAATTGAGTACAATTGCAAAAATTAAAACTGGCAAATATTTTATAAAAAATAACTTTTCCACTATCGATATTAATGCATTAGTTATGGCAGGTGTAAAATGAAGTAGCGCATACATGAAAAGATATAAAATAGCTAAAGTAGAATAGACAACCGTAGAAGTAAATGCCAAATTCTGAACTATTAAATAATCCTCTAAAATAGAGATAAATTCTAACCAAATATAAGTCATTGTGCTTTCTCTCTTTTATTTAACTTTTGCAATATAGGGATTATTTCTTTTTTCATAACCAATTGTTGAAAATTCACCATGTCCCGGAAAGATTTTAATATCATCATGCAATATAGAAAATAATTTTTTAATAGAGTCCATTAGCTCGTTTAAATTGCCGCCCCAGAGGTCAGTTCTTCCGATTCCCTCCTTAAAAAGAAGATCACCTGTAAAACAGATACTATTTTCTAATGAATAGACACAATACTCACCTGGCGAATGCCCGGGTGTATGAAAAAAATTAAATTTATTTTCACCTAATTTTAATTCTGATATATTCTCAAAATAGTTATCAGTATCAGGAGATTCTTCAATATCAAGCTCGAACATACTTCCCTGAGTTTTTAATAATTCTAAAAGAAACTTATCCTTCTCGGGAATAATTAATTCTGCTTTATACTTGTCTACTATAAATTTATTACCTAATGAATGATCAATATGGCAATGAGTATTAAGAACATATTTTAGATTAATACTCTCGCTTGAGATATAAGAACAAAATTCATTTTTTTCTTCTGCGAAATACATTCCCGGATCGATTACCATTCCTTCTAATGAATCAGAACAATAAACTAGGTAAGTATTTTCATAAAACGGATTAAACACAAAACTTTTTATTTTTATCATAGCTTAAAATTATCTTTGAGATTAGTCATGTATGATTTATTATAACTTTCAAAGTTAGAGGTAGTTTCTTTTATTGAATCTCCGCCAAACTTTCTTTGGAAATATTTTGAAATTGACCAAGCAGCCATCGATTCGCCAATAACAGCACAAGCAGGAACAGCAACGAAATCGCTTCTTTCACGTCTTGAAATTATATTCTTCTGAGTAGCAAGATCAACTGAATGTAATGGATTCATTAATGTCGCGATCGGTTTCATTACTGCACGGATAACTATCGGACTTCCGTTCGATATTCCCCCTTCAATTCCACCAGCTCTATTAGTTTTCCTGATAATTTTTTTATTCTTCAAATAGATTTCATCATGTACTTCTGAACCGGGAACATTTGCCGCTTGAAAACCAATTCCTATCTCCACACCTTTAATAGCATTAATCGACATTATTGATTGCGCAATTTCAGCATCGAGTTTATCTTCAAAATGAGCAAATGTACCTAACCCTACCGGAACACCTGTAACTACAACAACGAAAGTACCACCTAATGTATCACCTAATTTCTTAATCTTTTTTATTTTATTTATGATTTTAGTTTCATGTTCAAGATCTAAAACACGTACCTGACTTTTGTCTGCAGTTTCATTGATTTTATTGATATTTTTGGGGAGATTAGTAAATAGTAATTCATCATAGAAATTATTTTTCGGAAAAATTCCACCGATACTTTCTACAAAACTTTGGACTTTAATTCCAAATTCATTTAGATATAATTTTGCAACTGCACAAGCCGCTACTCTTGCGGCAGTTTCCCTAGCACTCGATCTTTCAATTGAATTTCTGATATCATCATAATCATATTTTATTGAACCAACTAAATCTGCGTGTCCCGGTCTTGGAATAGAAACCTTATCCGGTTTATTTTCAATATCCGTATAGGACATTTTTTCTGTCCAATTTTCCCAATCACTATTCTTTATAAATAAGGTGAGAGGTGAGCCCAATGTTTTACCGAATCGAACGCCACTTAAGATTTCAACTTGATCAGATTCGATCTTCATTCTTAGGCCTCTTCCATAACCATGCTGCCTGCGTTTTAATTCGTTATTGATAAAATCGGTATCGATTTTTAGATTGGATGGGAGTCCATTTATAATTACAGTAAGACCTTTACCGTGAGATTCACCGGAAGTAATAAATTGAAGCATTCTGCCTACGTTTTTATCCAAATATATAAAAAAAAGCACCTCTATAATAGAGGTGCTAGTAAATAATCTTTAATTATTGTGGGATTTCTAAACCAACAAATCGAGTTGTCCCTGATTGATCTACAATTTTGAGTAGTACTGCATCACCTTTCTTACTATTTATTAATTTCTTGAACTCAGAAATCGAAGAAACTTCTTTTCTATCCACCTGAGTAATTACAGTTCCTTGAGGAATATTTTGTTTAAATGCTTTGCCATAATTCTTTACTTCACTAATCAATATTCCTGAATCGATTTTATACTTTGATTTTTCTGATGATGATAGATTCTTAACGGTCATACCAAGACTTTCAAAAACTTCCTCAGTTTTTGAATCGTTCTCTTTTGCATCTTCTTTCTTTTTCGAAGCTACCGTTTCTACATTATCATCATCTTTTGCTTTTAGTGTAACATATCTTTCAATTTCCTTACCGTCTCTAAATAAAGTCAATTTAATTTCAGAACCAGCTCTCTTAGAAGCAATATATCCTTGTAGTTCATTCGGTTCATTTACTTCTCTTGAATCAATTTTGAAAATCACATCACCTTCTTTAATGTCTTCTTTTGATGCAGCACCACCTTTTACTACTTCTTGAATTAAAACACCTTTAGCAACAGAAAGTCCTAACGCTTTTGCCGTCTGTGCATCAACAGTAGAGATACTTACACCAATATAACCTCTGCTTACTTTACCGTTAGCAATAAGATCATTTGCAACTGATTTCGCCATATTAATCGGTATTGCGAATCCATAACCGATATAGCTTGACGTCATTCCATTTGTAGCTATTGCTGAATTGACACCAATAACTGAACCATTGAGATCAACTAAAGCACCACCGCTATTTCCAGGATTAATTGCCGCATCAGTTTGAATAAAATTCTCTACTCCATAACGATCTTTAATTATATTAATATTTCTTCCGATAGCAGAAACAATGCCTGCTGTTACAGTAGATGATAATGAAAGTGGATTACCAATAGCCATTACCCACTGCCCTACTTTTATTGCATCTGAATCACCAAGATAAGCTGCGGCTAAATTCGATGCATCAACTTTTATAACTGCCAAATCAGTCAATGGATCTGTGCCCACAACTGTCGCTTCCACTTCTCTTTTATCATGTAATGTAACAGTAACTTGCTTGGCATCTTCAACAACGTGATTATTTGTTAAAATATAACCGTCGTCAGTAATTATTATACCACTTCCGCCTCCCTGTTGTTCTTTCGGCACATCATCTCTAAATGGAAAGAAAAAATGAAATCCTTCCGGTAAATCATTTTTTACTTTGGTTACAACTGTGATTTGAACAATTGAGGGAGTTACTTTTTCAGCTACATTTACAAATGCATTATTAAAAGCTGCTGCCGCTTCTTCTATTTTTTCTACTGGTGGTTTTTCTGCACCAATTTTTATATCAGCAAAACTTGGTTTTACCCATCCAAATCCGGAAACCATTACAGCTCCGAATACAATACCGATAACGACTAAACTTATCGTACCGATAAATCCTTTATTTTTCATAATATTTCTCCTTATTACTTAAAACATTTTTAACGATTTTAGCCCGCTAAATTCGGGAACGTGATACCTTAAATACTGTTCCAAAAACTTAATAATATTATTTAGTTCTGTTGAAGAGTGAATCTCTTTTTTGAAGTTTAGACAAGTTATAATTTTAAAAAGTTCCTTACTAAATTGAAATGAATGAAAAGAATTTTGTGAACACCCCTCACAAATAAACCCTTTTTCAAAATTAAAATTGATTAATTCGAAGTCAATATCTAAATCAGTATTACACACACCACATTTCTTAAAGTTAATTTCAAAACCTGTATGACGTATAAAAAAAAGGAAATACCGAATGAATAATTCTGCCTCATCATTTGATTTAGAATCTTCAAATCGGGTGAGTATTTTAATCGTACCAAGGAATAGTTCTTCATTTTCGTAATTTTCCAGAATAAAGAAGTTTAATAGTTCAGCGATTGCAGAGGAATACTTTAGTTTTTCTAAATTACCTTTAATCGAGGGGTAATAATCGACCAAATCTACCTCTTTAATCAATTGCATATCTCTACTATCTTTATAATAGATAATAACCTCAACATGATTTAAAGTATCAATCTTAGAACCGGTCTTTGTTTTACTTTGTCTCAATGCACCTTTTTGAATTAAAGATATTTTGCCAAACTCACGCGAATATAAAGAGAGAATTAAACTACTATCAGAAAATGGAATTTTACGAATTATAATTCCGGATATTTTTTTTATTTCTGACATTACTTAAAATTATAGGGGAATCGATAAAGCTTTTTATCAGTAATTATTCCGACAATTAATTCGGCTGGAGTTACATCAAATGAAGGGTTATAAAAATTATATGTTTCCTTTGTGATAGCATTGTTTCTGAAAGAGGAAATCTCTTTTCCGGCTCTTTGTTCAATAATAAACTCATCTCCTGTCATAGATATCGGATCAAATGTGGATTCAGGTGCTGCAATATAAAAAGGTAAATTGTGATATTTGCAATTAATAGCTAATGAATAAGTACCAATCTTATTTGCCGAATCACCATTTAGAGCAATGCGGTCTGCACCTGTAATTGCAATATCTATTTCACCATCTTTCATTATCGATGCAGCCATTGAATCAGTAATAATTTCAAAAGGTATCCCTTCTTTATCAAGTTCATAAGCGGTTAATCTCGAACCTTGTAATAATGGACGCGTTTCATCCACAAAAACTTTTTTTACTAATCCTTTTCTAAATCCATATTTAATAACACTTAATGCAGTTCCTTCCCCGGCAGTAGCCAAAGCCCCTGCATTGCAATGTGTAATTACGTTCATAGGTTTATTAAATATTGCTATTCCGTTTTGAGCAATTCTTTCACATGAATCAAAATCTTCTTGATGAATCTTATGAGCTAATTCTATCAATTCGTTTTTAATAAAAGGACTTGTTTTATTTGCTTCGAAATAAACAATCATGATTTGGAGTGTATTAAATAAATTAACCGCAGTGGGACGAGTACTTTTTAATCGGTCATAAGCTTTATAAAAACCATCTTCGCTCTCATTATGCAAGTATTCAATAGCAAGTGAATAAGCCGCCGTAACACCGATTGCCGGTGCTCCTCTAACTTCTAATCGTTCTATCGCCTCGGCTATTCTATTGTAATCACTTGTTACTATAAATACTTCATCGAACGGTAATTTTGTTTGGTCTAATAGAATTAATTCGCTTCCATTAAATTTTATTGTCTCTATCTTCATATCAATCGAATTGTGTCATTTTTATAAATTCGTTATATCTTTTGTCAATATCTATTTGTTTAAGATTTTCAATTCCCACTGTACTAAAACTCTGAACATTAAACGAAGCCATTACAGTGCCATATACAACAGCTCTTTTTATATTAGCAAAGGATAAGTCTTTAGTCTTATGCAAATATCCTGTAAATCCGCCAATAAATGCATCGCCCGCACCTGTTGGATCAGCAATGCTTTCTAACGGATATGCAGGTACACAGAATATATCTTCTCCCATAAACAATATAGCTCCATGCTCCCCCTTTTTTATAATTACTATTTTTGGTCCCATCTCCTGTAATGCTTTCGCTGCTGAAAATAGATTATCCTTTTCTGATAATATTTTTGCCTCTGAATCATTCACAACTAAAACATCTACTTTCTCGACTGTTTCTATTAATGCTTTTCTTGCTATATTTATCCATAAATTCATGGTATCACAAACGACTAATTTAGGACTATCTAATTGAGAGAGTACATTCAATTGCAATTCGGGTGCAATATTACCAAGTAATACAAAGCTGCTTTTTCTAAATTTTTCTGGAATAATTGGGTCAAAGTTTTCAAATACATTTAAGTCTGTAAAAATGGTCTCTCTTTCATTGCAGTCTTCCCCATATTTGCAACCATAATGAAACGTTTTTCCATCAGTTTTAATCTGCAGTCCTGTTAATCCAATGCCGTGATTTTCTAATATTTTAATATGATCTTTACAAAAATCATTTCCCACTACGCCAATTAATTCAATTGGAGAAGTAAAATAACTTGCAGCTAATGTTATATAAGTAGATGATCCTCCGAGTACGTTTTCCACTTTATTAAGCGGTGTTTCTATATCATCCAATGCAATTGATCCGACAACTAATAGTCCCAATTAAAACCTCATTTCTATAATATTTTTGAAAGATTTAGATAGTTAAATTTATTAATAAAATAATCATGTATTATTTTCGCTGATTTTTTTTGACCGTCCCAAGCTAATAATTTATTTGTCTTATGTAATGAACACCATTGGAATTCAGAATGTTCAGGTGAAAGTGTTACTATTAATTCCGGTTCAACTTCAATTGCAAAAACGGGAATCATATTTATTGTATCAGATAGGTGATTATAAAATGAATTTATATTTGGTGCTACCCACATATTTTTTGGAGTTAAACCGGTTTCCTCTTTTATTTCCCTAATTGCAGTTTCAAAACCTTTTTCAGAGTCTTCAATCCTACCTGTAACCATTTGCCATAAGCCACCAAGATAAATATTTTCGGCTCTTTTTAATAATAAGAATTCCATTTCTCCTTTTACAATCCTAAAAACGTGTGCTTCAATAATAGATGTTATAATTTCCATAATTAGAAAAATGCTCTCGCTTCTGCTTTTAAAGTGTGTATAATTTTGTTTGTACCTTGAAGTCTTGCGTCGTAATTAATTAACGATTGCAAGTTATTCCCTAAACGATAATCAAAGTTAATTCTAAAATAATAATTTTTCCCGATATAATTCCCTTTAGTCATCTCAAATGGTATTAAATTACCGTTTGTTTTTGCAGTTAATTCAGTTCTTTCTAATTCTATCCTTAATCTACCTACTCCAGTAAAATAAAAAGTATTTCTGATTGAAAATGAATTAAGATCTATTGTTGTAGGGGTTAGATAATAACTATCTTTATTCTCTCCCACCTTTATTTTAAATCCTACTTCTAAAAAACTCACCGGTTTGTAGGAAAAGTCCGTAGTTAATTCTTGATTAAATAATTGCCTTGCTCTATTAATACTATTCTTTGAAATCAAATTGTCATTAGTAAAAATGATGTCGGTCTGGTTATTTATTTCTTTTAGTAGATTTAATCTCATTCTAATACTTTTTTCAGAACCGAATCCTCTTTCAGCACCAGTATTAAAATTGTTTAACTGCCGCCTTTCTATAAATCTGAATCGGAACGATGCTTTAGAACTGTTTTTATATAAAAATAGATCGTTTTGAAATATCTGATTTCCTGATATCGTTGTAGAATCATTTAAGAATTTATTTAATTTCATTAAATAAATATCAGATAAGTTAGAGTGAGTTGTATTTTCTTCAATTCTCCAAGATGTTTCAGTATTTATATTTGCAAAGAATGAATTGCTTCTTTGGAATAACTTATCAAAATTAAGTCGAAATCTTAAATTTGCTTTTAAGTTTATTGTAGGTGTGTATTGATTAGTGGGATAATTAACGAGAATATATTCTCCTTCATAATAATTCAATTCGAATTCATTTTCTTCCGATATACCATTATTATTAAGATCACCGAGAAAAATATAATTCCCTGTACCGTAAGGGACTTTCACAAATACTCTTTCATATTTTGAAGTAAGCTCAGTCGAGGTCTGATAGTATAATTCATTTTCAGAAAATCCATTTAATACATTTACTTTATTCTGTGAGTAAATTAAAACAGATTTATTATTCGAAAACCCTTTTTCTAAAAAGTAATCCTCATATTTCTTTTCTCTTACTGATATATTTAATGTTGAATTTATTTGTGATGATTTGATTGTATTTAATTGTATACTATTTGTAGTTATCCCCGATTGTTTTTCTAAGCTATTTTTGATTGGAGCATATTCATTTCTAAATGAACTTCGTGCCGTTAAAGCTAGAAAATCAAATAAGCCCAATTCAACAAAGGGAGATACTTCTTCATATCTTAGACTTGTAAATAGTAATGAATCGGCTAATAATTTTTTTTCGTTTTTATTCTCATAGAGAATATCAATCCCCGGTTTTACGGCTTCAAAATCATAACTGATTGTGCTATTCTGTTTGAGCCAACGACTGTTAGTTTCATTAATTGTCGATACATTATAATCGGTGATAAGATTAAGAAATAATTTACTTTTATTGATGATAGAAGAATAGAATCTTTTTGAATTTATTGAACTTCCTCTATCAATCTGTCCATAAAGATTATTTATAATAAGATCATTCGTTGGGAATAGATCGAGTTTTATTTCGGTCATTTTCTCTTCATTATTTTGCAAATCGGGTAGATTATAGGCACGATCAAATTCAATATCATTAATCCTATCGAAATAAGTGAATTTTTTATTTATGAATCTATGATTTAGTGAAAACGCAATTCCACCTAAATTCTTATCCGAAATCAATAAGGTATCTTTTCTAAAATTTAATGAAGCTTTGTAAGCATGTCCGAAATTATCACCATTATCAATTGCAGAAAATAAATTTTTATCATAATCACTACCTGCAAATTCAAAATTAATATTAAAATCTTTATTAGGGTGGAATCCTATACTAAATACTGCCGCTTGTTTCTGTTCCGGCAGAGGTAAAAATAATATTGGAGAATAACTCCCTCTCTTCTCACCTTTGAAAATGTATTTACCAAGCGATTCTTTATCATAATCACCTTTTCCAAAACCCACATAAGAAAATTTGATATTATAAATTGCATTAAAAGCACCGGGCTGATATCGATAAAAAGTATATTCAATATTATTAATTAGTGAATCGATTTTAACATAAGAACCATTTCTTATACCTAATGAATCCAAATCTGCTATCGATATTCCAGATGTAGAAGATAATTCTCTACTATCACCTGCATACTCTAATATTTTTTTATCATTTTCACTTAAAAGAATATCGTATGGATTATCCTTATCATCACTTTCCCTAACGACTGCTAATTGCAGTTTAACTGAATTATTAAAAAATGCACCATCATATGAAGCTGAATATAAATTCCTTTGATAACTCCGGTCAGTATATTCGTACTCTACACTTATTCTTGATGCTGTATTTATCATCCGCCTCGGAGTAAAGGTTATTTCTGAATTTGAATAATCGATTGTATAATCATTTGCTTCACCTCTAACCATTAATATACCATCAAGATAAACCTTTTCACTTCCGGCAATGATTATAATATTATTTTCGTTATTCGTTCCGGTTAATTTATATGGTCCTTGATTGGCATCGATACCATTAAATTTCTGAAAAGTGTATTTCCCTTTAGCTCCTCCTATCGAAACATTTGCCTTATTATCTCCAATTCTAACTCCACCCGTTAACCCTTGCAATTTTTTGTTCACTCTTAAAAGTGAATAATCATTTAACGAATAATCATAATCTCCTAATACTACATTCGCATTTGGATGATTAATTTGAATAAACACTTTGTCTAATTCGTCAAGTGTTTCCGTATTACCTTCGGGCTGTATAGGTGTGGATTCATCGGTAATTGATGCAACTATATCGATGTCGTCAGATAATTTTCCGGATAGTTGTAATCTTAATCCAGAATTAACATTTAAGTCTCGATTTGAGCCAACGGTAATTCCTCTTATTAAATTTCCGCTTTTTTTTAATCTTTCTCCAAAGATCGCTTTGTCGTTTAGGATGGTTGGTTTTAATAGCTTTTCTTTTTGTTCTTCTGATAATGCAGTATAGTTAAGAATTAATTTTTCTCTTCGTTTATAACTATTCTTCAGTTTTAGTTTATTGCCGTCATATTCAATTATTATAGAGTCTTTACCGGATATATTTGTAGTGTCAACTTGAGAGAAGGAAATGGAGTGAAAAATTAATTGCAATGATATTAAAAGAAAAAGCTTCTTCAAAGAAATCCAATTTTTAAAATTAAATTTACTTTTAAGAAGCCTTTCAATCAACAGATAAATAAAGTATTTATTCTGTCTGAGATAACTAAAAGTTCTTGTTAACACAAAGGATCTTAGTTATTGTTTGCTTTACTATTCTTTAAGTGTAATTACAATTTTTGATGTATTGTTAGCCCCATCTGATTTTATGTTGGACCAAGAATTAATAGTTTTTTCAGAAACCTCGCTTACAACTACATAGTTCGATGCAGTTGAACTACCAAATACCCCGAACTCAGTTTCTTGCATTGTTTCATTCCATCGCCTAAATGGAACATTTTTCAAGATTAGTTTATTTGTTTGTTCATAATAATTATAAAGAACACCTGATACTTCAAATCTTAAATCGCTAATAATGTTTTTATCCGTATCATAGGTTAAGGTAATTGTCCCTGATAGATTTGTATATGAATCTTTATACCATTTTGTATTTGTAAAATTTCCATTAAAAACATTGCCTGTAAAAGATCCGACATAATAACCATCATCAGTAGTAATGGTAGGATTTGCGAAACCTTCATAACTTGTAGAGCCGTTATTATTAGTTCCTGAACCGGGCAGTAAAGTGTAAATACCAACTTTTGTAATTTTTGTAAGATCTATGTTTGGTTTTTCAAAAACATCAATTTTGTACTTGAAATCAATTTCGCTTGTTTTTGTATATGGAGAATATCCACGATGCTTTGAAACAGAAACAACTAAAACTTCTTTATTCTTGGCAATATCACTCAAATTGCTAATTGTTATCATTGTATCAGCAATACCAAGCAATTCATATTTATTGTAATCATTATTAACTTTAAATACACTAATTTCACCATCATTAACAGAAAAAGTAATTCTTCCATCAGTCGTTTCATTAGGAGAAAAGGCCATAAAAAAAGAATATATTTCCCCGCTCGCACTGGAGTATTGTCTCTTATAACTTCCTTCAGCCATTTTTAAATCATTAATTCTAATTGTCGTTGCATCTAATTGGAATGGTTTTAGGTTTGTATAAATTTTTTGCGATAAGTAATCCCTTACAAACATGTGCCATAAACCATCAAAATTATAATTTGTTGCATTACTTATAGCATCCAATGTTACAAGGTTATCTTTTATTTTCGCATATATTTTAGCATGTACTCCATCTCCATACTTAGAAGTTAAAAACTTAATATATGTACACATACCATATCCATACCCTTGCGGATCGGCAGAAATAGAGCCATAACCATCAAGAGGCATGTGAGCATTTTGCAGAAACACTGGAGAAACATAATTTGGATCGTTTAGAAATACTCCTTCAAACCATGTAGAAGTCGCCTCATCTAACCAAAGTTGTTCGATTGAATACTTAGGGTTACTAGAAACTGCTTCAGCTAACATTCTTCCTGTTTGAATTACTTGAGAAGATGGGCAATATAAGGCTTGAATTGAATGGAAAAACTCGTGTCCAATTGTAGCTTTAAGTTCGCTTGGTTTGCTTAGAATACTCTCGTTAATGTCAATAAAATCATTATTTCTTCCAAAGTTAGAAGAAACAAAAGCTCCATCTATTCCTAGATTTTTTTTGATATTAACTGTTAATGGCCATTTAGTTCTTCCGGAATAATCAAAACCCATTTGTTTTATTCGATTAAAAGCAGATTCGAAATACCCACCAATTTCAATAATAGAAGATTGACTAACGTTATTTTGATAATTTATTTGAAAATTTTTGGGTCCAGTTGTATAACTCATCCAACCTTTAAAAATCCAAAGAGTACAACTAAACTTCCCGTCTGCAGATGTATTCCCTTTTCCTAAAAAATAATCGGGTAAATTGGGAATTAAAAATTTTATTTTATTTCCATTTTTAGTGCCGCGTATAATTTTAACGACTTCTTGAACACTACTTTGACTTGTGATATAGGAAGGGACAGAAATTGCTGCAAGTGTATCACCCGAAATGTCTGTATTTGGTGTTATACTGATTTCAATTGGTTGTGAGTATAACGCAGGAATATTTTCAATTAAATAAGCTTCGCTTGCAGCAGTAGAAAAATAATCGATTGGCACATTAGATTTTGTAACTTTTACTTCAACTTCAGATGAAAATGTGCCGGCAGGAACTTTTATTTCAATATTATCCCTAACAGTGATTCCACCTTGCGGTCCAAATTTTACTGTATTTGTATTCTGTTCTTCTCCCTGTTTCGCAGGTTCAGAGGGATTCTCTTTTTCGCAGGAAATAACCATAATTGAAAAAACAAACATCAATATGAAGTAATAATATTTCATAGATTCTCCTTTCTGTTTATATGACTTTCCTATAACATTCGATATAAAATGTATTGGATCGCAGAGGTTAATTCCATTATCTAAAATCCTATAATAAAGCCCGAATATATTTTAATGATTTATTTTAATGGAATCAAGATTTATTTTTGGATAAAAAAAAAGAGCAGTAAGGAAATCCTTACTGCTCTTTTTAACATTATTATAATCGTCAACTTATTATACAACCTATTTCAATAAGAAAAGTTTATATTTATTCGAATCTTAATGCCTCAATAGGATCAAGGTTTGATGCTTTATATGCCGGATAAGTACCAAATCCAACTCCAATAGCCATACAAAGAAATATTCCTATAAGTATCCAATCAATTGGAAGAACTGCCTCTGCATTAAGAAATGAGCCGGCTACATTGCCGGCACCTACACCGAGGAAGATGCCTATAATCCCGCCAATCAAGCTTAAAACAATCGCTTCAATAATAAATTGTACTAATATATTCACTTTCTTTGCACCAATAGCTTTTCTAATTCCTATTTCACGAGTTCTTTCTGTAACGGAAACTAGCATAATATTCATAATTCCAATGCCGGCAGCAAGTAAAGCAATGCCACCAATTACATAAGACCCAATCCTTACACCACTTGTTATATCATTAATTTGACCAAGCACCTGTTCATTTGTCCTTATATCAAAATCGTTTTCTTCTCCTGCCGGTACTCCCCTTACGGTTCTGAAATATCCTTCTGCAACTCCGATTAGAGACATATAATCTTCTTTACTAAATGTCATTACAGTTATATTTACGCTATTAGAACGTTTTCCATAAAAACTTTGAAACGTGGTTATAGGAATAATAGCAAAATTATCCTGACTCTGTCCGAAAACATCACCTTGACTTTCGAGTACACCTACAACCGTCAATTTATGTCCATCAACTTTCACTTCTTGTCCCACCGGATTTATACTTCCGAAAAGAGCCTTTACAATATCAGGACCTAAAACAATACTTCGATTATAGCTTTGAACATCTCTATCGTTAAAACCTCTACCATCTTCTACAACCCATTTATTATTTGGGAATGCTTCCGGTGTTACACCGGCTAATTGAACATTTGGATTAGTTTCCTTGTTTCCCACTTCAAATCTTCTTCCAAAATTCCATTGCTCTGCAGCTACACTTTTTGCTTCGTTCATTTTTTCTTTAAAACGATAAAATTCTTCTAAAGTTATATCGGGGCGATTCCTTATTTTAGCACGTTCGGCTGCCGAACCTGTTCTAACAGCAGGATATTTCTGAATTTGAAATGTATTCTGTCCTAGTGAACTTACACCTTCTTCTATACTTTTTTGAAGCATCTCGATCACGGTACTAATAGCAATAATGGAAAATATCCCAACAATAATTCCTAATATTGTTAACAACGAACGTAATCTATTCGCTCTTAGCGAAGTTAGGGCAACTTTTATAATCTCAATTATTAACATTATTCATACCTCAACGCTTCTACGGGATCTAATTTTGATGCAGTATATGCCGGTGCAAACCCGGATAATACTCCGGTCAATAATGATATTACTACTGCAAGTATCACAGAATCCGCCTGCACGGCGGTTGGTAAATATTGATTTACTATCATACTTAATGTAACAGCTATTCCCAAACCAATCATTCCTCCCATTAAACAGATTACTGCTGCCTCCATAATAAATTGGGTCAATATTGTTCTGTTTTTTGCACCTATCGCTTTCCTTACACCTATTTCTCGTGTTCGCTCTTTTACAGAAACGAACATAATATTCATAATTCCTATAGCACCTACGAAAAGTGCTAGTCCCGTTATAAATAATCCAGCTATTTGAATGACACCGATTGTTTGATTAATGGTACTTAAAAGTCCATCCTGCTGATTTATTGAGAAATCGTTATCCTCGGAATATGATAACCCTCTTACTCTTCTCATTATTCCAATTGCCTCTTCTTTTACAGCTTCCACACTTGTGCTATTTGGAGCTCGTACATTAATTGTTATACTTCGGAATTTTTCTCCTTGGAAATACTTAAAGACGCAATCAATTGGAATAAATACTTGATTATCTGGATTGAAATTTCCCATTACCCAACTGCCTTGTTCATCCAGCACACCTACAACTTTAAATTTAACATCGCCAATTTTAATCTCCTGACCTAATCCATTGCCAAGTGGAAATAATTGTTTAGCAACAGTATATCCAATAACAGAAACATTACGAGCACCACGACTTTCAAAATCATTAAAAAAACGTCCTGACTCGAAAGTTAGATTTGTAGTATTTATATAATTATAAGTCGTACCACTTATCATTATTCCTTCTACATTTCTTTCTTTGAACTTAATTTTCTTATTAGTCCAAATTGTTGGAGCGATAGCGGCTGGAAGCTTGGCTAAATCTTCATATTTATTGTAGTCATCCATATCTAAGTTTTTTCTATTCCTCATTTCCCACCATGGAATATCATTATTAAACCATGCCCATTTATCGATATACAGATTATCCGAACCTAAAGAAGATACTCCCTCCTGAAATGCGTTATCTATCCCTTTAATAGCAGTGGACATGAGAACAACGGAAGTTACACCGATAATAATTCCCAATGTTGTAAGCATAGAACGGACTTTATTCGCTCTAATTGCATAGAGCGCAATTAATAGACTTTCCTTCAATTCAAATAAAAAGTTTTTCATTAGTGCAATTCCCTTTTCTGTGGAATAAATCTATTTTCCACTTTTTCATTCTTCTCGACGAATCCATCTCTTAAACGAATTATTCTTTCGGCATGCTCTGCAATATATTCTTCATGTGTAACTAATATGATAGTATTGCCCGCTTCATAAATTTCGTTAAAAAGTATCATGATCTCTTGACCTGTTTTAGTATCCAAGTTACCAGTCGGTTCATCTGCTAATATTATAGAGGGTCTAGTAACTAATGCTCTTGCAATTGCAACTCTTTGACGCTGCCCTCCAGATAATTCATTTGGTCTATGATAAACTCTATTCTCTAATCCAACATTTATTAATGCTTCCATTGCTCTCTCTTTCCTTTCGGAAGATGGCATTCCTGCATAGATTAAAGGTAATTCTACATTATGCAAAGCATTAGACCGAGGCAATAAATTAAAAGTCTGAAATACAAATCCAATCTCTTTATTTCTTATTGCAGCTAATTCATTATCATTCATCTCGCTTACATTTACACCATTAAAATCGTAAATACCTTTCGTAGGTGTATCGAGACATCCTAATATATTCATCAATGTTGACTTCCCTGAACCTGATGGACCCATGATAGCAACATATTCATTTTTCCCAATTGTCATGGAGACATCTGCAAGAGCATGAACTTCCTCTGTACCGACTTGATATATTTTTGCTATATGCTCTATTGTGATTATATTCATTTTAATTGTCTCTTTAATTATTTTTTATTTTTATTTCCGCCCCTTGATTGGACCGAAACCTTAGATTTATTTTCTAAATCCTTAGAAATTGATTTATATGGACCAGTTACTACTTCATCCCCTTCATTTAGTCCAGAAATAATCTCAATATATGTGTCATCACTGATTCCGGCTTTTACATCTTTCATAATTGCTTCACTATTTACAACAGTGAATACAACTTCTTTTGGTTTATTTGCTTTGCTTTCACCATTTTTCTTTTCAATTACTGCGCCATCTTCTTCAGGTTTTTCTACCGGTGCTTTCATAGCATTTTCTAATCTTCCTGTAACACTTTGAATCGGCACTGCTAAAACATTATTCTTTGTTTCAGTAATAATATCGGCATCGCATGACATTCCCGAACGAATACTCTGATCTAAAGAAGTCAATAGAATCTTTACTTCAAAATTTACTACCTCATCTTGAGTACCTAATCCTGATGATAATGCGCTATTGCCTATCTGTGTAACTACACCTTTAAATACTTTTTCTCCAAACGCATCGATATTAATTTTTGCTGTATCACCAACAGTAATAAGAACAACATCATTTTCATCAACTTCTACATTTGCTTCAATTTCACTTAAATCCGCAACAGTCAATAATTGGGTGCCAGGACTAAATCCACTTCCAAGAACTCTCTCACTTAATTCTACATTCAATTTACTTATCGTGCCATTAATTGGTGAGTAAATTGTAGTTTTATATAAAGTTTCATTTGCCTCTTTTAATGTTGCCTCAGCTTGAATAACCATAGATTGCTGTGCATTATATTCACCAAGACGTTGAAGGTAAGAAGATTTAGAGTTTTGAATCTCTGCATCACTTGCTAAACCTTTATCGAAAAGTGATTGATATCTCTTATAATCCATCTCAACTTGCTCTAAAGCCGCTTTACGTGAATTTAGGCTTGCTCTTGACTGCTGTAATGAAGCTTCTGCTCTATTCTTCTGTGCTAAATATGTATCCGGTTTTATCTTTAATAATAACTGACCTTTTTTAACTATATCACCTTCCTCGATCGGTAATTCAACAATTTCACCTGTTGCCTCTGCAGAAATCATAACCTGAAATACAGGATTGATCTTACCTGTTGCAGTAACTACTTGAGTTATTGTTTTCTTAGTAGCTTTTTCAGTTTGAACTGTAATTATCTCTTCTTTATTACCACTAAATACAACCAACAAAATTACAACAACAACAAGTAAACCTAGTCCTCCGAAAATCAAAAATTTCTTTTTGTTATTCTTCTTGCCATTAGCCATTTTATATTACCCCTTATTTTAATTCAAATTTTTTGTAATCAAGATTCCCAATTGAATTTTTTAAAGCATCTTTCGATTTGTAAAAATTATATTCTGCATTTATTTTGTTTCTTAAAGCATCCGTATAATCCCTGTCTGCCTGAAGAACATCCAATATCGTTCCTGAGCCGAGATTATATCTTTCCTGATTAATTTTTCTATTTTCACCTGATGATACGACTGTCTTAGAGGCAACATCCAAACTTTTCTTAGCCGCAGTTAAATCTAAATATCCTTGTTTTACTTCTATTTTAATATTTCTTTCTAATGCAGAAAGGTCTTCTTCCTGATTTTTAACTCCTACAATTGCAGATTGAACTGCTAATTCGGTGTTCCAATTTGAATAAATTGGAAGTGAAAGAGTTAATCCTGCAGAGTATATTTTTCTATTAAATAAATCTCCTGGCGAAATTGCACCAGTCGAAAAAGAATAATTTCCACTTAATGAAGGATAGTATCCTGAATTTGCAATTGTTACACCATCTTCTGCTGATTCCAACATCAATTTCTGACTTTTGTAATCACTTCTTTTTTCAAATGCCTGATTAACCATTACTGTTATTTCATCAAACTCTTTTAGGTATTTTTCAGTGTTTATCTGTTCATCAATTTCGTATGGATTAGCAAAAGAATATTCTTCAAGTACATCAAGACCAAGATAATTCAATAAATTACTTTTTGTAATTTCATAATTATTCTCAGCTTCGATTAATAAAAGTTCTGCATTGCCGGCTTGCACCTGTTGGCTATAAACATCCGCCATTGCCACTGCACCAAGACGATGTCTTTCCTCAACTGTTTCTAAAAACTTTTGATTGAATTTCACGTTCTCTTCTCTTACCTTCTTCATTTCTTCAGCATTCAATACAAGGTAATATAGTTCCGATGTTCTATATACTATATCTTGTTTCAATTTTTCTAAACTCAATTCGGCGGATTCTAAATTCTTTTCTTTTTGCGAGACATTACTCCAATTAGCAAGTCCATCAAATAATCTCCAATTTCCTCCTAATCCTAGACTGTAACTTCTAGAGTCATTTTGTGAGGCAGGAATAGGAACTACGTTACCAAAGAAATCTACTTGCGTTCCGCCAGCATCATCTATACGCTGCCAGCCCCATGAGGCACTCGCACCAAGATTCGGTAATAAATCTCCATACGCACTTTTTAATTGTGATTTACTTATTGATAAATTATTACTCTGTTTGTTTAATAATGGATTCCCTTGAAGACCTATTCTTATTGCTTCATCAAATGTGAGCAATTTTTGACCAAAGATTGGCTGTACCATTATTAAAATTAAAACAGCTAAAAGACCTTTTTTCATTTCTTTCTCCTATATAGAAAAATGCAGAGCTACTATTAAGACGAACTTATTTTAAAAAAGTTACAAACATTATTAATTTTTATACTCATTTTTTATCTTCATTAAGAAATCATAAGCAGCATCATATTCGTTGGGGATATCCCCTTCAAGTATAGCTTCTTCAATTCTAGTTTTTACTATCCCAACTAATTTCGATGGCTTTATATCTAATACTCTCATTATTTCATCGCCTTTTACAGGGGACTGAAATTCTCTTAACTTATCCTTCTCTCTTACTTCTTGTACTCGATTCATTACCTTTTCATAATTCTCTAAATACTTTGTTACTTTGTTTGGATTCTTACTTGTGATATCGGCACGGCATAATGTTATCAAATCATCAAGCTCTTCTCCCGCTTGTACGACCAGTCTTCTGATTGCAGAATCAGTAACATCATCATCTACTAGTGCAATTGGACGCAGATGAAGCCGGATAAGTTTCTTTATATATTCAATTTTGTGTAATGGCAATTTCAGTTTTTCAAAAACTGACTTCATCATCCTTGCACCCATCTCTTCATGCCCATGAAAAGTCCAGCCAATTCCTTCAACGAATCTTTTCGTCTGCGGCTTTGCTATATCATGTACCAACGCCGCAAATCTAAGCCATACATCATCCGTTACCTTACTAATATTATCAACTACTATACATGTATGTTGAAATACATCTTTATGATGATAATCTTTCCTCTGTTCTACACCACCCATAATTGATATTTCGGGAAATATTACTGACATAACTCCTGTATCAAACATCAACCTTAATCCTATTGAAGGTCGCTCAGAAGAAAGTATTTTGAAAAATTCATCAGTAATTCTTTCTTGTGCTACAATCGCAAGTCGTTCTTTCATTTGAATTGCGGCATCTTTTATTTCATCTACAATATCAAATTCCAAATTAGATGCGAATCTAAACGCCCTCATTATACGTAAGGGATCATCATCAAATGTAATCATCGGATCAATTGGTGTCCTTAATATTTTTTTCTCTATATCTTCTATTCCTTTATATGTATCAATAAGTTCACCGAAATCATTTTCATTTAAAGAAATTGCTAAAGTATTTATCGTAAAATCTCTTCGCTTAATATCTTGAAGGAAACTACCACGCTCGATTTTTGGGTTTCGACTAGCTCTATCATAAGATTCTTCGCGTGCCCCAACAAATTCCAAAAAGTATTCATCATATTGAAATTGAGCAGTACCAAAAGTTTTATATATAACGATCTTCTTCTGTTTTAGTTTTTTAGAGATTGCATTTGCGAATTCAACTCCATCACCGACAATCAAGAAATCGAATTCTTTTTTATCCCTGCCTAAAAATAAATCTCTTACAAATCCACCAACTATATAAACTTTCTCGTCTCGTTTTTTTGCTAATTCTGAAAACTCAATAAGAAATGGAAATTTCTCTATTCTTTCTGTTAAATTCATTTATTTTGTTTTTCTATTTAATTTTTCTTTTATTGCTAAAATCAGTTTGTTGTTTTCTTCAATCTCATATTTGAATATGGGAATATGATTTAGTCTCTGAGATTCTTGAGAATATAATTCAGCTTTATTTATTTCTCCGATATTAAAGAAGTATTTGCTTGCTATCATAAGAGTATATCCCACATATACGTTATTAAAGTCACCGTTTTTAATCATCATTTCAATTATATCGGAATATTCATTTTTATTATCAGCATAATTAATAATTTCGATTATCACTTCTGCCGGAATATTTTTGCTCTGAATATTTGCAACTATCTTTAATTTATCATCGCTTTTTCCAAAATAAAACTTATTAAATGAATCAGGTTTATTTTCTAATAAGTAATGCAATGTATTTGCATAGGACGTGTAACTAATACTTGGAGAATTTTCTATTAATTGATTCAGATTACTAAATGCTGAATCCAATTTTCCCTCTAGTCCATATAGCTCTGCATTTTTAAGCCAATAATTATATTGAAATCTCGAACCTAAAAAATATTTTTCTTGGGACAAAAAATATTTATGAGCATCTTTTATCTTCTCATTATAAACCAAAGAATTAATGTAATAATTCAAATATATATATGAATTTGTTTTATCATAAAGTGTTCTAAAAATCCCTGAAGCTGAGCTATAATCTTTCGATTGAAATAATAGAATGCCTCTTTCAAACTCTTTTGCTGCAAAACGGGGACATATTTTTTTAAATATTGTTTGTCCGCCGAAGTATAGTAAGGAATAGTTTTTGTCAAATCCATAACCGAGATTATCTAAATAATCTAGATACTCTTTGCCTAATTGAGAAATATCTTTTTTGTAGATTTTTTGAAACGCACCGCTTTTATACAACATTATTAATTTTTCGTTTCCATATTTTTCAAGAATATATTTTAAGAATGAACCTGAAACGATATATGATATAGATGAATAATTGCCAAAGAAACTAAAACCTGAGAATAACTCATCTATTTTAATCGGGTAAGACTTTATAATCTGGTAAGCGGCATAGTGAACCGGCACACCTACAAAATCATTTTCAATTGATGTTGCCAACCCTTCTAATAAAGCAGGATTAAAATCATATGGAAGTTTCAAGAATGAATTTCCGATTGAATAACTAATCGAATGAACTAACTCATGTTTTAAGGTTCTCTCTATTGATTGCTTCGTAATATAAATCTGCTTCTGCCATGGTTTAGCTATATCAGCATTTACTGATCCAATATACTCTCCTTTTTCAAAATTACTATTAAATATATATGAATCAATTTTAATCTCTTCCTTTATTCCTAATTCCTTCTTTATTACTGAATAATAATATTCATGTATTAAAGGTAAATACAGAGTATCAAAATCATTTTCACTGCCTTCATAATAAATATTAAAATGTTCGGTATGCATAACAGAGCTGAAATGATTGTTTAGTACAGATTTCGTTACAGAGAATCCTAATATTCCTTTGACCGGAATATTAACGGCAAATGCAATCAAACAAAAAGTAATTAAATATATTTTTCCGGTTTTATATTTTCTGATATATTTGAATAAAAATAAGGCAGATAAAAATAAAACAATATTTATCAGGCGAAATAATAATAAACGCCAATCTATCGATATATTTTCATCATAAATCGTACCCGGAAAATAACCAATTATAAGATTATAAAACTTTAACCCGGGATTAAAATATATTTCGATTACAGGACTAAGTAATAGAAATAATGTTATTACTAATAATATTCCTGCCGCTTTAATTGTCCTAAAATAAAGTGAGATATAAAAGCCAAAAGTAATTCCGAATAAAATATTAGGTACGGCTATAACTAAATAGAAATATAACCCTTCTCCAAAAGGACATTCCGATAAAAATATTGTCGAAAGAACCCCTATAATAAACGGTAAGAATAATATTAGTAATAAAAATAAATAATGACTTTTTAGAAATTCGGGAATAGAACTAAGCTTGAAATATTTTAAGACATACATTGCAGAAAAAAAGAGTATAAAAATGGAATTTATAGCGGAGAACTCGAAATGCAATGTATTAGTTAATGGGAACGATACAATAATAAATTGCGGAATAACCAGAATACCAAAGAAGAATATCTTGTATCTAATATTTTTATTCAATTAATATTCCGTTGAACTAACTCTTTTAATATTAGCACCCAATTGCGTAAGTTTATCCTCAATCTTTTGATAACCTCTATCAATATGGTAAATCCTTAAAACTTCGGTTTCACCTTCGGCAGCCAATCCTGCAAGAACAAGTGAAGCACTCGCTCTTAAATCAGTTGACATAACTTTTGCCCCTTTCAATCCTTTTACACCTCTGATGACTGCGCTATTATTAGTTACTTGAATATTCGCTCCAAGTCGGTTTAGTTCCGGCACGTGACTGAATCTATCATGATAGATGGTATCTGTAACTGTTGATGTCCCCTTTGCGATCGACATAAGTGCGCTCCATTGTGCCTGCATATCTGTTGGATACCCCGGATAAATTGATGTCGTAACATCAACAGCATTCAATTCACAGTTCCTTGAATCAACTTTTAAACCATAATCAGTATATTCAATTTTAGAACCTGTTTCCTCAATCCTTGCAAGAATGGCATCAAGATGAGAAACATTTTTATATTCTAATTCTACGCATCCATTAGTAATCATTCCTGCAATTAGTAATGTCCCTGCTTCAATTCTATCTGATATATTTTCAATCTCGACATCATTAAGAGTATCCACTCCTTCGATTTCCAAATTGGCAGTTCCAATACCCGAAATCTTTGCTCCCATTTTAATTAAATATTCAGCGAGCAGAGTTATCTCCGGTTCGATTGCAGCATTAGATATTAATGTAGTACCCCTTGCCAGAACTGCTGCCATCAATGTATTACCCGTAGCACCTACTGAAGAAATATCGAAATGAATTCTATCGCCGACTAATTTATTTGCCTTGGCAACTATATAACCCGACTCTAATTCAACTTCCGCACCCAATTTTTTTATTGCTTCAAGGTGAAGATTTATAGGTCTTGGTCCCCAAGCACATCCACCGGGTAATGATACTTTTGCATGTCCATATCTTGCTACTAATGGACCTAAAACATAAACCGATGCTCTCATTTTTTTTACATGTTCGTAGGGAGCTTCGGTATTAGTTAAATTCTTTGTGTTTATTTCAAGTGTATGATTATCGTAAGATAAATCAGCACCTAAATGTTGAAGAAGTTTATTCATCGTAAAAATATCATTTACTGCCGGAATATTTGTTATTATCGATTTGCCTCCATTTAGTATTGCCGCCGGCATTAATGCTAAAGCTGAGTTTTTTGCCCCACTTACTTTTACTCGCCCTTCTAATTTCTTTCCACCTTCTATTAAATATTTATCCATAGTTATAATAATTTTATAATTGTACCATTAATTCCAGCAATAAAAATATCCCCATTCGGACTTATTGCCAGTGAGTTTAGATTGTTATAGACCTTCGTTTTTATCTGTTTCCAATTCTCTCCGCTATCATTCGATATTAAGATTGCTCCTTTAATACCAAGTGCAATAACATAATTTTCATTAATAAACTTAACCTTCTGGAAACCGCCTTGAATATTGATATTTTGCTTTTTCCAACTCCTCCCATAATCTGTTGAACGAAGCATTGTTCCATTTCCACCGACTATAATTCCATAACCGTTCATATTAAAATCGATTGATTTCAAATATGTGTCAGAATTGGAATCAATCTTAATCCAAGTTTCACCACTATCAGATGTTTTAAGAAGAGTCCCGTCCCAACCCACTGCAAAACCCGATTTATCATCAGTAAAGATAATGTCATAAAGCAAATCATCGGCATTAGTAATTACTTGCTTCCAATTCATGCCACCATTCATTGTTTTTAATATTATTCCATTGGTCCCGGTAATGAACCCTAAATTTTCACTCTTGAAATAAATATTAAAAAATGTAATCCCCTCTCTCATCTGCAATGTCGGAACATCAATAAATGAATTAAGATGATCTTGGCTCATTAATAAAGTTGCTGAATCTCCTACGACGAAACATTTACCTGAACGAAATGAAAAGACATCATTTAATAATACTTTAGAATTGATATTAGCACTTGACCAAGTTTTGCCGCTATCGCGGGAGACTGCTACCCCCCCTGAATCACCAACGGCAAAACTTGTTTTTGAATCAGCAAATACGATTGAATTAAAATTAGTATTTACGCCGCTATTTAATCGTTGGACTTTTTTATTAAATAATGAATCGCCATCTTCTGCAAATAAAGATTCCACGCTATATTTCTTGAATTTCTCTAATTGGTTGCTTTTTAATAAACCATCGACTTGATTATATACAAACCAAGATAATGCTAAGAGAAAAAGGAGCATTCCTGAAAATGCTAAAATGGAATATGCTTTTATCCTTGGGGAAGTATTAACTCTTTTTTGAAAATAACTTGTTTGCAACTTAGAAACATTTTTTTCTAATTCAGCTAAATCACTTTGGACATCCTCGCAATCGAGATATCGTGAATTTGGATTCTTATCCATCATCTTAAGTATAATTTTATCTAAAACATCTGGTGTATTCGAGATTAAGTCACCAATTCTCGTAGGTTTCTTTTTAATCTGAGCTTCCATTATTTCATATTCAGTCTCAAAATTAAATGGTGGATTACCTGCCGCCATTTCATATAATGTGCATCCTAATGAATATACATCGCTCAAATGCGTAACATCAAGTCCTTTTACCTGCTCCGGACTCATATAAAAAACAGTGCCGACTTTAGAACCGGTCTTTGTTAAATCTTTATCAAATAACGATTTGGAAATTCCAAAATCCATTATCTTTGTAATGCCTTCTTTATTAAGCATTATATTAGAAGGCTTGATATCGCGATGTACGAATCCCTTCTTATGCGCATATCCTAAACCATATAATACTTGCCTCATTATATAGATAATATCATAAAGATGAATGCGACCCTGACGCTGCAAAACTTTATCTAAGCTTTCCCCCTCGACGTATTCCATAACAATACCTAAGAAGTCACTGTATTCGATAAATCCATAGACAGTAACAATATTTGGATGAGATAGTTTAGCGTGATTTTTTGCTTCTCTTTTAAATCGGTCGATAAAGCGCACTTTATCAGTCATTTGGGGCGTTAACATCTTGATTGCTACATAACGATCTAATTTCGTATCGTATGCCTTATAAACAATTCCCATTCCCCCTTTGCCGAGAACAGAAACTATTTTATAATTATCGATTGTCTTACCAATTAGATTTTCCATACACCTTAGGATTTAATAATGTATAAATATAAAGATTGTTTGACAAAAATTTAGAATATTTTTAAATAAAATGATGCTATATCCCAAAAATTAATAAATGAGAGTTTAAGATTCTTGATTTTTCTTAAATATAAAGCTAATTTTACTATTCTTTTTTGCGAGAGTGGCGGAATTGGCAGACGCGCTAGACTTAGGATCTAGTATCCGTAGGATGTGGGGGTTCGAGTCCCCCCTTTCGTACCAAATATAATTAAATTTGAGGTTAGGTTGGAAGTTGTAATTAAAGATCCTGTTAATAGTGTCCAAGAATTAGAAGTAACCATTCCATATAGTGAGATAACAGAAGATATAGAAAAAGCATATCGCGAAGAAGGCAAAAATATTGAACTACCCGGTTTCCGCAAAGGGAAAGTACCTATTTCAATGTTAAAAAAAATGTTCAAAGAAGCTATTGAGTTTAGAGCTAGTGAAAAAATCGCTCAAAGAAAATTCTGGGACGTTGTTGATGAACATAAACTTAACCCAATTAGCACTCCTCAATTAACCGATATCGATTTTGTACCTGATGAAAAATTGTTCTTTAAAGTTAACTTCGAAATTAAACCAAAATTGGACTTAAAAGATTACACTAATCTCGTAATTGAAAAACCGGTTTTCAAACTTCGTCAAGAGGAAATTGATAAAGAAAAAGAACATCTTCTTAAAGCACATATCCAATACGTCCCTACGGAAGTTGTAGAGAACAAAGAATACCGTATAACTGTCAATTTAGATAGTACTGATAAAGATGGCGTTTCTAAAGGTGACCCTAAGAGTGAAAACATTGTCATTCAATTAAATGATGAAAAAGTAAATAAAGATATCGTTGATAATGCTATCGGTAAAAAAGTTGGCGAAACTTTCACTTTCTCATTTACTGATGAACATTTTCATGGCGAAGAAAAACATATACAAGAATATAACTATTCAGCTGAGATTTCAAAGATTGAAAAAATTGAGTTCCCTGAGCTTACCGAAGAATTAGTAAAAACAGTTACTAAAAATAAAGCAAATAATGCTGTCGAATTAGAAGATCAAATAAAAGATAACCTTACAAAATTCTATACTCAGCAATCGGAAGAAATTTATCTTAATTCTTTGTTAGATAAGATTGTAAAGAATAACGACTTTGAAGCACCAAAAGGTTATGTCGAGATGGTGCATAAAAGATTTATAGAAATGGAAAGAAAAAACGCTGCACGTTATGGTAATAAGAACTTCGACGAAAACGCAGTTTCTGAATATTATAAACCACGTTCTCTTTGGAATGCTAAATGGCAGATAGTTTTAGAAAACCTTTCGGAAAAAGAGAATATAAAAGTTGAAGAATCCGAATTAGAAGAATTAGCGAAAAAAGAGTCTGAAAAAACTGGCATTTCAGTTGAGAAACTTCTGAAATACTATAAAGAGAATAATAGAATCGATTCCCTACTTGAAGAAAAAGTTATGGATTTCTTGAAAGAGAATAATAAACCGATTGAAATTGATGCTGATGAAAAATCGAAAAAGGAAAAAGAATAATGAAACCCGAGATTTATAATCAACTCGTTCCTTATGTAATTGAACAAACCGGTCGCGGCGAACGCGGAATGGATATTTTCTCCCGTCTTTTAAGAGAAAGAATTATTTTCCTCGGTACTCCCGTTGATGATCATATTGCTAGCTTAATAGTAGCCCAATTATTATTTCTTGAAGCAGAAGATGCTGAAAAAGATATATTCTTATATGTAAATTCTCCGGGTGGAAGTGTTTCTGCCGGTTTAGCTATCTATGATACTATGAATTACATAAAAAATGATGTGGCAACGATTTGTGTCGGTTTGGCTGCTAGTATGGGAGCTGTATTACTTGCAGGCGGTGCAGCTAATAAACGTTCTGCTCTTCCAAATTCAAGAATCATGATTCATCAACCTTGGGTTGGTGGTCTTCAAGGTCAAACTACGGATATCGAAATTCATGCTAGAGAGATGATAAAAACTCGCGATACTATCTATAAGATTTTAGCCAAACATTCCGGTAAAGCAATGGAGCAAATAACTAAAGATTGCGAAAGAGATTTCTATTTAAGTTCTGTGGAAGCTAAAGACTATAAACTTATTGATAATGTTCTTGAAAATAGAATTACTCCTGTAAAAGATTCAAAGTAATAAAAAGGGCTTTTAGCCCTTTTTTTTTGTTTCTCTTTCTTTCTTTAATCTATATATTTTTATTTAAAATTACTTATTTTTGACTGATAAACAAATTGGCATAATATGATTAACAGCGTAAACTTAGAACTTATATCGAAAGTAAACTCATTAATTGAAACCGCATTAATCGGAAAAGATTCTTTTATTGATGATACTTGCAGTTTCCTTGCAAATGAATTAGACCTCCAAACCGTTGTGCTCTTTAAAAGTTTAGGACACGAGTATTTGACTTTGGGTAGATCTTCGAATGCTAGAAAAAACTACATCAAAGGCTCAAAATTCACTTGTGAAGGTTGCACTTCTTTTGATAACTTGAATTCCAATTTTGCTATAAACACTGATTCAAATTGCCAAATTCAGGTATCCGAATTTGTTATTTATGAAGGATGCACTTTTTTCAAAGTCGGATTAAATGAATCTATTCTAATTAAAATCGCAAAGAAAACTCCATTTTCAAATAGTGATAGAGATTCACTGTTCGATCTTTTAACACTACTAAAATCTCATATTGCAATTTGGCTAAATATTAAGGGCGGGTCAATTCAACTAAATGATCTTCCTTTTAATAAATTAGTACTTGATGCTTCACATGAGCTTAGGAATATTACGAATTCTATTATCGGTTTTATTAGTTTACTTGCAGAAGAAAATCTAACCAATTCTAATAATGAATATTTAACTACTATTAAAAGAAATACTCAAAATCTATTAATGAATATTAATGATTTATCTGACTTAGCAAAAATTGAGACAGGTACAATTTCTAAAAATGTTAAGCTATCAAATGTCTTCGAAATAACAAATGAAGTTACTGACATTTTTAAAAATAAATTAAAATCAGGGAATATCCAGTTTAACATTTCTTGTGCAGATTCAATCAATAATAAATACCAGTTAGAAGAACAAAAGTTACGTTATATATTAATTAACCTACTTCAATTGAATATAGTTTTAACTCAACGCGGCGAAATTAATATTGACGCTTCTCTAACTAAAGAGAACCTTATTAAGATTACAATTTCCGATAACGGAAAAGGTATTTCGCAAGATCTTTTACAAAAATTATTTGAACCTTTTGTTATCACAAAAGTAGAAGAATCTAAAAGTACAACCGTTTCAGGTTTAACTCTTACTCTACTTAAAAAATACGTTGAGTCTTTGGGCGGCAATATTACGGTTTCTAAATCTGAATCCGGCGGGCTTACTTTCTCGTTTACTTTGAATGCAGGGATAGTAAATAACTCAATGGAGAACACACTTTCTCAATTACCTAAACCTTCACTCAAGAATCAAGTTTTAGTAATTGAAGAAGATTATGCAACCTCAAAATTAATGAGTAACTATTTAAATAAATGGGGTTATAACCCTACTCTCGTTAATTCCGAAGAACAAGCAATAGCTCTTATTAATAAAGAGCAATATCTTGCTATTATTTTGGATATCGAAATTTCTTCATCAAACGGATTAGAATTACTCAAAAAATTGCATGAGCATCCAAACTCAAAAAATATTCCGGTTATTGTTTGCTCTGTCGAACCTGAACAGCAAAAAGCTTTTATGATGGGTGCTGTCGAATATTTTATAAAACCTATCAATTACAATTTCCTTGTTGAAGTGCTTACAAGCTATAAGCTAAAAAAGGATTCTAATATTCTTTGCGTGGATGATGATCTCCCTACTCTTAATCTCGTAAAGAAAGCAATCGAAAGCGCAGGATTTAATGCAATTGCAGAAAATATTTCGTCAAATGTTATGGAAATTATTAGTGATAAGGATATCGATTTAGCAATTGTAGATTTGGATATGCCAGCTCCAAACGGTTTTGAACTGATAAAACTTATCAAGTCTGAAAAAAAATTCGCTCATCTTCCGATTATTATCTATACCGGAAAAGAGAATTACGCAGAAGACTTAAAAAGTATCGAAGGACTTTTCTCGGATCTACTCGATAAAAAATCGACTAATATCGAAGATCTAGCCGATACAATAAATATGATGATAAATCGTTACGACACTCCTCCACCGGTTGATGAAGTTATTCAAAAAGATGATAATGTAATTAAAATCTTATTAGCAGAAGATTATAAGCATAGTCAAATAATTGTAACAAGATTATTAAAGAAAAATGGTTTTGAGAATATTGTAGTTGTAGAAAATGGCGAAGCGGCTCTTGAGATGGCTAATAAGGAAACATTCTCATTAATCTTAATGGATATGCAGATGCCGATAATGAATGGTTTTGAAGCAACAGAGAAAATAAGAAAACTTCCTGAATATAAAGACACTCCGATAATTGCTTTAACTGCATTTGCTATGAAGGGCGACAGAGAAAAATGTCTTGAATCCGGTGCTACTGATTATATTCCTAAACCGATCGATAGCAAAGACTTTATTGAAAAAGTAAAATATTATACGAACAAACTCTAGCACTTCGTTTTGTTTGTGTAAGGAGAAATATTAATGAAAAATATTAGGGTGAGATTTGCTCCAAGCCCCACCGGATATCTTCATGTCGGTGGACTTAGAACGGCACTATATAATTACCTTTTTGCAAAAAGAAATAATGGTAAGTTTATTTTACGAATTGAAGATACCGATCAATCTCGTTACGTAGAAGGTGCAGTAGAAAATTTAATCAACGCGCTTAAATGGTCTGGTTTGGAATTTGATGAAGGTCCCGAAAAAGATGGCGGTTTCGGTCCATATTTCCAATCTCAACGATTAGATATTTATAAAAAATATGCCGCAGATTTAGTAAAGAATAAAAACGCCTATTACTGTTTTTGTTCGCCCGAGAGATTAACTGCATTACGTGATGAACAAAAAAGCCAAAATCTTCAAGCAAAATATGATAAACATTGCCTTTCACTTTCCGAAACTGAGATTAAAGAAAAATTAGATGCCCGAATTCCTTATGTAATTCGCCTCAATATTCCCTCATTTGAAAAAGTAGTATTTAATGATATTATTAGAAATCGTGTTGAGTTTGATACTGCTACTATTGATGATCAAGTATTAATTAAAAGCGATGGTTTCCCTACTTATCATTTAGCAAATGTAATTGATGATCACTTAATGGATATTTCTCATGTCATTCGCGGTGAAGAATGGTTAAGTTCAACACCTAAACATGTATTGCTTTATAATTTCTTCGGTTGGGAAATTCCGCAATTTGCTCATTTACCATTGCTGCTTAATCCCGATAAAACAAAATTAAGTAAACGTCAAGGCGATGTTGCAGTGGAAGATTATCGGGCTAAAGGATATTCACCAGAAGCACTCTTAAATTTTGTTGCACTTCTTGGTTGGAATGCAGGTGATGATAAAGAATTTTATTATATGGATGAACTGATTGAAAAGTTCTCTCTTGAACGTGTGAACAATTCGGGTGCTGTATTCGATATACAAAAACTTAACTGGCTCAATACTGAACACTTTAGAAAATTGCCTAAAGAGAATTTGTTAAGTCAATTAAAATCAATACTAGCCGATAGCGAATTTAATGATGCAAATTATTCTGATGAATATCTTTTACTCATAATCGAATCGATGATTGAAAGAGTAACAAGTGTAAAAGAAATATTAGAAAAAAGCCCTTATTTCTTTACCGATCCGCTGAGCTATGAAGAAGAATCTAAGGCTAAAAACTGGAAACCTGAGACACCGGAATTATTGAACGAACTTGCTAAAAGGTTCGCCCTTCTTGGAAAGATCACCGATAAGCATGATTTTGAAAAGCCATTAAAAGAATTAGCCGCTGAAAAAGAAATCGGAGCCGGAAAACTAATTCATCCACTTCGTCTTGCGGTTTCAGGGATGAGTACCGGTCCTGGTGTTTATGATCTACTATATATAATAGGCAAAGAAAAAACTATTTCAAGAATTGGAAAAGCGGTAAAAGCTATTTAGCTTTTACCCTCTTTTTTTGTCCAACTATCCCTTAATGTAACTGTCCTATTAAAAACTAATTTATCATCCGAATTATATTTTGAATCAATACAGAAATAACCTGTACGTTCAAATTGAAAATGCTCGCCAACTTTAGCATCTTTTAATGATGGCTCTAATTTAGCACCTTCAAGTATCAGCAATGAATTAGGATTTATTAGTTCCAAATAATCTTTATCTTTTTCGGATGCAGGGTCTTCCACATTGAATAATCGATCGTATAAACGTATTTCTGCATCAATTGCATGAGCAGCTGATACCCAATGAATTGTGCCTTTTACTTTCTTTGTTGATGTACCAACACCGCTTTTTGTATCGATATCATACGTGCAATGAAGCTCAATAACTTTTCCTGATTCATCTTTTATTACTTCTTCGCACTTGATTATATATGCGTAACGTAATCTTACTTCCCCTCCCGGGACTAAACGATGAAATCCTTTTGGTGGCACTTCCATAAAGTCAGTTGATTCAATATATAGTTCATTTGAAAAAGGTAAAATTCTTTTTCCTGCATCATGATCTTCTGGATTATTTATTGCCTCTAATTCCTCAATCTGATCTTTTGGATAATTTGTAAGAACTACTTTTATCGGATCGAGAACACCCATTACTCGATTAGCTTTTTTATTTAAGTCTTCTCTTACGGCAAATTCGAGTAGTGCAATATCTGTCATAGCATCTCTCTTTGCCACACCAACAATCTCTGCAAAATTGATTACTGAATCGGCTGAAAAACCTCTTCTCCTTAATCCTGAAATTGTAGGCATCCGAGGATCATCCCATCCATCTACATATTTCTCCTGGACTAACTGCAAAAGTTTTCTTTTGCTCATTACAGTATAACTTAAATTTAATCGTGCAAATTCGATTTGTTGAGGATGATAAACTTCGAGTTCATCTAAATACCAATCATATAATGGTCTGTGATTTTCAAATTCTAAAGTGCAAATTGAATGAGTGATTCCTTCGATAGAATCTTCAATTCCGTGAGCCCAATCGTAAGTAGGATAGATACACCATTTATTACCTTGTCGGTGATGTTCCTCGTGCACGATTCGATACATAATTGGATCACGCAAATTGATATTAGGGGAAGCCATATCGATTTTAGCTCTTAATGTTTTTGACCCATTTGGGAATTGGCCGTTTCTCATTCTTGTAAATAAATCTAAATTTTCTTCAATGCTTCTACCTCTAAAAGGGGAATCAATACCGGCTACAGTCAACGTTCCTCTATTTGCTCTAATCTCATCGGAATTCATATCACATACATAAGCTTTCCCTTTTTTGATTAATGCAACTGCATAGTCATACATCTGTTGAAAGTAATCTGATGCAAATAATACTCTATCTTCAAAATCAGCTTTAAGCCATTTTACATCTTCAATAATCGAATCGACATATTCCTGTTCTTCTTTGCTTGGGTTAGTATCATCAAAACGGAGATTGAATTTTCCATTGTAGTCTCTCGCAATGCCATAGTTTAAACAGATCGATTTTGCATGACCAATGTGCAGATAGCCATTCGGTTCTGGTGGGAATCGTGTATGTACTTTATTTCCCCATTTATCGGTTCTATTATCATTATCAATTATTTCATAAATGAAATTTTTAGATTTGTTAGATTTGTTTAGATCATTTTCCATATCATACCAAGCAATAAATTTTTAATTCATAAATTTACGCAAATAGAGAACGCCCCTCAAATTTATTAATAGAAAAGAGTGAAAATATATTGATAAAAAGAAAGAATACTTGAATTTTGAGTGGTATAAGTATATCTTTTAAGTTCGATTTTGAAATGAAAGATGCTAATGCCGGAGTGGCGGAATTGGTAGACGCGCTGGACTCAAAATCCAGTGAAGCTCAAACTTCGTGCCGGTTCGAGTCCGGCCTTCGGTACAAAATCC